>Ga0157367_1000077_pt1 | contig 48619 bp, 34 predicted proteins | sample AttbisABBM2_FD_113142 | JGI IMG/M metagenome (GOLD analysis project Ga0157367, IMG submission 113142) | Fungus gardens microbial communities from leaf cutter ant in Botucatu, State of São Paulo, Brazil - Atta bisphaerica ABBM2 | ecosystem: Host-associated > Fungi > Mycelium > Unclassified ... | reverse complement strand
CTGCGTGAGCACCACGTCGACGAAGTCGCCCGGCTGGATCAGCCCCGCGTTGCCCGACACGTCGTCGACCGGCACCGAGATCGCGCGCATGCCGGGCTGCAGCGCCGCCGCGAGAAAATCCGGCGCGCCGGCCGGGATCACGTTCTCCGCGCGGATCGGCGTGCCGGCGCCGACACGGCTGCGCAGCAGCGCGCCCTTCAGGTCCGCGCCGGGCTGCGACTCGACGAACGCGCCGGGCGGTACCTGCGCGCGCGGCAGGCGCTTCCACGCGAGATCGTTGTCGCGCAGCAGCAGCCCCTCCGGCAAGTCGGCGGCCGCGACGCGCACGCGCTCGTCCGCCGCTTCGCCGGCGATCTTCGGCGTCGACGCGGCGACGTACACTTCGCGCAGGATGAACGCGCCGATGCCGGCGGCGACGATCAGCACGGCCAATCTCAGGGTCTTGGGCATGGCGGCGTGCGTCCCCCGGCTAGGTTGGCGAAACCGCGTAAGGAAACGGCGCCCAGACGGCCAGCGCCCCGCCGAGCGCGAGCGCGACGCCATATGGCACACCGCGCACGGCGGCCGCGCGTGCTGGCGCCGCGCGCCGCCGCCATGCGCCGCCCGCCAGCATCGCGATGCCGCACAGCGTGCCGCACGCGCCGACGATCACGAGCACCGGAAACGCCAGCGCCGGGCCGGCCCACAGGAACACCGCCGCCGCCAGCTTGACGTCGCCGCCGCCGAGCCAGCCCGCGTGACGCATGCCGCCGAACAGCAGCAGCATCGCCGCGGCGGTCGCGACGTGGCCGGCCAGCGGCGCGACGCCTTCGCGCGCGAGCGCCGCCGCGACGACATACAGCATCGCGAACGCCAGCACCGCGCGGTTGGACAGGCGCCGGTCGCGCAGATCCTGCACCGCGAGCGACGCCAGCACGACCGTCGCCACCGACTGCACGAGCGTGAGCATGGGAGAGCCGTTCGTCGGCGCGCCCCCGGCACGATGCGCTCTGTCGCTGCGGATCCGTGCAAGCGTCGGTGGCGCGCGGGTTCAGGGGATCAGATCAGGCTCGTCACCTTCGTGATCAGCGTCGAGAACACGCTCGGCAAGCCGCCGGACGTGCTGCTGAGGATCGCGCCGACCGCCGCCAGCGCGACCACGACGATACCGGCCAGAACCGCATATTCGAGCGAGCTGACGCCACGTTCGTCGCGCAGCAGGGACTTGACGTATTGCAGCATGACAACCTCCGTGTGACGGGGCCGGTAATCGACCGTTGAACGTAAAAAAGCTGCGTTGCTCCGGCGGCTGCGCATGGCGTGAGCCAGGTTGCGACTCATGCGGGTGGCCCGGCATCGGCCGCCCGCATCCCCCGGAGTCCTCTCGACTGCTGCGACACGCTGAATGCAACGGCGGCACGTGCCGTTTCATTTGCGCCTCTTTCGCGCAGCCGTGCTGCCACGATGCCGGCCACGTCGATTCGTCTAGGGTATAGACAATTTTTTGGGCGATTTCAAATAATTTGGCGTCGGAGTGCATTTATGGATAGCACCCCGCAACGATGAAAACCATGCAGCTCATCCGCTGCAATTATTTCTCGCGACAATCGACGCGGATCGCACGCCGCAGAAAGATTGTTAACTGCCGCGATACGTCATTTCCAGCGACCCGGATAACCCATTTTCATTCGATTTTTCGATATGCCGGACAGCTTCATGTTCGCCATTTCAAGCATCGGATCGCGTGCATGCGCCGGAAATTCATTCGCACGCCGCGCGGAGAACCCGGTAAATATGACGGGCCCGAATCGCGCTTTTTTGATCGAATGCTCCGGCCGGTCGGCATGCCAATCCGCCATCGCCGTTGCAGCGCGTTTCCATTCGGCGACTGCCGGATTCGGCATGCGACGCCATTTGAGACGATCGGAATCCTGATCGAATGTCCAATGCCCGCCCGCCGCATGCCGCGCCCACCACCCGGCCCGGCAACCCGCGAAGCGGCGATAAGCATAGTTCAAATCGTTGCTTGTCCCGCGCGGGCGGCGTCCACCAGAATGGCCCGACGCCACCCGGCCCGACTTCGTTCCCTCTTGACCCGACGCACCATGACCGATCGATTCCCTTCCCCCCTGCGCCTGCTGCGATCGCTGCTTGCCGCCACCCTGATGACGCTGGCCGCCACCGCCGCGCATGCCGACAAACCCGCCGTGATCCGGATCGGCGTCGCCCAGCAGGGTTCGGGCGACCCGCCGACGTTCGGCGGCTCGTCGGCCGCGACCGTACAGATTCAGCAACTGCTCGAAAAGGAATTCGCGGCCGACGGCATCAAGGTGCAGTGGCTGTTCTTCAAGGGCGCGGGCCCGGCCGTCAACGAGGCGATCGCCGACAAGTCGCTCGATTTCGCCTACCAGGGCGACCTGCCCGCGGTGCTCGCGCGTGCGAACGGCCTGAAGACGAAGCTGTTGGTGGCCACCAGCGTGCGCGGCGGCGTCAAGATCGCGGTGCCGCCCGATTCCGACGTCCGCTCGCTGAAGGACCTGAAGGGGCGGCGCGTGTCGATCTTCCGCGGCACCAACCTGCAGCTGGTCGCCGACAACGCGCTCGCGAAGAACCAGCTCGACGAGCGCGACCTGCGTGTGATCAACCTCGACAACGCGAGTTCGCTCGCCGCGCTCGCATCGAAAGGCATCGACGCGTCCGTCGGCGACTATTCGCTGTACAAGCTGCGCGACGCGGGGCTCGCGCGGATCGTCTACGAATCGCAGCAGGACGGCCCGCAACTGACGCGGCAAACCCACCTGCTGGTGCTCGACGAGTTCGAGCGCGCGCATCCGGACATCGTGCAGCGCGTCGTCACCACCGTCGTCAAGGGCGCGCAATGGTCGTCGGACGAAGCGAACCGCGACGCGCTGTTCAAGCTCTGGGCGAAGAGCGGCGTGCCGGTCGCGTCATGGCAGGCCGAATACGCGAACCAGCGGCTGAAGGACCGCGTGTCGCCGCTGATCGATCCGTTCCTCGTCGCGCGCTACAAGGCGGTCGCGCAGGACGCGCTGAGGCTGAAGCTGATCCGCCAGCCGGTGAGCGTCGACGGCTGGTTCGAGCCGAAGTATCTCGACCAGGCGCTGCGCACGCTGAAGCTCGAACAGTACTGGCCGCGCTACGACGCAGCCGGCAAGCCGCTGTCGTCCTGATTCGGGAGGCTGCCGGATGAGCGATACCGCGATCACGATTGCCGCCGCGCCGCACGCAGGCGAGGCCGTTCGCCCGCCGCGTGCGGCGGCCGGCCTGCGGCGCTGGCTGTGGCGGCTCGCGCCGTGGGCGCTGCCCGCGGCGCTGTTCGCGCTGTGGACGGTCGGCTGCGCGCGCGGCTGGATCGCGCCGCAGATCCTGCCGCCGCCCGAGCGCGTGGTTGACTCGCTCGCCGAACTTGCAGCGAGCGGCGACCTCGCGCGCCACACGCTGGTCAGCCTGCAGCGCGTGCTGCTCGGCTTCGCGCTCGGCACCCTGCTCGGCTTCGCGACCGGCGCCGCGCTCGGCCTGTCGCGCACGGCCGCGGCGTACGTGCTGCCGAGCTTCAACGCGATCGTGCAGATTCCGGTGCTCGGCTGGCTGCCGTTCCTGCTGCTGCTCGTCGGCGTCGGCGAGCCGCTCAAGTACCTGCTGATCGCGCATGCGGCACTCGTGCCCGTGACGTTGAGCACGCTGCAGGGGTTCCGCCAGGCGCCCGCCGCGCTCGACGAGGTCGCGCGCGGGTTCGGCTACAGCCGCCGGCAGCGCATCCTGCACGTCGTGCTGCCCGCCGCGGTGCCGACGCTCGCGACCGGCGTGCGGCTCGCGTTCACGAAATCGTGGCTCGCGCTCGTGGTCGTCGAGCTCGTCGCGTCGTCGGAAGGGCTCGGCTACCTGATCGTCTATGGCCGGCAGTTGTTCCAGCTCGACCTCGTGATGGCGGCGGTGGTCGTGGTCGGCGCGGTCGGCTTCGCGATCAACCGGCTGCTTGATGCGCTGGAAGCGCGCCTGCGGCGCGGCCTGCCGTCGGCGTTTCGCGGCTGATTTCGCGGCTGACCCCGCGCCCATTTCCGGAGGCAACCGCCGTGTCATTCGCTTCTTCCCCCGCCGCCGCGCCCGATCGCCGCCACGCGGCCGACTGGCGCGGCATCGTGCTGCCGCTCGCCGCGTTCGCGATCTGGTGGGCACTCGCCGCGTCGCACGTCGTGAAGAGCGGGCTGTTCGTCAGCCCGGACGCCGTGCTGCGCACCGCATGGGCGCAGGTGACGAGCGGCGCCCTCGCCCGCGCGCTGTCGGCGTCGCTCGCACGCGAGGCGTGCGGCTTCGCGATCGGCGCGGCCGGCGGGCTGCTGCTCGGCACCTCGCTGGGCCTGTCGCGCATCGCGGCGCGCACGATCGGCCCGAGCTTCGACACCTTCAAGCAGATCTCGCTGTTCGCATGGATTCCGCTGATCTCCGTGTGGTTCGGCCTCGGCGACGCCGCGAAAGTCGTGTTCCTGTCGCTCGCCGCGCTGCTGCCGGTGGCCGCGCACACCTGCGACGGCATCCACGCGGTGCCGCGCGCGTACGTCGACGTCGCGCGGGCGCTGCGCTATTCGCGCGTCCAGCTCGTGCGGCACGTGATCCTGCCGGCCGCGCTGCCGTCGATCTTCACCGGGCTGTATCTCGGCCTCATCTATTCATGGCTCGCGACGCTCGGCGCCGAATACCTGCTGGTTGCCGGCAGCGGCATCGGCAACACGCTGATCGACGGCAGCGAACAGTTCCGGATGGATCTCGTGCTGTTCGGCATCGTCGTGGTCGGCGCGACCGGCTGGGCCATCAATGCGCTGGCGCGCGCGCTCGAACGCCGGGTGCTCGCCCGGCGCGGCGACCTGCGCGCTTGACGCTGCTTCGTTCTGCTTCGTTCTGCTTCCCAGTTCCGTATCGCCTTCACCGGATAGCCTCATGACGACCACCGCCTCCGATTCGATCGACATCCGCCACGTCGGCAAACGCTACGTGCAACGCGGCGCGTCCCTCGTCGTGCTCGACGACGTGTCGCTGCACGTGCGCGCCGGCGAATTCGTCACCATCGTCGGCGCGAGCGGCTGCGGCAAGTCGACGCTGCTGCGGCTGATCGCGGGCCTCGACGCCGACTACGACGGCGAGATCCGCGCCGGCGACGCGCTCGTGCGCGACACGTCGCTGCAGCGCGGGATCGTGTTCCAGGACCATCGGCTGTTCCCGTGGCTCACGGTCGCGCAGAACATCGAGGCGGCGCTGCGCAACGCGCCGCTCGACCCGGCCGCGAAGCGGCGCGCGGTGGCCGACCATATCGCGCTGGTCGGGCTGAACGGCTTCGAGCACGCGTATCCGCACCAGTTGTCGGGCGGGATGGCGCAGCGGGTCGCGATCGCGCGCGGCCTCGTGAACCGGCCGCGCGTGCTGCTGCTCGACGAGCCGTTCGGCGCGCTCGATGCGCAAACGCGCGCGCGCATGCAGAACGAACTGCTGCGCATCTGGGAACAGGAGCGCATCACGATGATCCTCGTCACACACGACGTCGACGAAGCGGTGTACCTCGGCGACCGCGTCGTCACGATGGCGCCGCGCCCGGGCCGGATCGAACGCATCGTCGGCGTCGACCTGCCGCGGCCGCGCCGCCGCGACGCCCCCGCGTTCGCGCGGCTGCGCGACACCGTGCTGGCCGATTTCGACGACAGCGAACCGCCGGGTGAAGACAGGCCCGGCAGCGAATCCGGCGGCACGCCGGCCGACGCGGGCCGCCCGCATCCGATCGGCGCGTGGCGGCTCGCGTGGTAGCGGCGCCGCCCGCGCCGCGCTCAGCAGCGAACCGCATATCGATCATGCGTGCCGCGCCGCTAAGGTTGTGACGATTCATCGGTTCAGTTTCGGCGCGCGCGCTGATTGAATGAAGGCTCGATCCCCCTCGCGTCCAGGAGATGCCCGATGTCCGAAGTCCAGCACGCCGCCCACCCGTCATCGCATGCGCCGCACGCGGAACCCCGCGCGTCGGCCGTCCCGCTTCAGCTCCGCCCGGTCGCCGGCCGGATCGGCGCCGAGATCGCCGGCGTCCGGCTGTCGTCGACGCTCGACGACGCCACGTTCGACGCGATCCAGGCCGCGCTGCTGCGCCACAAGGTGCTGTTCTTTCGCGGCCAGGCGCATCTCGACGACACCGCGCAGGAGGCGTTCGCGCGCCGCTTCGGGCACACCGTCGCGCATCCGACCGTGCCGTCCGTCGACGGCAGCGCGCACCTGCTCGAACTCGACTCCGTGCACGGTGCACGCGCGAATTCGTGGCATACCGACGTGACGTTCGTCGATGCGTATCCGAAGATTTCGATCCTGCGCGCGGTCGTGATCCCGCCCGTCGGCGGCGACACCGTGTGGGCCAACACCGCGGCCGCCTATGCGAACCTGCCCGAGCCGCTGCGCGCGCTCGCCGACACGCTGTGGGCCGTGCACACGAACGCGTACGACTACGCGTCGACGCACGTGAACGCCGACGAAGCGCAGCTCAAGCGCTATCGCGAGGTGTTCACGTCGACCGTCTACGAGACCGAGCACCCGGTGGTGCGCGTGCATCCGGAAACCGGCGAGCGCACGCTCGTTCTCGGCCACTTCGTGCAGCGTTTGAAGGGCCTGTCGGCACACGATTCCGCGCATCTGCTGCAGATCTTCCACGAGCACGTGACGCGCCTCGAGAACACCGTGCGCTGGCACTGGCAGGAAGGCGACGTCGCGATCTGGGACAACCGCGCGACGCAGCACTACGCGATCAACGACTACGGCGACGCACGGCGGGTCGTGCGCCGCGCGACCGTGCACGGCGACGTGCCGGTGGGCGTCGACGGCCGGCAGAGCGTCGTGCTCAAGGGGCCCGGCGCGACGCTGCAATGAAGCCTTGCGCATCGCGGCGGCGCCGCCGCGGTGTCACCATGATTCCGCCCTGCCCTTCGTCCCTTTCAGCCAGGAGCCTCCCATGAGCGCCGTACTCGAACCCGACACCCGCTCGATCGACGTCATCCCGCTGTCCGCGCACATCGGCGCGGAAATTCGCGGCGTCGACCTCACGCAGCCGCTGGCGGCCGCGCAGGTCGCCGAGATCCGCGCCGCGCTGCTGCGCTGGCGCGTCGTGTTCTTCCGCGAGCAGTTCCTCACGCACGCGCAGCACGTCGCATTCTCCGCGCAGTTCGGCGAGCCCACCGTCGGCCATCCGGTGTTCGGGCACGTCGACGATCATCCGGAAATCTATTCGGTCGCGAAGTACCGCAAGGCGATCCGCTTCGACGGCGAGCCGATCCGCCGGCCGTGGACCGGCTGGCACACCGACGTGACGGCGGCCGTCAATCCGCCGTGGGCATCGATCCTGCGCGGCGTGACGATTCCGCCGTACGGCGGCGACACGCAATGGACCAACCTCGTGCGCGCATACGAGACGCTGTCCGCGCCGCTGCGCGGCTTCGTCGACGGGCTGCGCGGCATCCACCGCTTCACGCCGCCGCCGGGCGCGCGCGCCACCGGCGCGTTCGACGACGCGGTCGCGCAGCGCCCGCTCGTGACCGAACATCCGCTCGTGCGCGTGCATCCGGAAACCGGCGAGCGCGCGCTGTACGTGAGCCCGAGCTTCCTGAAGTCGATCGTCGGCCTGACGCCGCGCGAGAGCCAGGCGCTGCTCGAGCTGCTGTGGGAACACGTGACGCGGCCGGAATTCACGGTGCGCTTCAAGTGGGAACCGCGCAGCATCGCGTTCTGGGACAACCGCGCGACCGCGCACCTCGCGCCCGTCGACATCTTCGATCTCGACGCCGATCGCCAGCTCTATCGCACCACGCTCGTCGGCGACGTGCCGGTCGGGCCGGACGGCGCGCCGTCGGTCGCGCTCGACGGCACGCCGGTGGGCGCGGCGGCCGCCATCGCGCTCAACTGAGCGTCAGCCGAAGCCGGCAAGCGCGCCGCGTCCTGCGGCGCGCTCCCCCCATCAATCCAGCCACACCCCGTCGAACCGGTGCCCGCCGAGCGGCGAGTATGCGAGGCCGCGCACGCGCTTCGACACCGGCAGCGACACGATCGACGTCGCGATCGGCGTGAACGGCACCTGATCCTTGAACACCACCTGCGCCTGCTCGTACAGCGCGGTGCGCTTGGCGACATCGGCATTCGCGCGCGCCCGGTCGACCAGCTGTTCGAAATCCGCGTTGCACCACTTCGACAGGTTGCTGCCGTGCACCGCGCTGCAGCCGAGCAGCGCGCCGAGCCAGTTGTCCGGGTCGCCGTTGTCGCCGGACCAGCCGTACAGGATCGCGTCGTGCTGCCCGTCGAGCTTCGAGCGGCGGTTGTATTCGCCCCATTCGTAGCTGACGATCTTCGCGCGCACGCCGATCTTCGCCCAGTCCTGCTGGATCAGCTGCGCCATCAGCCGCGCGTTCGGGTTGTACGGGCGCTGCACGGGCATCGCCCACAGCGTCAGCTCGAAGCCGTTCGGAAAGCCCGCGCGCGCGAGCAGCGCCTTCGCCGCCGCGAGGTCGCGCGGCGCATCCTTCAGCCGCGGGTTGTACGACCATTGGGCGGGCGGCATCGGGTTCGTCGCGATCGTCGCGTCGCCGTTGAACACGGTCTTCAGGATCGCGGCCTTGTCGACCGCGATGTCGAGCGCGCGCCGCACGTCCACGCGGTCGAGCGGCGGATGCTGCGTGTTGTACGCGACGAAGCCCACGTTGAAGCCCGTTCCCGAGAACAGCGTGAGCTTCGCGTCGCGCCGCACCGTGTCGAGATCCTCGGGACGCGGGAACACCGACATCTGGCATTCGCCGCCGACGAGCTTGCGCAGGCGCGTGGCCGGGTCCGGCGTGATCGCGAACACCAGATGCGCGAGCTTCACGTCGTCCGGCTTCCAGTAGTCGGGGTTCGCGTCGTAGCGGATCACCGCGTCCTTCTGGTACGCGCGCAGCTGGAACGGCCCGGTGCCGACCGGCAGCTGGTTGATGTCGGCCTCGCGATGCTGCGCGGCGAGCTGCGCCGCATACTCCGCCGACAGGATCGACGCGAAGGCCATCGCCAGGTTGCGCACGAACACCACGTCCGGCGTCTTCAGCACGAAGCGCACCGTGTCGTCGTCGATCTTCTCGATGCGCTCGACGTTGCGGTCGAAACCGAGATCGCTGAAATACGGGAAGCTCGTCGGGTACGCCTTGCGGAACGGATCGTCGCGGTCGAGCATCCGGCGGAACGTGAACACCACGTCGTCGGCCTGGAACGGGCGCGTCGGCTTGAACCACGCGGTGGTCTGGAACTTCACGCCGCGCCGCAGATGGAACGTGTAGACGCGCTGGTCGGGCGACACGTCCCAGTGCGTCGCGAGCCCGGGCTCGAGATCGAGCGTGCCGCGCTTGAACTGGACCAGGCCGTTGTAGATCGTGAACGTGCTCGCGTCGAAATCGGTGCTCGTCGTGTGCTGGCCCGGATCGAAGCCGGCCGGGCTGCCTTCGGTGCAGAACACGAGCGTCTTGCCGGCGGGCGCGGCGAAGGCGGGCGCCGTCGCGCCGGCCAGCAGCAGCGACGCGGCGATGCAGCGAAGGGCCGTCACGGCACGCGGCGCGTGGCGCGCGCGGCGCACGGCCGACGAAACGAAAGGGATCTTCATGGTGGCGGAAAGGGTGGCTGTCATGCGAATGACGACGGCCGATCTTCGCGCGCCTCCCGCCGATCGCTTACCAATTAATTCCGCGTTGCTTATCGCTGCGGGTGCATCCCGCTGCCCGTGCACGGAGATCGCCGCGCGAGCATCGCCGGCCGCCTTCTGGCCCCCTGCGCGTTTTCCGAAACGGGCGCATCGTGTCGGTTCATGCCGCCGCTTCCTGGAGGACACACGATGCCTGTCAGCCCCGATACATCCGCTCGCCCGGTAAAGACGCCGGGCCCCGATCACCCGATCACGGTCGAGCCGCACCCGTTGCGCGTCGTGGTCAAGGCGGCCGGCAAAGTCGTCGCCGATACGCGCCGCGCGCTGGCGCTGCGCGAGGCCGCCTACCCCGCCGTGCTCTACATCCCGCGCGACGACGCCGACATGACGCTGCTGCAACGCACCGACCATGCGACGTACTGCCCGTACAAGGGTGACTGCGCGTACTACTCGATTCCCGCCGGCGGCGCACGCGCGGTCAATGCGGTCTGGACCTACGAGCAGCCGTACCCGGCCGTCGACGCGATTCGCGGGCATCTCGCGTTCTATCCGGATCGCGTCGATTCGATCGAGGAAAGCCCGATCGGCACCGATTGAGCGTCACGGCACCCTGCCGATCCATCGTTCACGCATCGGGCGCGCCGCTGATTTGCATATGCGCATTCGTTGGTTGGCCGCCGGCCTGCGCGGCCGTATCGTCGTGGGTCCGGCGCGAGCCGGCCCGGCGCGTGTCGCCCGTGGCCGGCCCCGCCGTGTGCCGACCGCGCCGCTTCCGCGCGCGGCCCGCTCCCTCGCCGCCAGGACACCCGATGAACGACACACCGCACGCAGACGTCGCCACCGATACGACACCGCCGAACCCGCATCGCCGCCAGTGGCTGCAAGGCGCCGCCGCCGGACTGGCCGGGCTCGCGCTCGGCCCGCTCGCGGGCCGGCAAGCGCACGCGCAAGGCAACGGCACGCGGCTGCGCGTCGGCTTCCAGAAGTACGGCAACTTCGTCGTGCTCAAGGCGCGCGGCACGCTGGAGAAGCGGCTCGCGAGCCAGGGCGTGTCGGTGCAATGGCTCGAGTTTCCCGCCGGGCCGCAACTGCTCGAAGGGCTGAACGCCGGCGCGATCGACGTCGGCACGGTCGGCGAAACGCCGCCGATCTTCGCGCAGGCCGGCGGCGTCGACTTCGTCTACATCGGCCACGAGCCGCCCGCGCCGCGCGGCGAGGCGATCGTCGTGCTGCCCGATTCGCCGATCCGCACCGTCGCGCAGCTGCGCGGCAAGAAAGTCGCGCTCAACCGGGGCTCGAACGTCCACTACCTGCTCGTGAAGGCGCTCGAACATGCGGGCCTCGCGTACACCGACATCCAGCCGATCTACCTCACGCCCGCGGACGCGCGCGCCGCGTTCGTGCAGCGCAACGTCGACGCGTGGGTGATCTGGGATCCGTACCTGGCCGCCGCGGAACGGCAGCTGAACGCGCGCGTGGTCGCGAACGGCGAAGGGCTCGTGCGCAACACGCAGTACTACCTCGCATCGCGCAAGTACGCGGCCGCGCAGCCGCAGGTGCTGCGCGCGCTGCTCGACGAAGTGGACGCGGTCGACCGCTGGGGGCGCGACCACGTGCCGGAGGTCGCGGCGCAGTTGTCGCCGCTGGTCGGGGTCGACGCGCCGACGCTGGAAATCGCGCTGAAGCGCGCGGGATACGGCGTCCAGCCGATCACCGACGAGACGCTCGCTTACCAGCAGAACATCGCCGACGTGTTCAGCACGCTGAAGCTGATCCCGGGCAAGGTGACGGTCGCGAACGCGCGGTAGGCGGCACGCGATGGCGGATATGGACCGATCGCGCGGCGCGCGCTTCGTGTACGCTACCGCCCACCATGACGATCCATCCCCTCCGCACATTCCTGATCGCCTCGGCGCTCGCCGTTTCCGTGACTTCGCACGCGCAGCAGGTCGGCGTGGTGACGGGCGGCGTCTACTACACGCCGAACCCGCATCTCGCGGCCGGCACGCCGCTGCAGATCCTGCCCGACGACGGCACGGGCGTCGCCCGCTGTTGCGCGACCATCAAGGGGCCCGCCAGGAAACCGCCAAGGCAGGTTTTCGACAGCCTGCGCGACCGCACGATGGCCGCGTATGCACTGACGATGCCGCCGTCGATCCCCGCTGACGCGTCGGGCTTCGGCGTCGTCGGGCCCGCGCGTTTCGTGCGCGCAGGCGCGCATCCGGAAGCCGTGCTCGACGACGACCTGCGGCTCGCGTTTTCGACCTGCACGTCGACGGAAGGCGTGCATTACCTCGCCAGGAAGCCCGGCAGCCGCAAGCTGCTGGTGCACCTGTACCTGTACTTCGACGGCGAGTTCGAGCCGAACTGCAAGGACAGCGACCTCGACGGCGGCGGCGCGGCCGGCAAGTAGCGTCACCACGCCTGCCGGTAGATCTCCAGCGCATCGGCCTCCGTCACCTCGCGCGGATTGTTCACGAGCAGGCGGGTCTGCAGCATCGCTTCGGATGCCATCCTCGGCAGGTCGCCCTCGGTCACGCCCACGTCGCGCAACCGGCGCGGAATCCCCGTCGCGACGATCAGCCGATCGATTTCGTCGATCAGCGCGCGGGTTTTCGCGTCGTCGCTGCCGGTCGCGGCCGGCGCGACGATCGCCGCGAGCTCCGCATAGCGCGACGCGGCCGCCGGCGCGTTGAAGCGCAGCACGTGCGGCAGCACCAGCGCATTCGACAGGCCGTGCGGCACATGGAAGATCCCGCCGACCGGATACGCGAGCGCGTGCACGGCCGCGACCGGCGCATTCGCGAACGCCTGCCCCGCGAACATCGCGCCGACCAGCATCGCCTCGCGCGCGTGGCGATCGTTGCCGTCGTCGCAGGCCGCGAGCAGGCTGCGCGACAGCAGCGCCAGCGCCTGTTGCGCGAGCATGTCGGACACCGGGTTCTTCAGGCGCGCGGACGTATAGGCCTCGATTGCGTGAACCATCGCGTCGATGCCGGTCGCCGCGGTGGCCGCGCGCGGCAGGCCGAGCGTCAGTTCGGCGTCGAGGATCGCGACGTCGGCGAGCAGGTGCGGCGACACGACGCCCATCTTGCGCGCTTCGCCGACCGTGACGATCGACACCGCCGTCACTTCCGAGCCGGTGCCGGCCGTGGTCGGCATCTGCACGAGCGGCAGGCGCGCGCTCGTGACTTTGTCGACGCCGTACATGTCCGCGAGCGGCTGCTGCCCGGGCGCGAGCGCCGCGATCAGCTTCGCGACGTCCATCGACGAGCCGCCGCCGAGGCCCAGCACGATTTCCGCATCGGCCGCGACCGCGCGGGCGGTTGCGTCGAGCACTACGTGCTCGGGCGGATCGGCGATCACGTCGTCGATCACCGTCGCCTGCCAGCCGTGCGCAGCCAGGCTTTCGAGCGCCGGCGCGAGCACGCCGCTGCGATGCAGGAACGCATCGGTGACGACGCACAGCCGCACGAGCGACGGGAAGCGTTCGCGCAGCAAGGCGCCGAGCTTGCGTGCCGCGCCGAACTCGACGATCAGCGTCGGCACGGTGCGGAATTGGAATGGGGTCATCGGGTGTCTCCGGAGTTGGCGCCGCGCGCGTGTCCGGCAGCGCGGCGTGGCTGCCTGCGGGTCGGCGGTCGGGCAACGGCGGGAGCGTTGGCCGACTGCGTGAACATGCGGGGTTTCACGGTAAGCGTCAAGTCCGGGGCGGAGCGAGGTTCGGTTCGGGGATTCAAGCGGCGTTACAGAAAATCCAGGATGCGACCCCGCGATCTACGGCCCAATCGTGGGACATTGTCGATCCCCTTTTCCGCACTGGAAAAGTGCCCGGGCAATGTGGTATACGTCTCGCTGAAAAAGGTTGAAGCGCGAAACTGAGAGATTTCGCGGGCGTTTTGCGAGTAGAGCAATGGCGGCCGACAACGGCACGCTTTGACGAAACCGCATCATCATTCCGGGGCGATTGCGCGGCGACCGAGATCCGCCGTGCAGCCGATGAAACCATGCCAATATCTTCATCCGTGCCGGCGGCGTCCGGCCTGTCGGGTGGGCCTTCCGACGCGCAACTGGCGGCAATCGCCCGGCAGTTCGATCAACTCGCGTCGCCCTTCTCCCAGGCCCAGCGGTTGTTTCGGATCGCGCTCGCCCCCGACTCCGGCCTCCCGGACGGCGCACTTCTCCCGTTGCGGCTCATCGGTAGCGAAGGCATTTGCGAACCGTTGCGATACTCGCTCAAATGCCTGTCGACCGACGTGCGTTTGCCGCTCAAGACGTTGAGCGGGCTGCCAATTGCCTTCCATATCGTCGACGACCACAATCGCAAACACACGATCTGCGCGATCGTCACCGCAGTCGACCAGATCACCTCCGACGGCGGATTCGTGCTGAACGAGCTGACGTGCGTCGACGCACTCGGCGTGATCGAGGAACGGGTCACGTGGCGGGTGTTTCCGGCCGCATCCGTCATCGACGTCACCGATGCGATCCTCGGCGAACACGTGCGTGAAAACCACGTTCTGGCCAGCGCCTTCGAGCTGGACACGAGCCACTTGCGCGGAACGTACCCGCAACGGGCGTTCACCATGCAGGCCGGCGAAAGCGATGCCGGGTTCCTGATGCGGCTCTGGCGTCGCGAGGGCATCGCATGGTATTTCACGCATGAAGTCAAGAATGACCACCCGGTTCATACATTGCGGCTGGTCGACGACATTCACGCGTGGCGCAATAATCCGGCGCACTCGGTCCGGTTCAATCGCGCCGACGCAACCGAGCCCGAGGACACCATCGTCGCGTTCCGCGCACATCGCCGCGTGACGCCCGCAAGCGTACAGGGCCGCTCGCATGATTATCGAACCGGCCGTCCGCAATCGGTGTCGGAAGATAGCCGTGCCGATCAGGGCACGCGCGGTCACGCGCTGAGCGCGACGCTCAGCCGCTACCACTATGACGCCCCTCACGTCGCCGACAGCCTTCTGCATTACGAACAGATCAACAGTCGTCGTCAACAGGCGCACGCGCTGCGCTCCAAGGACTTTTCGGGCGAAAGCGTCGTACGCGCATTCAGTGGCGCCGCCGGCTCGATCTTTACGTTGAACGGTCATCCCGAGATCGATACGCATGCCCCCGATCAACGCCGCTTTCTGCTTACGTCCGTCGAAGTCGACGTTCGCAACAACTTCCTGCCGCGGTCGCCAGGCAATCGCCTGACCGCCGACGCGACGGACGAGCCTGGCTACCTCAATCGCTTTCGCTGCATACGCGCGGATATCCCCTTCGTGCCCGACTACGACCCCGCCGCCGTGCCGCATCCGGGGCCGATGACCGCGAGCGTTGTCGGCGCCCCGGGCGCCGAGATCGACGTGGACGAAGAAGGCCGAATCGCGGTCCGCTTCCACTTCGCCCGGCAAGAGGATCACCCAGTCAAAGGGGCAAGCGGCACGCCGCGCGACTCCGCGCGCATTCGCTACGCTCCACCGTGGGCCGACCAGCGCGCGGGCACGGCATTTTGGCCACGCGTCGGCAACGAGATCCTGATCCTGTTCCAGCATGGCGACCCCGACAAACCGATCGGCATCGCGACCCTGCACGGCGCGAACACGCCACCGCCGCAGTTCTCCGGCGCTGGCGCGCTGCCCGGCAATGCGGCGCTGTACGGGATTCGCTCAAAGGAGGTCAAGGGCGTTGGCTACGGCGAGCTTCTGTTCGACGACACGACCGGGGAGACGAAGACCAAATTGTCGTCCGAGCATGGCAAGACCCAGCTCAATCAAGGCTGGATCGGCCATCCGCGTGCGGACGGCCGATCCGAGAAGCGCGGCGAGGGTTTCGAATTGCGCACTGATCTATCCGGCGCAATTCGCGCTGCACAGTTGATGATCAGCACGGATTCCCGTCAGAACGCGACCGGCAAGGTCATGGACCGGCAGGAACTGATCGGACAGCTGGAGACGGCCCTCGCGATCGCCAGGCAGCTTGCGAGCCTCGCCGAAACGCATGAGGCGGATACGACCGATACCGACGGACAAGAGAAGCTCGTCGAGCAGATCAGGAAATGGGAGGACGGGGCCGGCGGCGGCGCGATCGCGTTGAGCGCTCCAAACGGCATCGCGGCTGCGACGCCGCGCAACATCGTCGCGTCGGCAGGCCGGCACCTGGACATGATCGCCGTACAGGATGCCAACCTCAGCACGGGACGCAAGATCCTGCTGCGTGCGGCCCAGGGCCTGTCCGCATTCGCGAAGGCCGGCATGAAGCTGATTGCGGGCACCGGCGACGTGGTCGTTCAAGCGCAACAGGGCAAGGCCGAAGTCGGCTCCGCCGAGCGGCTGCATCTGTACTCGCTGAAGGAACTGCTGATCGAGGCGCCGAGCATCACGTTCAAGGCCAGCGGCGTCACCTACTCGCTTGCCGACGGCAAGGTGCTCGCGTCGTCGAGCGGCCCGCACACCATCGAGTCCGCAGGCTTCACGCATTCGGGCGGAGGCGGCGGCAATCCCGACCTGCCTCACATGCCGGCGTCGACGATGCAGACAGACGAGAAATTCGCCGTCGCGACGCGTCGCGGCGACGCGTTCTCACGGCTCGGGCATCAGGTCGAGGACGAGACTCAGGCCGTGCGCGACACCGGCCGCCTTGCTGCCGATGGCGCACACGAAACGACCGTGCAGGATGCCCAGATTCGACCGCTGACTTTCATTCCGAAACTTTGATCGACCATGGCGACGCCAGAAACCGAACCTCCGCTCACGACCGGCTGCCCGGTCGACCCGAAGGCGCGCCGTCGCGTATCGTTGCAGTTCGACGACCAGACGGGCGACCCCTACTTCGAAAGCGTCACGAGCCCGACGAATTTCAAAATGCGGGCATTGTGCGTATTGCCGCCACGACATGTCATTCCGGTCATCTTCGTGCCCGGGATCATGGGCAGCAATCTCTGTTCGAACGGCACGGACGCGGACGACGGAACCGCGGCATGGCGACCGCCGAACGGCAAGATACAGGGTCTGGGGGAATTGTGGCGACGCGCCAATCAAACGCCGGCCGAGCGTCAGAAGCAAATGAAGCCCGAATCGGTTCGAGTCGATACCGGCGGAAAGATCAGCATTCCGCGCAGCCTGTACACGATCACGGAAAAGGAAGCGCGCAAGCGTGGCTGGGGCGAGGTGCATCTCGACAGCTACGGACATGTGCTGGCCGAACTCGAGATCGCGCTGAACGAACAATACCTCGACGCAGGCACGAAGGACCACACCTTGATGCCCGTTTGGGAGATCGCCAAGACCCTGAGACGCAGGGAAGGCAGCCACGCGTCGGGTAAGGACGTCGACGTGGTCGACAAGGACTGGCATCCGGTCAACACGACCGTTCCCCCCCTCGGCAGCCAGGAATTCTCCAGGCTCGACGACTATTTCTTCCCGGTATGGGCTTGCGGCTATAACTGGCTGAAGAGCAATGAAGAATCGGCACAGGAGCTGATTGCCCGCATTCACACGGCCCTCGACTATTACAAACGTGGAAATTACTGGATTTCAACCGACAAGGTGATCGTCGTCACCCATTCGATGGGAGGGCTCGTCACGCGACGCGCGGCTCAGGATCTCCAGGAGACGATCCTGGGTGTCGTTCACGGTGTACAGCCCGTCGGCGGTGCCCCGGTGGTCTATCGCCGCCTTCGAGCCGGGACCGAAACGAACGGCTGGTTCGATCTGCAGGGCATGGCGCTCGCCGCCGTGTTCGGATGGAGCGCTGCCGACATTACGTGTGTGATGGCAAACTCTCCAGGCCCGCTCGAATTGCTCCCGACGAAGCAGTATCCGGGCGGCTGGCTACGCTTCGTCCAGGAGCGAGGGGGTCAAAGCAAGGAAGTGATGCCCCGCTTGCCGAATGCGGACCCCTATCTGGAAATCTATTCGAAGCGTGCACAGGAGGTATGGTGGGGCATGGTCGACGAGATGCTGATCGACCCCGCCAACAAGACGCCCAAGGGAATGGAACCCTATGGGCAATACATGGTGACGCTCGGCGCGGCGGAAAAATTTCACGACACCGTGAAACTCGATTGCCACCCGGTGACCTATGCGCATTACGGCTACGACGCCAGGCAGATATCGTTCGGGCGCATCGTATGGAAGACGAGCGACGAGATCCGTCCCGGCTCCGACCTCGGATCGGATATCGCCAGCCTCCTGTCGAATGCGAAAGCAGCATCATTCAACGAGCTGGGCAAATCCACCGTCCAATTCGGCGATAGCAACATCCGGTTCCGCCTCGAGAACCATCAGGAACCGACTGAATACGACATGGCCAATGCCGGCGACGGCACCGTTCCGTCGCAGTCGGGCGCGCTGATCGAGAAGGGGTCGCCGGCGCCCAAGGTATTCCGCATGGATGGCTTCGACCACGCGGCAAGCTACAAGAACGAAAACGTCCTGAACAACGTGATGTACTGTATCGCGAAGATCGTACAGCTGGCGCCGGCGATCTCGGCCGATGCATCAGGAGGAGCACCCGCATGAACACAAAGGTGTGGCCGGCGCTGTTCGCCGGCCTGATTGCTTTTCCCTGCCTTGCGAAAGAGCCTTCGATGAGCAATGTGAAAACCTACTGCTACGGCCGCTATCTGGTCGATCTTCCGGCGGACGCCCAACTGACCGGACAGGGATATGAATACGACTACGGACGCATCGACGCATCGAAGGAGGACAGCGACCTGGCGGGTTTCGACAGGCGCATGAAGACACGGTACGAAGCCCTGAAAGCAGGCAAACAGAAAGACGGGTTCGACGTTGCCGCCGAACGTCAGCCGGCGAAGAACATCCGCATCTTCGAGCTCTCGAAGAAAGTGATTACGTTCATGGCGGGCGGCTTCGAAGCGTACAAGTGGGATCGCGGGACGACGTTCAGCATGCAGTACTCGGGCTATTCCGCCGAAAAACTGCCGTCCGTCGTTGCCGGCGTGCAGGGTGAGGTGCTCGACAAGCTGCAGTATCGCGAACCGGACGACATTCCATCGAAATCCGGCTTCTGTCTCGGCAACGGCTTCATCGCCGGGGCCGGCACGACCGAGCAGCCGGAAGAAGCGTGGATGAGCTTCCGGTTTCCGCAATGGCCGGGGGTCGTCGTCACCGTGCGTTCGATGACCGTGTCGAAGCCCGGCGAGCCGAAGCTCCTCGCGCGCCTCGGCAATGCATCGTCCTCCCGATCGCTCTCCGGCTTGCTGGCCCAGGTCCACGTTCTGCGCAAGGGCGAGCGAATCGCAGCCGGCCGCGCCGGCGAGGAAATGCTTTCCACGGTTCCGACAGACGGCGGATACAGGCTGCATCAGTTCCGCTGGGAGGCGCAGGGTACGAAACTCAACGCCCCGCTGGACCCGACGCTGATCGTCGAATTCCAGAGCGGCGCGAAGTACGACCACGGGCAACCCATTCGCCCCAAGGTCACCGACGAGCAAGCCACCCAGCTGTTCGACGCCGTCGTCAATTCGATCCGGTTGCGGCCAAGCGCCGGCGGCACCTTGTCGGACGGCGGCCCCGCCGCGCCGCTCCCGCTCGGCACGCTCGCGGCCACCGGCGCCCCGTGTCCGCAAACGGGATGGTGGACATGCCCTGAAGCAAGCGGACACGAAATCGTGGGCGGCGCGCGCCAGCTGTTGACGCAAGGGTCGGTCATGCCCGCCGCGCAGGTGCTGGACAAGGCGCGCTGGTTCGACAAGGCGCGCGGCAAACACAGGCAATTCAGTATCTCGACCACCTGGCAACTCGTCGGGTACGCCGATCCGCAGCCCGACACCCCGCCACGCGGAAAGGCGGGAGACGGCGTCGACGACGCGACACCCGAAAACGATGCCTGACACGTGGGCGGTCATGTCCTGGCCTCGGCGTTTCCGGCCGATCCTCGCCGGTGGAATATATCGTGAAGAATGTCATTCGTATCGGCGACCCGACCAGCCACGGCGGGGTCGTGACAAGCGGGGACGATAGCTTTCTGGTCGACGGCCGTGCAATCGCGCGCGTTGGCGACACGTGCACCTGCCCGCTTGCGGGGCACCAGGCGTGCGTCATCGTCGAAGGCGACGCGGGATTCGTCGTCGGCGGTCGCGCGGTCGCGCTCGACGGCCATAAAACGAGCTGCGGCGCGATCCTCCGCGCCACCACAACGAACTTCGCTTCCGATTGACGTGACGTATCGCGCCGGGCTTCGATCGGCGCCACTCCCCCCCTCCCCGCGATTCTGACGAAATTGTCATCTTCGCCTCATGTTTGCATTGCACCTCGTCCGTAGCATCGACTGCGCTCAATCCCGCTCCAGTCGTCCATGCTCAAACGTAGAATCGCCGCCGTGCTGTTCGTCCCGTTCGCGGGCGCCGCGCTGGCACAGTCCCCGCCGCCGCCCGGCGAACCGGCGCGTGCCACGCTGAATCCTTCATCCGCGCCGTCCACCGCACAAGACCCACTATCGCTCACCGCCGCGCTCGCGATGGCCGGCGAACGCAACCCGGCGCTGCGCAGTGCCCGCTCGGACGCCGACGCGTCCGCCGGCACGCTGATGCAGGCCGGCGCGCGCCCGAACCCGACGCTGTCGTTCCTGCAGGAAGGCTTCGCCGCGCAGGAGCGCACCACCACCGGGCAGCTCTCGCACACGCTCGAACTCGGCGGAAAACGGCGCGCCCGGCTCGACGTCGCATCTTACGGGCGCGAAGCGGCGCTCGCGTCGCTCGACGAGCGGGCCGCCACGCTGCGCGCCGACGTCGTCCGCGCGTTCTACGGCCTGCTCGCCGCGCAGCGGCAGCTGAAGGTCGCGCAGCAGTCGACCGCCATCGCCGCCCGTTCCGCCGACATGGCCGACAAGCGCGCGCGCGCCGGCAAGGTGTCGCCGGTCGAGGCCACCAAGGCGCGCGTCGCCGAAAGCGGCGCGCGGATCGAACTCGCGAACGCGGCCGCGCAGGTCGCCACCGCCGCCGAGCAGCTCGCGAACGTCACCGGCAATCCGGCCGTGGCCGCCCGCACGGCAGCCGGCGACCTCGATGCGATCCCGGACGTCGCGCCGCTCGCGCAGCTTCGCCAGCGCCTCGACGACGCGCCGCAGTCGCGCACCGCCCGCGCCGGCATGCTGCGCGCCAACGCGCAGATCTCGCTGGAAAAGGCCCGCCGCATCCCGGATCTCACCGTGACCGCCGGGATGAAGCACGTCGTCGCGGGCGGCAGCCCCGACAACCAGGCGGTGGTCGGCGTGTCGATCCCGCTGCCGCTGTTCGACACCAACCGCGGCGCGATCCTCGAGGCCACCCACAAGGCCGAGGCGGCGCGCGCGAGCTTCGACAGCGAACGCGCGCGCATCGACCTCGACTTGTCCCAGGCGTTCACGCGCTACCAGCGCGCCGCCGACGAGGCGCGGCAACTGAAGTCCGACGTGCTGCCGGCCGCGCGGCAGTCGCTCGACGCGATGGCGCGCGGCTATGAGCTCGGCAAGTTCGCGCTGCTCGACGTCATCGACGCGCAACGCACGCTGTACCAGGCCGAATCCCGCTACGTGCAGGTGCTTGCCGACACCCACCAGGCCTACGCGGACATCGGCCGGCTCGTCGGCGAGCCGCTCGATCCCGCCGCCCCTCTCCGTTGAAGGTTCCGTCATGCAGCGCAAGAAACTGATCCTCGTCGCCGCCGCCACGCTCGGCGCGCTCTCCGTCGCGGTGGGCGCGCTCGCGCTGTCGCGCGGCCCGTCCGCCGCCGCGCCATCCGCCGCCCAGGCCGCCGACGGCGCCGGCCCGCATGGCGGGCAGATCGTCGCCGACGGCCCGCTGTCGGTCGAAATCGTGCTGTCGGAGAAACCCGGCGACGCGCGGCTGATCGTCTACCCGTCGCTCGACGGCAAGCCCGCGCCGAAAGGCGCGCACGTGGCCGGCGTGCTGACCCGCTACGACGGCGCGCGCGTGCCGCTCGCGTTCAACGCGGCCGGAGGAACGTTCACGACGGCCCAGCCGGTCGCGGCCCCGCATGTGTTCGACAGCGCGATCACGGTGAAGGCCGGCGGCCGCACCGCGACGTTTCCGTTCTCGCGCGCGGACGGCGCGATCGCGCTCAATGCGCAGCAGGCCGCCGCCGCCGGCATCGAGACCGCGCGCGCGGGCCCCGCGTCGATCGCGACGAGTTTCCAGCTGCCGGGCGAGATCAAGTTCAACGAGGACCGCACGGCCCACGTCGTGCCGCGCGTCGCGGGCATCGTCGAACGGGTGGCCGTGTCGATCGGCCAGCGGGTCGAGCAAGGCCAGTTGCTGGCCATGATCGCGAGCACGGATCTCGCCGATCGGCGCAGCGAACTGCTGAGCGCGGAGCGCCGGCTGCAGGCTGCCCGCACGTCCTATGCGCGCGAGCGCACGCTGTGGGAGGAGCGCATCTCGGCCGAGCAGGACTACCTGCAGGCGCAGGTGCAGCTTCGCGAAGCCGAAATCGCCGCGCAGAACGCGCGCCAGAAGCTGGCCGCGCTGAATGCGCCCGCGTCCGCGTCGGCGCTGAACCGCTTCGAGCTGCGCGCGCCGTTCGCCGGCACGATCGTCGAGAAGCACCTCGCGCCCGGCGAAGCGGTCGCCGCCGACGCGAACGTGTTCGTCGTGTCCGACCTGTCCACCGTATGGGCCGAGCTGGCCGTCCCCGCGCAGCGGCTGAACGACGTGCGCGTCGGGCGCGACGCGATGGTCAGCGCGGCGGCTTTCGATTCGAAGGCCGGCGGCCGCATCGCGTACGTCGGCGCGCTGCTCGGCGAGCAGACCCGCACCGCCGCCGCGCGCATCGTGCTGCCGAATCCGGACGGCGCATGGCGGCCCGGGATGTTCGTCAACGTGTCGGTGGACGCGGGCAAGCAGGACGCGCCCGTCGCGATCGCCAACGACGCGCTGCAGCAGATCGACGGCGCGCCGTCGGTGTTCGTCCGCTCGCCGAAGGGCTTCGTCGCGCAGCCGGTCGAGACGGGCCGGCGCGACGGCCAGGTGGTCGAGATCCTGGCCGGCCTCAAGCCGGGCCAGGAATACGTGACCGCCAACAGCTTCGTGTTGAAGGCGGAGTTGGGCAAAGGCAGCGCGGACGAACACTGACCCCGCCCGACGCCGCCCGAGGGCGGCGCCTCTCTTTTTCGCATTCCCGAGGATTCCCGTTCCATGTTCGAGCGCTTGATTCGCTTCGCGATCGCCCATCGCTGGCTCGTGATGCTGGCGATCGCCGCCGCGGCGGCACTTGGCGTGTTCAGCTACCAGAAGCTGCCGATCGACGCCGTGCCCGACATCACCAACGTGCAGGTGCAGATCAACACGTCCGCGCCCGGCTATTCGCCGCTCGAGGCCGAGCAGCGCATCACCTACCCCGTCGAGACCGCGATGGCCGGGCTGCCGAACCTCGAGCAGACGCGCTCGATCTCGCGCTACGGGCTGTCGCAGGTCACGGTGATCTTCAAGGACGGCACCGACATCTACTTCGCGCGCCAGCTCGTCAACGAGCGGATCCAGGAGGCGAAGGACAAGCTGCCGCCCGGCGTGTCGCCGGCGATGGGGCCGACGTCGACGGGGCTCGGCGAAATCTACCTGTGGACCGTCGAGGCCGAGCCGGCCGCGCGCAAGCCGGACGGCACGCGCTACACGCCGGCCGACCTGCGCGAGCTGCAGGACTGGGTGATCAAGCCGCAGCTGCGCAACGTGCCGGGCGTCACCGAGGTCAACTCGATCGGCGGCTACGTGAAGGAATTCCGGGTCGCGCCGAACCCCGCGAAGCTGATGTCGTACGGGCTGACGCTCGCCGACGTCGTGCGCGCGCTCGAGCGCAACAACGACAACGTCGGCGCCGGCTACATCGAGAAGCGCGGCGAGCAATACCTGGTGCGCGTGCCGGGGCAGGCGCGCACGGTCGACGACATCGCCAACGTCGTGCTCGCCAACGTCGGCGGCGTGCCGGTGCGCATGAAGGATCTCGGCGAGGTCGACGTCGGCCGCGAGCTGCGCACCGGCGCGGCCACCGCGAACGGCGAGGAAGTCGTGCTCGGCACGGTGTTCATGCTGATGGGCGAGAACAGCCGCACCGTCGCGAAGGCCGTGGCCGCGCGGATGGACGACGTGAACCGCACGCTGCCGGCCGGCGTGCGCGCGGTGCCCGTATACGACCGCACCGTGCTCGTCGAGAAGGCCGTCGCGACGGTCAGGAAAAACCTGCTCGAAGGCGCGATCCTCGTGATCGCGATCCTGTTCCTGTTTCTCGGCAATATCCGCGCGGCACTGATCACCGCGCTCGTGATCCCGCTGTCGATGCTGATGACGTTCACCGGCATGGTCAACGCGAAGGTCAGCGCGAACCTGATGAGCCTCGGCGCGCTCGATTTCGGGATCATCGTCGACGGCGCGGTGGTGATCGTCGAGAACTGCATCCGCCGCCTCGCGCACGCGCAGGCCGCGGCCGGCCGGCCGCTCACGCGCGACGAACGCTACGCCGAGGTGTTCGCCGCGTCGCAGGAGGCCCGCCGCGCGCTGATCTTCGGCCAGCTGATCATCATGGTCGTGTACCTGCCGATCTTCGCGCTGACGGGGGTCGAAGGGAAGATGTTCCACCCGATGGCGATCACGGTCGTGATGGCGCTCGCCGCCGCGATGGTGCTGACCGTCACCTTCATCCCGGCCGCCGTCGCGCTGTTCATCGGCAATCGCGTGCAGGAAAAGGAAAACCGCCTGATGGGCTGGGCGAAGCGGCTCTACGCGCCCGCGCTCGACCGCTTCATGACGCGCCCCGCGCGGGTGCTCGCCGGCGCGGTCGCGATCGTCGCGGCGACGCTGCTGCTCGCCGCCCGGCTCGGCAGCGAGTTCATCCCGAGCCTGAACGAAGGCGATCTCGCGGTGGCCGCGCTGCGGATTCCCGGCACGAGCCTGTCGCAATCCGTCGCGATGCAGCGGGCGATCGAGAAGACGCTGAAGCAGCGCTTCCCCGAGATCGACCGCGTGTTCGCGCGCACCGGCACTGCCGAGATCGCCGCGGACCCGATGCCGCCCAACCTGTCGGACGGCTACATCATGCTGAAGCCGGTCGACCAGTGGCCGGACCCGAAGAAATCGCGCGACACGCTGAAGGAGGAAATCGAGGCCGCGCTCGCCGACCTGCCCGGCAACGCGTACGAGTTCTCGCAGCCGATCCAGCTGCGTTTCAACGAGCTGATTTCCGGCGTGCGCAGCGACGTCGCGGTAAAGATCTTCGGCGACGACATGGCGCAGCTCAACGATACCGGCACGCGCATCGCGGCCGCGCTGCAGAAGGTGCCGGGCGCGTCCGAGGTGAAGGTCGAGCAGACCAGCGGCCTGCCCGTGCTGACGATCCAGCTCGACCGCGAGAAGCTCGCGCGCTACGGCGTGAGCGTCGGCGACGTGCAGGACGCGGTGGCCGCGGCGGTCGGCGGGCAAAAGGCCGGCACGCTGTTCCAGGGCGATCGCCGCTTCGACATCGTCGTGCGGCTGCCGGACGCGCTGCGCTCGGACGTCGAGGCGATCAAGCGCCTGCCGATCGCGCTGCCGTTCCAGGCCGCCGGCGGCGCGGCCGGCGCGATCGGCGCGAGCGGCCCGCTGGTGCAGGCGCCCTACGTGCCGCTCGCCGAGCTCGCGACGGTCGACGTCGCGCCGGGCCCGAACCAGATCAGCCGCGAGGACGGCAAGCGCCGCGTGGTGGTCAGCGCGAACGTGCGCGGCCGCGACATCGGCTCGTTCGTCGCCGACGCGAAGGCGCAGATCGGCCAGGACGTGCAGGTGCCGGCCGGCTACTGGCTGTCGTGGGGCGGGCAGTTCGAGCAATTGCAGAGCGCCAGCGAGCGGCTCAAGATCGTCGTGCCCGTCGCGCTGCTGATGGTGTTCGTGCTGCTGTTCGTGATGTTCAACAACGTGAAGGACGGCCTGCTGGTGTTCACCGGCATTCCGTTCGCGCTGAGCGGCGGCGTCGTGTCGCTGTGGCTGCGCGGCATCCCGCTGTCGATCACCGCGGCAGTCGGCTTCATCGCGCTGTCGGGCGTCGCGGTGCTGAACGGCCTCGTGATGATCTCGTTCATCCGCAACCTGCGCGACGAGGGCGTCGAGCTCGGCACGGCCGTGCGCGAAGGCGCGCTCACGCGCCTGCGGCCGGTGCTGATGACCGCGCTCGTCGCGTCGCTGGGCTTCCTGCCGATGGCGTTCGCGACCGGAACCGGCGCCGAAGTGCAGCGGCCGCTTGCAACCGTCGTGATTGGTGGCATCCTGTCGTCCACGGCGCTGACGCTGCTCGTCCTGCCCGTCCTGTACCGCGTCGCGTATTCGGTATCGATCCGGACGGCGCTCGGCGGCTGGCTGGCGCGACTGACACGCGGCGGCGCCGCACCTTCCGGGCAACCCAAGGCAACTCCCGATGCGAATCCTGATCGTTGAAGACGAACCCAAGACCGGCACCTACCTGCGCAAGGGCCTGACCGAAGCCGGCTTCGTCGCCGACTGGGTCGAGGACGGCATCACCGGCCTGCACCAGGCCACCACCGAGGATTACGACCTCGTGATCCTCGACGTGATGCTGCCCGGCAAGGACGGCTGGACCGTGCTGGAACACCTGCGCCGCACGCGCGAGACGCCGGTGCTGTTCCTCACCGCGCGCGACGACGTCGGCGATCGCGTGAAGGGGCTCGAGCTCGGCGCGGACGACTATCTCGCGAAGCCGTTCGATTTCGTCGAGCTGGTGGCCCGCGTGCGCTCGATCCTGCGGCGCGGGCAGCCGCGCGAATCGACGGTGCTGAAGGTGGCCGACCTCGAGCTCGACCTCACGCGGCGCAAGGCGACCCGCCAGGGCGACACGATCCTGCTGACCGCGAAGGAGTTCTCGCTGCTGTGGCTGCTGATGCGCCGCGAGGGCGAGATCCTGCCGCGCGCGACGATCGCGTCGCAGGTGTGGGACATGAACTTCAACAGCGACACCAACGTGGTGGATGCCGCGATCCGGCGGCTGCGCGTGAAGGTGGATGATCCGTACGAGCCCAAGCTGATCCATACGGTGCGCGGCATGGGCTACGTGCTCGAACTGCGCGGCGCCGGCGGCCGATGATCGCGCGCGCCCTGCCCCGCACGCTGCGCGCGCGCCTGACACTGCTGATCGTGCTGTCGACGTCGGCGGTGCTCGCGCTGAGCGGGTTCGCGCTGTACCGCGCGCTGTACAACCGGATCGAGAGTTCGTCCGCGCAGGAAATGGCCGTCACGATGAGCGCGCTGCAGGCGCATCTGGCCGCGATCCGCTTCGTCGACGAGATCCCGCGCCATGCCGACATCTGGATCGACCAGCTGCACGGCCACCAGAACATGGATCTCGCGATGTACGACGCGGCCGGCGCGCTGTTGCTGGCCACGTCCGGCTACGTGCCCGGCGCGCGCGCGACGGGCGGGCCGGCCTCGCAGACGCCCGTCGCGATCGCCGCGCCGGATTCGACGCTGCACTATCTCGTCGCGAGCGCGCCGCTCGACGGGCCCGGCGGCCTGCGCGTGCGCGTCGTGATCCAGCGCGACGCGCGAAGCGATCGCGCGCTGCTGCACGCGTATGCGTGGACGATCGTCGTGATCGAGGTGCTCGGCGTGGTGCTCGCCGCCGCGCTGGCGTACGGCATCGCGATGCTCGGGCTGAGCCCGCTGCGGCGGCTCGTCCGGCGCGCGGAGGAGATGTCGACGAGCCGCCTCGCTCAGCCGCTGCAGGGCCTCGACACGGCCGGCGAGCTGAAGGAGCTGGAGCATGCGTTCAACGGCATGCTCGCGCGGCTCGATGAGTCGTTTACGCGGCTGAGCCAGTTCTCGTCGAATCTCGCGCACGACATGCGCACCCCGCTCACGAACCTGGTTGCCGAGGCGCAGGTGGCGCTGTCGCGGCCGCGCAGCGCCGGGGAATACCGCGAGGTGATCGAGTCGGCGATCGACGAATACCAGCGGCTGTCGCGGATGATCGAGGACATGCTGTTCCTCGCGCGCGCGGACAACGCGGAAAGCCATCTGGCGATCCGCACGCTCGACGCGTTCGACGAGACCGAGCGCGTCGCCGGCTACTACGAGCCGATGGCGGACGATGCGGGGGTCACGATCCGGGTCGACGGCGCGGGCACCGTGCGCGCCGACGTGCTGCTGTTCCAGCGTGCGCTCAGCAACCTGCTGAGCAACGCGATCGCGCATGCGCCGCGCGACACGACGATCCATATCGATTGCACGCAGACCGACGACGCGACCACGATCACCGTATCGGACGCGGGGCCCGGCATCGCCGAAGCGCACCGCGAACGGATCTTCGAGCGCTTCTACCGGGTCGATCCGGCGCGGCACAACTCGGCGTCCGGCACCGGCCTCGGCCTCGCGATCGTCAGGTCGATCATGCAGAGCCACGGCGGCGAGTGCGGCGTCGAAAGCGAGCCGCACGTGCGCACCGCGTTCTGGCTGCGGTTTCCGGCGGCCGCGCGCTGAGCGCGCGCCGCCGCTCGCACGACCGGGCTCAGCGCGTCGCGAGCCGGCCGTCGTGCGCGTCCAGGCCCGGCGCCGTCTCCTTCCCGTGGACGGATATCCCGTGCAGCACCTTGTTGCGGTCGACCTGCTGCGGGCCGGGCGGATAGTCGTGCTTGTTGGACGGGATCGTGCCGTCGTGCTGCGCCTGCACGAGTTCCTGGCGCACGTCGGCGCGCGTCTTGCCCTGCGCGAAGGCGTTCAGCGCGATGCCGCCCGCGGCCAGGATCGCGGCGGCGAGACAGGTCGATAGTTTTGCGACGTTCATCTGGAGTGCTCCTTGTGAGAAGACTGCCGGTCGGCAGGTGCTTCCAGTCTCGTTCAGCGACGGTACGCGCCCGTGAGCACGGGATGACAAATCCGTCATCGACGGCACGCGGCCGCCGGGCGCGCAGATGACGGATTTGTCATGCGCCGATCACGGCGGCGATGCGGCCGCTGCCTAAGATCGCTGCCTGAGTGGCCCGCTCCGGGCCCTCGACCACGCGACGCGCACGGGCGGCGAGTAGCCCGGCAGCGCCTTGTCCCGGACACCTTGCGTGTCCGGGGCTCTTTTCCCTTCCATGTGTACGCACCGCCAGGATCTTGAAAGCACGCCTCGTCACCTTCGCCGTTCCGTTCCTGCTCGCCGGCTGCGCGCTGGGCAATGCGGACCCGGCCGCCTCGCCGGATCAGCCGCGCGCCGCGCCAGCATCGAGCAGCCGGTTGGTCGACTATGCGGGGCATCCATGCGGCAACCAGAACCTGCACGTGAAGACGCATCCTTGCGTCTTTCCGCGGCGATAAAGGCGCGCGGCACGCCTACAATCGACGTCGTGCGCATTGCCCGCGCGACCTCGAGGAGCCGCCCATGCCCAGGATCGACATCGCCCACGTCCCCGAACGCAAAGGCACGGGCTATCCGGCGCCGTTCGATGCGCGTTGCGCCGAGCGCATACGCCAGCGGCTCGGCGATGCGGGCGGGCTCGCCGATTTCGGCGTCAACCTGATGCGCCTGCCGCCCGGCAACTGGTCGAGCCAGCGTCACTGGCATTCGGCCGAGGACGAATTCGTGTTTATCCTCGAAGGCGAAGTGACGCTGATCGAGGACGGCGGCGAAACGGTGCTGCGCGCCGGCGACTGCGCAGCCTTCCCGAAAAACAGCGGCAATGGCCATCACCTCGTCAACCGCTCGGCGGCGACGGCCGTCTATCTCGAAGTCGGCTCGCGCTCGCCCGCCGACGTCATCACCTGCTCCGACGTCGACATGATGAGCCCCAGCGCCGACGGCCGCTTCCTGCACAAGGACGGCACGCCGTATCCGGCGCCCGGCGCGTGACGGAGGGCACCCGGCGCCGGTGCGCCGGAGCGCCTGTCGCCCCCTTCCGACCCCGCTTCAGACACGCCGCCGGCGGCGGCGGCCGCGTCTTCCCGTAAAATTCCGCACTTTCCATCCCGACCGGCCCTTTCGTCATGCAACCCGCCTCCGCCACCCAACCCGCCGCCCATGGCGCCGACGACGCCGACACCGCCCGCGACCTGGTCTACGGCCCCGACGACCGGCCCGCGCCGACGGTCGCCTTCGTCGCGGCCCTGCAGCACCTGCTGGCGATCCTGGTGCCGATCGTCACGCCCGGCCTGCTGATCTGCCAGGCGCTGGGCGTGCCCAGCCGCGACACCACGCTGATCGTGTCGATGTCGCTGGTGATCTCCGGCATCGCCACGTTCGTCCAGTGCCGCCGCTTCGGCCCGCTGGGCGCCGGCCTGCTGATCGTCCAGGGCACCAGCTTCAACTTCGTCGGCCCGCTGATCGCCGGCGGCAGCCTGATGGTCAAGCAAGGCACGCCGGTCGAGACCGTGATGGCCGCGATCTTCGGCGTCGTCATCGCCGGCTCGTTCGTCGAGATGGGCGTGTCGCGCATCCTGCCGTTCGTCAAGCGGCTCATCACGCCGCTCGTCACCGGCATCGTGGTGCTGCTGATCGGCCTCACCCTCATCAAGGTCGGCCTCGTCAGCATGGGCGGCGGCTACGGCGCGATGGCCAAGGGCAGCTTCGCGAGCGTCGAGAACCTCACGCTGTCCGGGCTGGTGCTCGGCACGATCATCCTGCTCAACCGCGTGCCGGTCGTGTGGGTGCGCAGCACCGCGCTGGTGATCGCGCTGGCGATCGGCTATCTCGCGGCCGCGTTCCTCGGCCGCCTGGATTTCACCGGCGCGCGCGAGGCCGCGCTGTTCCAGATCCCGACGCCGCTGCACTTCGGCCTCGGTTTCTCGTGGTCGCTGTTCGTGCCGATGCTGATCATCTACCTGGTCACGTCGCTGGAGGCGATCGGCGACGTCACCGCGACCAGCAAGATCTCGAAGCAGCCGGTCGAGGGGCCGCTGTGGATGCAGCGCATCAAGGGCGGCGTGCTGGTCAACGGCGCCAACTCGCTGCTGGCCGGCGTGTTCAACACCTTCCCGAGCTCCGTGTTCGCGCAGAACAACGGCGTGATCCAGCTCACCGGCATCGCGAGCCGCCACGTCGGCCTGTGGATCGCGGGCATGCTCGTGGTGCTGGGCCTGTTCCCGCCGGTCGCCGGCGTGCTGCAGGCCGTGCCCGAGCCCGTGCTCGGCGGCGCGGCGATGGTGATGTTCGGCGCGGTGGCCGCGTCCGGCATCAACATCCTCGCCGGCATCCGGCTGGATCGCCGCGCGCTGCTGATCATCGCCGTTTCGCTGGCGCTCGGCCTCGGCGTGTCGCAGGTGCCGGACATCCTGACCCACCTGCCGCATGCGCTCAAGAACGTGCTGGAATCGGGCGTCGCGACGGGCGGCATCTGCGCGCTGGTGATGAACTGGTTTTTGCCGGAAAGGCATTGATGCGGGCGTGATCCGGCATGCATGTTCCGACAGCACCGGGACAGCACAAAGAAACCGGGAGGCCGATGCCTCCCGTCGCCCGGCTAAAGTCCGGATGAATCGTCGCTAGCCGCAACGAAACACAGCGATCAACCGCCCACGGCCATCGCAAACACATGCTGACGCCCGCTGCTGACCTGATACGGGAACGTGACGCTCTTCACGGCCCGGGTCGGATCGATGGCCTGCGTCCACTGGAACACCTTGGCCGGGACGTTATCCGCGCTGCCATCCATCTGCACGCGCGTCGGCGTCGACAGCGCAACCGTGTTGTAGGCGCCCGGCTGCCTGCTGCCGCCGTTCAGCGTCCAGTCGTCGAAGGTCAGATCGTACGCCGCCTGCGTGCCGTCGACATAGGTGACGGTCAACCTGCCGGTGGACGGGCCATTGGTCGCGCTACCGAGCAGCGACAGCGACCTGCCGCGCACCGGTGTCGAAAACGTGATCGTCTGCCCCTGGACGACCATGTTGTCCAGCCCCATCCTGCCGTCCGGCCAGGCGAACGTCAGACCGTTGAACGCGAGCTGCGCACCCGGCGCCGCGCCGGCCGCGGCGAGCGCTTCCCGCGAATATCGCCATCCCGATCCGTCGAACGTATAGCCTTCGGCGGCGAGGTCCGGCCTCGAACCGTTCGCGCCGACGCCGGTGTTGTTGAGCGCATCGGCGATGCCGGTGAATCCGTCGAGGCCATAGGACGGCAATTTCCCGGTGCCGGACGCGCCCCATTTCGACGGCTCGCTGCCCATCGCGACATCGAGTCTCGCCACCTTGCGAAGATCGTCCTGCAGCCAGACCCACGGCACGTCGAGCACGGCGCCGTTCAGCGAAGCGCTCTGGATATAGCGCGAGTCGGGGCCGGCGCCGCTCGCGTTGATGACCAGTTGCTTCGTGCCGTCCGCCCAGCGCACGACGGCCTTCGGAAACACGGGCGCGTGCAGTGCGAGCCCGCCGACGGACGGGATGGCCGGGTACGCCCCGAGCGCGGCCCATACGTACCACGACGATACCGCGCCGAGATCGTCGTTGCCGGGCAGCCCGCCGGGGCCGTCGCTGAACACGGCGGCGATGTTCTCGCCCGGATTGCCGTTGACGATGTCGCGCACCACCTTCTGCGTGCGCCACGGCGCGCCGGCCCAGTTGTAGTGCCACGGCGACGCGAAGCTCGGCTCGTTGCCGATATAGAAATTCGGCGGCGACATGCCGGCGTTCAGGTTGGAAAAGTACGCATCCAGCCGCTTCACGACAGCGTCGTTGCCGCCCATCAGCGCATATAGTTCGCGCGTGTCGTGCAGCGTCATCCACGTATATTGCTCGGCGTTGCCCTCGACCATGTCCTGGTTCGCGATCGGCGCAAGTTTCCAGCTGCCGTCATCGAAGCGCGGCAGGATCTGCTTCTGCTGCGCGTTGAACATGTTCTTCCACTGCGCGGCGCGCGCGAGGAACTGGCGATAGGCCGGTTCGTTGCCGAGCGATTTCGCGAACGACGCAATCGCGAAGTCGACGGCGCTGAATTCGGGGGTCAGCGAGCCGGCCCACCACCCCCGGTTGAGCGACACGAAGCCGCGCGTCAGGTGATCGCTCATCCGGTCGTCGCCGTCGCGCGGAATCGTGTTGCCGCAGCGCACCACGCGCTTGTTGCCGGCCAGCCTCATGTACTTCAGTGCGCCCGCGGTATCGAAGGCCGTGGCGCCGAACGCATGGCCGCCGACGATCACGGGCACGCCGGAGTCGCCCGGCATGATGCCCTGATCGACGTTGATCGGCGACCAGCGCGGAATCGCGCCGCACTGGTCGGCGTCGGTCACGAGCGACTGCAGCATGTCGCTGGTCTCGCGCGGGAACAGCATGCCGAGCAGCGGCATCAGGCTTCGATACGTGTCCCAGTTCGAATAGTTCACGTATTGCGTACGGCCGCTCTCGACCCGGTGAACCTTCCTGTCGAAGCCGATGTAATCCCCGGTGACGTCGCTGTTGACGTTCGGCGACAGCATCGAGTGATACAGCGCCGTATAGAACTTGCGCTTGTCGACGAGCGATCCGCCCTCCACCTGGATCGTATTCAGCCGATCGTTCCAGGTGTCGTCGGCGGCCTTGCGCACGGCGTCGAAATCCCAGTTGGGCGAGGGATTCTCCGCGTCCAGGTTCCGCTTCGCGTTGTCGATGCTGACGTACGACAACGCCACCTTCATCTGGATCGGCGCGTTTGTCGCGGCAAAGCGCACTTTCGCGTTGCCGTTGCCGAGGTCGGTCGCCGTCTTGTCGATGTTGCGGTCGAACCGAATGTAGAAATAGACCGTGTAGTTCGGCGCGCCGCAGAAGCCGCCGCCCACCGTCGAGCCCTGCAGCGCGTCGTTGCCCGCATAGCCGATGCTGCCCGCCGTCGACGCCTTGGTGTTCGTGCGCGTGGCGTCGATCACGAGCGCCGGCGCCCGCGCGCTGTCGGGAAAGGTGAAACGCCCGAAGCCGGTGCGCGTCGTCGCGGTCAGTTCCACCTTGATGCCGTCGTTCAGCGCGACGCGGTAGTAGCCCGGCGACGCGGTTTCGTTCTCATGCCTGAAGTTCGGCACCGGCTTGACGAGATTCGAGGCCACGGTGGCCGGATCGAGCGCCGGCATGACCGGGAGTTCGCCGGAATTGCCGTCGCAGCCCGCGCCGCTCATCTGCGTGAGCGGGAAGCCGATGATCGTGTTCTCCGTATAGACATAGCCGACCGGCGTATCCTTGCCGCCGCCGGGCTTGATGCTGGGCGTCATCGGCGTCCACTGCACCATGCCGAACGGCATGGTGGCGCCGGGGAACGTGCCGCCGCGCTCGCCGGCCGGCACCGGGTCGGTCGCCCGGACACTGGCGTTGGCCGTGCCGATGAACGGATTGACGTACTGGGTCAACGACGCCCGCACGTATGATTCCTCGGGGACGACGGTCGTGTCGGCCGATGGGCGGATCGTGCTGCCCGGGCTTCCCGTCCCGGGCCGCGCGGCAGCCGCGGCCGCCGACGAAACCCTGGACGACGACATGCCGTCGTCCCCGTTGCAGCCGACGAGCAGCACGCTCGTCAGGAGTGCAGTCAATCCGGCGTTGTATCGTCTCTTCATGCGTCCTCCTTTGATGTGCAGTAGCGGAATCTGACCGCGTCGCGCAGCCGCCTCGACTTGCGACAGGATCAACGCGACGGTTTCGCGACGGCCTTCGTGTAGTCCGCGCCGGGGCCGGACGGCGGCGCCAGCGCGGCGCCCGTTGCCCAGTCGGTCGGCGTGGACGACAACGTGTAGGTCAGCGTGCCGCCGTCGGCAATCGCCGCGAGCGGCAGCCACGATCCCGGGTAGGCCTTTCCGTTGAGCTGCACGGACTTGATGTACGGCTTGCCGTTCAGCAGCGCCTCGTCGTCGGACTCGATGCGCAGCTTCTTCGTGCCGTCGGCGAGCCAGACCGTCATGCCCTTGAACTGCGGCGTCGACATCGCGAGGCCGGGCGCCGACGGCACGACCGGATAGAGGCCGAGGCTCGCCCACAGGTAGAAGCCGGACGTCGCGCCGAAGTCGTCGTTGCCGGGCAGGCCGCCGGGCGCGTTGAAGAAGGTCTTCGTCATCACGATCGGGATCACGCGCTGCGTGAGCTGCGGCCTGCCGGTCCAGTTGTACGCCCACGGCGTCTGCAGCGACGGCTCGTTGCCGATATACAGCGTGCTGCCCGATTCGCCGCTGTTGAGCGTCGACGCGCTCGGCAACGGGCCGTCGAACGGATCGGCCTGGCTGAGGCCGAACAACGCGTTCAGGCGCGCGATGGCCGCGGCGTTGCCGCCCAGTTGGCTGATCAGCTCCGTGTAGTCATGGCCGATCGTCCAGATGTAGTTCGGCTCGGTCGATTCATGGAAGCCGCGATTGTTGTTGAGACTGAAGTCCCATTGTCCGCTCGAGTTCTTCGTGACGAGCCCCTTCGTTTCACCGTAGTAGTCGTTTCCGGGCGGAATGTTCGCGTTGAAGATGTTGAGCCAGTTGCGGCCGCGCTTGCGCAGCGCAGCGACGGTGCTTGCGTCGTCGGCACGGCCGAGCGCGGCGAGGAAGTTGCCGATCGACGTGTCCGTCGCGGTCAGTTCCAGCGTCATCGAGCCCGCGTGATGGTTCCCGGCAACCTCGGTCGACACATAGCCGTTCTTCAGATAGAAGTCGCCGACCGTGTTCACGCCGGCGCCGTCGTCGACGCTGCCCATGTCGTTGCAGGCGCCCTCGACGAACGGGCTGCCCGGCCCGCCCGTGCCGAACGCGGATTGCAGCATGTACTTGCGCGCGCTGCCGGTATCGAAGCCGCGTGCGCCGAACGCATAGGCACCCGCGATTACGTTCGGTGCGTGATCGCCTTCCATCGGCTTGGTGTCGTCGCTGCCGTCCACCCAGTGCGGAAACGCGCCGCACTGCTTCGCATCGGCCACGAGCGATTGCATCATGTCGCCCGTCTCGCCCGGGAACATCAGCGCCTGCAATTGCGTCAGCGAGCGGTACGTATCCCACAGCGAGAATCCCGAATAATGCGTACGGTACGCATTCGGATTGCCGGGCACCGGATACTGCGACACGTTGGCCGTGTCGCGCCGGGGCGCGGTGTTCGGCGGATCGGCGAGATTGGCCTGGCGCATGCCGCGATAATCGCCGTTGACGTCGCTGTAGACCGTCGGTCCTGCCATCGCGTGATAGAGCGCCGTATAGAACTGCGTGACGTAATCCTTCGCAGTCCTGGCTTGCGCATCCCCAAGGCTTCCCGTCGCGCCCGGCTGGGCGAGATCGAGCTGGATCGTGTTGAGCCGGCTGTTCCAGGCTGCATCCAGCTTGCCCCTGACCTTGTCGAACGACCAGCCGGGGTTTTCCGTCGTCAGGTTCAGCCTGGCATTCGCCACGCTGACGGATGAAATGCCGGCCTTCAGCTGCACGGTCGTCTTGCCGCCACCGGCCTTGGGCACGAACACGAGCGTTGCAACACCGTTGGCGACTTGGGTTGCCTTCGGATCGAGCAGGGTATCGAACGTGATGTAGAAGTTCACCGGCTTGTACCAGGTGCCGCCGCAGAACGCGCCGACCACCGTCGTGCCGGACACGACGCCCGCCCGCGCATCGACAGCGATGTTGACCGGGTCCGGTATCAGCGTGGTCGGCACGCCCGACTTCATGCCGTTGCTGCGCAGCGCATTGATGACGAGGGTCGGCGCCGAACCGGACGGATAGGTGAGGCGCGCCATCCCGGTACGCGTCGTTGCCGTGAACTCGCTGAGAATGCCATTGCCCGTCCTCACGCCGTAATAACCGGGCGACGCCACCTCGTCATCGTGCGAGAACGACAGCGAACCGCCGCCCGGAATCATTGCAACCGCGCCCTGCCCGCGGCAACCGGGGCCCGCCAGATGGGTCAGGCTGAAAAAGTCGATGGTCGTATCGGAGTAGTAATAGCCACCGGAACCGTTACCCCATGGCGCCCTGCTGCCGGGCGTATCGGGACCGAAGCTGACCATGCCGAACGGGGCTTGCGCCGCCGGATTCAGGTTGCCGGGGAAAAGGCCGCCCGCCTTGGGCGCGCCCGTGCCGATGAATACGTTGACGAACTTCGTCAAGCCGGCGATATCGGTTCGCTTCACGACGGCGGACGCGTTGGCGCCGTCGCCGGTCGTCGCGGGATTCATGCCGGCAGATTCGCCAATTCCTGGAGGACTGGCCACGGCTTCCGAAACGGCAGGCGTGGCGGGTGCGGACTCCACCGAATCGCCGCCGCATCCTGAAGTCATCAGCGCTGCCGTGATGGCGGCGGCCGCAGCCCAATGCGCCCTTCCATTCATTCAGGCCTCCATATCGTGGATTTCGCGAACATGGCACTTCATTGTTCGCGTCAGTTTGCCCTGAAGAAACGCGTGCCTGCCATCAGGAAGTTTCCCTCATTTTTATTGTTTTTATCTAAACAGCCTATATTCAAAGCAACTGTTCCGATCAAGCCGATATCGTCGACGCGCATCGCGCGTCATTCGCGCTATTCCACCCCACTATCCCCACGCGCCAACGCGCGGCGTCGCGCGAACGAATTGGCATAGGCCCGGTGCCGAACCGCCAGCATCGGATCGCCCGCGTGTTCAATGCCGGTCGTCAGGCGTGCGGGATCGAAAGCGACGCGCTCCTGGGCCGTCTCGTCCGTCGTCACGTCGGTCAGTGCGATTTCTCCAAGATCGACGCGCGGCCGGTCGTCCGGCCAGGCGGCCGAGATATCGTCGAGCCGATCGCCCGGGCCGGCGACCTGCAGCGTTAATTTCATGCGCGCCTGTCCGCGCGCGACGCGCGTTCGAATATCCCGTTGCAGAAAATCCGCCGGCAACGCCGCTGCCCTTTCGTCGCTCCAGTGCTCGACCTCGGTTTCCGGTTCCACGATGTAGCGGCCCGCCGTCCTGCCCCCGTCGAGGCCAGTGAAGACAAACGCGTGCATTGCATGAAATTGCTCGGTCAAATAGCTGCGCGGGGTCGCCAGCGGCAGCGCGACAAAGCGCCTCGCCGCTTCATGCGCGACGAGATGGCGTTCAAGGAACTCGGGCTGGGTGTCGGCCCGATTGACCGCGTGCAGGAACGCGAGAAATTCGGCCGGTGTGCGGGCCGGAAACCCGTTCGCGGAATGAGCGACGAGATCGGTTGTCGCGCCGCCCGGCAGCATGAAGCGAATCGCGAGTCCGCGCGGATTCGCGCGCGGCGCGTTGTCGGGGACATCGGGTGCGCCGCCGAAATTGGAAAACCGAATCAGGATCGGAATCCGTTGCCCCTGAAAGTGCGACGCGACGCTCAGCCGCGCGGCGTGCCGGGTGGCGACGAAGTGGCCTCGCAGCAATATCCCTTTTGCATGGTTGACGCGACGAGGCGGCGGGGTAGCTGCGCCGCCATATAACGCATCGACGAGTTGCTCCGGTTCGACGGACATCGAGTGTTCCAGTTGATGGATGGATTCGGACGCGGGCCGGCGCGACGCAGCGGCACGCGATGCATGCCGCTGCAACGCTGTCGCAGGGGGCGCCACACCCATGCGCGCGTTCCGGCCGCTATTGAATGGCCCCGGTTTTCAGGGTGACGTGCTTGTATTCGATGAAGTCGTCGATCGCGGCGGCGCCGTTCAGGCGACCGAGCCCGGATTGGCGGTAGCCGCCCTCCTCGAACTCGTCGTAAACCTTCGCCCAGTCGTTGATCCAAACCGTGCCGACCTGCAGCGCCTGCGCAACGCGCAGCGCGCGCTGCACGTCGCGTGTCCATACCGCGGCGGCCAGCCCGTATTCGCTGTCGTTGGCGAGCATGACGCCTTGTGCCTCGGTGTCGAATACCTGCATCGTCATCACCGGCCCGAACACTTCCTGTTGCACGATGTCGAGCTTCGGGTCGTCGACTTCCAGCAGCGTCGGGCGATAGAACGCACCGCGCGCCAGGTCGCCGTCGGTCACGGGGCCGCCGCGCACCACCACCTGCGCGCCGGCCGCGATTGCCCGGTCGACCGCTTGGTTGACGCGTTCGACGTTGGCCTTGTCGATGAGGGGCCCCATGTCGCTGCGCGGATCGGCGGCGGGTCCGACACGCACGGCGCGAAGGCGTTCGGCGAGGCGCGTGCGCAGCGCATCCGCGATGCCGCGCTGCACGAGCACGCGCGAGCCGGTCATGCAGAACTGGCCGGCGAACACGGTCAGCGATTTTTCGAGGATGGGCAGCGCCTCGTCAAGGTCCGCATCGTCGAATACGACATGCGGCGTCTTGCCACCGAGTTCGAGTCCGAAGCGCTTCAGCCGCTGCGCACCCACGCTGGAGATGGCCCGGCCGGTGGCGGTCGATCCGGTGAAGCTGATGACCGGCACATCGGGAGATGCAACGAGAAATTTCGAGCCGTCCGCGCCCGATTCGCTGAACAGGTTGATGACGCCGCGCGGCAGCGACCGGGCTTCCGAAAGCACGTCGGCAACCAGCGCGTTGGTCTGGGCAGTCTGCCCGGGCATCTTGATCACGGCGGTCGCACCGGCGGCAAGCGCGGGCGCAAGCGAGCGAATCATCAGCACGACCGGCGAATTCCACGGCACGATGATGCCGGCGACGCCCATCGGCTCGCGCAGCACGAACGAGACGACATCGGTTTTCGGCGTGCCGCTGTGCCCTCGTTCGGCGCGCGCCAGCGCGGCGTAATAGCGGAGCTTCGATGGCACCATCGAGATCTCGAAGCGCGCTTCGGGCTTGACCTTGCCGTTCTCGAGCGACAGCAGGTCGATCAGCGCTTCGGCGCGTCGTTCGAACGCGGCCGCCAGTTCGTCGAGCACCGTGGCGCGCAATGCGGCGTCACGTTTCCAGCGCGTGCCTTCAAACGCGCTCAGCGCCGCGGCGACGGCCGCCCGCGCCTCGGGTTCTCCGCCGTCGGCGTAGCGGCCGATCACCGCGCCGGTGGCAGGATCGATGGAATCGCGGTGGAGGGGGGAATCGACGCGCTCTCCGTCGATCCAGTGCAGGGCATGAAGCTTGGACATCATGGTGTTCCTCGATCAGATGTAGCGATGGGCGATGTGCTCGGCCGTCGCGATCGTGGTGATGTTGGTGGCGACGGAGATCGCCTCCGGGAAAATCGACGCGTCGACGACGCGCAGATTGCGCACGCCGTGCACGCGTGCGTCGAGATCGACGACAGCGTGCGGATCGTTGATCGCGCCCATCGGCGCCGTCGACGTCGGATGGTGATAGGTATCGAGCGTCGACCGGGCCGACGCGAGGATCTGTGCGTCGGTCAGGGCGAGTGGCCCCGGATTCAGTTCCTCGTGAATCAGGTCGGACAAAGGCGCGGTGCGGCCGATGCGGCGCGACAATCTGATTCCATCCAGGAGACGCGCACGATCCCGCTCGTCGGCGAGGAAGTTCAGGTCGATGAGCGGTGCGTCGCCGGGGCGGCGGCTCGCGAGCTTCAGACTGCCGACGGACAGCGGGCGCGTCAACGCCACCGCAAGCACGAAGCCGACCCCGGTCGGGCTCTGGTCGTGCGGAAACAGATGGGTCGCCGTGATGTGCAGATCGAGATCGCCTTCCTGCGCGGTCGAACTGTTCGTCCAGAGGAATGCGCCGATGACCGGCGACGGGTCGCCGATTCGGTCGGGGCGAGCCGCGTACGCGTTGTAATAGAACGGATGATCCTGCAGGCGCTGGCCGACGGGGAGCGCCGCGACCTCGGGGATCGACAGTGCGCGCAGGTCGGCGCCCGGACCGATGCCCGAACGCAGCAGGATCGCGGCGCTGCCGTATGCGCCCGCACTGAGGATCACTTCGTTTGCATGGATTTCTTCGCCGCTGTCGAGCCTGACGCCGATCGCGCGATCCCCGTCGAACAGCACGCGATCGACGAGCGCATCGCCGCGAATCCGCAGGTTCTCTCTGGCGCGAACTTCGTTGGTCAGGTAAGCGATCCCAGTGTTGACGCGCACGCCGTTGACGATGTTCATCGGATACGGCCCGACGCCGTTCGCGTCCGGCCCGTCGAAGTCGTCGACGGCGCGGTAGCCGTTCGCGACGGCCGCGTCGATGAAGGCACGCTGCATCGGCGTGACGTCGTCGCGGGTCAGCTGGCGCACCGGCAGCGGTCCCGCATGGCCGTGCAGTTCGGCGCTGCCGGAATCGCGGTGTTCAAGGCGCTTGAATGACGGCAGCATGTCCGCATACGACCAGCCCGGCAGGTTCCAGTGCTTCAGGTCCTGCGGCCGCGCGCGGATCGCGACGGCGCCGTTGATCGCGGAGCTCCCGCCGAGCACCTTGCCGCGCAGCGCGCCGATCGGATGATCGACGTAGCCGGCTTGCGTGCGATATCCCCATTCGTGCGGCGCGTCGCCGCCGACGCGGTCGCTGCTGGCGATCACGCGCGGATAGTCCCACGCGGCGTAGTTGCGGCCGGCTTCGAGCAGCAGCACGTTGCGGCTCGCCTTCTCGCTCAGGCGCGCCGCCATCACCGCGCCGGCCGAGCCGCCGCCGACGATCAGCACGTCGACCGTCTGCCGGCCGCTTCGGGCAGGGCGCCGAGCCGATGCATCGGCCGTGGCCGAGGGTGCCGCGAGCGCGTCGCTGCCGAGCAGCGAGCCGGCGGCAAGCGCCGCGGAATGCGCGACGGCTCGCGCGAGCATGGCGCGTCGCGCCGGATGTTTGAGCGTGGTTTCGTTCATGTCGGCCTTTCCTCGATGGAGTGCGGCCGCCAGCTTACGAACGGGAGGCACGCCGGCATAGCCGGCGGCGGGCGAACCGGCAGTTCGGTTTTTCCGAACGGCGCGGTTCGATCGCACGCGGCGTGCCGGCCGGCGCGATCGAGGAGGTCGTCAGGCCGGTTTGGCGCGCGGCAGGATCCCGCGTTCGATCAGCGGAACATCCCAGCTCGCGGGACGGCCGATCGCATCGGTCAGGAAGTCGAGCAGCGCGTGAATCCTGGGTGACGTGCGGATGCTCTTGCGATATACGACGGAAACGTGGCCGCCCGGCGGCGCGTAGCCGGACAGCACCGGAACCAGTTCGCCGGAGAGCAGCGCATCGGACGCGAGGAAGGTCGGCAGGATCGCGAGGCCGAGGCCGGCGATCGCGCCGGCGAGCAATTGATGGCCCGAGTCGGTCCGCATGCGCGTGCCGATGCGAAACGATTTCGGCTCGCCGTCGACCGGCAGGCACCACATGCCGTTCGGCTCGCGATTCAGATAGATCAGTCCATCGTGCCGCGCCAGGTCGTCGGGGTGCGCCGGCACGCCGCGCTGGGCGAGATAGGCAGGACTCGCGCACACCAAATGATGATTTCCGGCGAGCGAGCGCGCCACGAGACTGGAGTCGGCAAGCGGCCCGATGCGGATCGCCGCGTCGAATCGACCGTCGTGGAGATTGGACAGCCGGTCGTCCGCTTCGACGTCGATGCATAGCGCCGGGTACTTCGCGGAGAAGCGCGACAGCAGCGGCGCGAGCTGGCGCGTGATGAAGGTCACGGGCACCGCGAGCCTGAGCGTTCCACTCAGGCTCGCGCCGGCCTCGTGTACGTCGTCCTCGATGCGTTCGAGTTCCTGCAGAAGATGCCGTGACCGCTCGAAGAAACGCGCGCCCGGTTCAGTGAGCTGCAACGGGCGGCCGCGCTTGAGCAGCGGACAGTCGAGGCGTTTCTCGAGACGCTGGACACGCTGGCTGACGATTGATTTGGTGGTGCCGAGACGCCGCGCTGCTTCGGAGAAACTGCCCGCTTCGACGACGGCCACGAACGTGCTCATGTCGGAGAATTTGTTCATGCGCTTGACATGGGTGACGGAGGCTGCCCGAACCCTGCGTCCGCGCGCGCCAGCGCAGCATTCTAACGTCGTCCTGCCATGTCGCCCGCCATTCCTACCCACAAAGCCCGGCTCGCTACCCCTACTTCATGGGGAGATCGTGCGGAGCCTCGATGGATGTCGCAAGCATGCCGCCACCCCACAAATCGCTTTGAAATCAGCGATCTACGGGGTATTAACGGAAGCCGTCGGAATAGCCGGGAAGCGTTGAATGGCGGAAGGCAGCAGGAGTCGAACCTACCAGGGAGCGTCTGACGCCCCCTACTGGATTTGAAGTCCAGCCGCACCACCGGATACGGATGCCTTCCTTGGGGAAAAAACGCGGGTCTACGCCGTCATACCGAGCCAGTCGCTATCTGGGCGCAAGAGGTGTAAATCGCGGTGGAAGCGAGTATACCCAACCCGATCGAAGAATTCGAGGATCTGGATCGCGCGCTTGCGGCCAAGCCCCGTCGCGTCGCGAAACGTCGCGGCGTCGAGCCCGCCCTCGCGCGCGCGCACGAGCTGCGCGACGAGCATCGCGAGATCCCGCACCACGTCCGCGTGATAGAACAGGTCGCGCACGACCTGATGCACATCGCCGCGCCGCGCGAGCTTGCGCAGCAGCGCACGCACCGCCTCCTCGGCCGCCCCCGTTTCGCGCGCGAGATCGCGCACCCACGGCGGATCGAAACGCCCCTCGCGAATCAGCGGCAGCAGCGTCTGCGCGAGCGCCTCCTCGCGCGCGTCGAGATTCACCGTATGCGACGGCAGATGCAGCCACGGGCCGCTTCTCGCAGCATCGCCGCCCTCCACCAGCGCATCGACCAGCGCGCGCCACAGCGCATCGCCGGCGAGCGGCGCCGCCATCCGGCGCAGGCGCGCCGCATCGATCCCCTGCTCGTCCGGCATGCGCTCGTGATACGCGTGCAGCGTATCGACCGTCTTCGCCTGCAGCGCGCGCCAATGCGCGCGGGCAATCACCCAGCCGTCGTTCGCCGCGCTGCCGTGCTGGCCGATCGCCAGCGCGTCGTCGGGCAACGTCAGCGCGCCCGGCGCGAAGCCGGTCAGGTGCGTGAGCGTCGCGCGCGGAATGCCGAGCGGCGCCTCGCCGAGCAGCGCATCGAGCCGCCCTTCGTCGAGCCATATCGCCAGCGCGTCGAGCCATGCGCGGCGCGCCGGCGTCCGGCGCTTGCGCACGGGCCCGAACGGATCGAGCACGCGCCCGCCGCCGACGGTGCGCGTCGCCTGCGGATTGCGCACGATGAAGCGGTCGCCCGGCAGCGCGAACACGGGCTCGTCGAACACCAGTTGCACGCGCATCCGTTGGCCGGCCGCGAGCGATTCGCCATCGAGCAGCGCGACGTGCGCAACGCGGTGCAGCGTGCCGAGATGCACATGCAGCGGCGCCCAGTGCGTAAGCGTCAGCCCCGCATCGGCGAGCAGCGTCAGCTCGACGTCGATGCGCGGCGACGTCGCGACGAGCCGCGCATCCGCGACCGTATCGCCGCGTTCCACGTCGGCCTTGTCGACCCCGGCCAGATTCAGCGCGCATCGCTCGCCCGCATGCCCGACGTCGACCGGCCGGTTCTGCGCATGGATGCTGCGCACGCGCGCCGCGCCGCCCGTGCGCACGATCGCGAGCGTGTCGCCGGCCTTCGACTGGCCGGCGAACGCAGTGCCGGTCACGACCGTGCCCTGCCCCGCCAGCGTAAATACGCGGTCGACCGCGAGCCGGAACAGCCCGTCGTCGCGGCGTGCGCGCCACGCGATCGCCGCGTCGCCGAGATGACGCTTGAGCGCCGCGACGCCCGCATCGTCCGCGTCGGTCGCGCGCGTCTCGAACACCGGCGCATCGGCCAGCGTCGAATCGTGCAGCCAGGCGGCGATCTCGTCGCGCACCTGCGCGCGGCGCGCGCTGTCGACGCGGTCGCATTTCGTCAGCGCGATCGCGCCGTGCGTGACGCCGAGCAGTTGCAGGATCGCCAGATGCTCGCGGGTCTGCGGCATCACGCCGTCGTCGGCGGCGATCACGAGCAGCGCGAAGTCGATGCCGCATGCGCCGGCCGCCATCGTATGGATCAGCTTCTCGTGGCCCGGCACGTCGATCAGGCCGAGCACGTCGCCGTTGTCGAGCGGCGTGTATGCATACCCGAGCTCGATCGAGATGCCGCGCGCCTTCTCTTCCTTCAGGCGATCGGTGTCGACGCCCGTCAGCGCGCGCACGAGCGTCGTCTTGCCGTGATCGATGTGTCCCGCGGTACCGACGATCATGCAGCCGGCTCCGCGGATCGCGCGCACTGCGCGACGAGGGCCGCCTCGTCGTCGGCTTCGAGGCAGCGCAGGTCGAGCCGCAGCGCGCCGTCGGCGATGCGCCCGATCACCGGGCGCGGCCAGCCGCGCAGCTGCTTCTCGAGCTGCGCGAGCGCGCGGCCGCCGCGCTTGCCGTCCGGCGTGCGCACGACGAGCCCGACGCTCGGCAACTGGTCGACCGGCAGCGCGCCGCTGCCGATCTGGCTGAACATCGGCTCGACGCTCACCGTGTAGCCGCTGCCGATCGCCGCCTGCAGCGCGGGCTGCACGCGCGCGGCCGCCGCGGCGATGTCCGCTTGCGGGCGCGTCAGCAGCCGCAGCGTCGTCAGCCGCTCGCGCAGGAATTCCGGCGCCTGGTACAGGCGCAGCACGGGTTCGAGCGCGGCGAGCGTGAGCTTGCCGACGCGCAGCGCGCGCTTGAGCGGATGTTTCTTGATCTTGCCGATCAGCGCGCGATCGCCGACGATCAGGCCGGCCTGCGGCCCGCCCAGCAATTTGTCGCCGCTGAACGTGACAACGTTTGCGCCGCCGGCCACGGTTTCGCGCACCGTCGTCTCGTGCGGCAGCCCCCATTGCGTGAGGTCGGCGAGCGTGCCGCTGCCGAGATCGACGGCCACCGGCACGCCGTGCGCGCGCGCGAGCGGCGCGAGTTCGGGCAGCGTCACTTCCTTCGTGAAGCCCGAGATCGCGTAGTTGCTGCAATGCACCTTCATCAGCAGCGCGGTGCGCGGGCCGATCGCTTCTTCGTAGTCGCGCAGGTGCGTGCGATTGGTGGTGCCCACCTCGCGCAGCCGCGCGCCCGCGCGGCTCATGATGTCGGGAATGCGGAACGCGCCGCCGATCTCGACCAGCTCGCCGCGCGACACGATCACCTCGCGCTTCGGCGCGAGCGCCGACAGCGTCAGCAGCACCGCGGCCGCGTTGTTGTTGACGACGGTCGCCGCCTCGGCGCCGGTCAGTTCGCACAGCAGATCGTCGATCAGGTCGTCGCGGTCGCCGCGGCGGCCGGTCGCGAGGTCGAATTCGAGATTCACCGGCTGGGTGAGCGCCGCGACCACCGCGCGCACCGCGTCGTCGGGCAGCAGCGCACGGCCGAGATTGGTGTGCAGCACGGTGCCCGTCAGGTTGAAGACGGTGCGCACCGCGCCGGCGCTTTGCGCGGCCAGCGCGCGGGCGACGGCCGCGGCAATGCGCGCTTCGTCGAGCGGCCCGGCCGCCGCCGGATCGTGCTGCGCCGCAGCGCGCCAGCGTTCGAGCTCCGCGCGCACCGCGTTCAGCACACGGGTGCGGCCGTACGTGTCGAGCACCGGCTGCAGCGGCGCCGACGACAGTACGCGCTCCACCGACGGCACGCGCGCGAGCACCGCGTTCAGTTCGTTCAATGCAGGTTCAGTCACGTGTGTGTGGTCTCCTGTGGACCGGGGCGAGCGCTCACGCGCAGGCCCCGGCCCCGGGCAAGGCGGTCATTCTTCCCGCGACACGTCCGGCCACAGCAGCGGGTTCGGCGAACTGCGCTGATAGCCGGCCTCGTTCATCAGCAGGTCGAGCGTGAGGCTCGCGAGATCGTCCGCGAGCGGCTCGAAATCGTAATCCTTGTTCTGGTAGCCGATCTTGCGGTACGTCTTGCATTCGTCGCACGATTCGGCCTTCACGGCTTCGCTGCCGCCCTCGATGCCGTGGTACGCGATGCCCTTCGTCGAATCGCAGTGCGAGCACTTGGTGCGCACCATGTGCCACTCGGTCGTGCACAGCCCGCATTGCAGGAACCGGTAGCCTTCGTACTGGCCGCCCACGCGCACCACGCTCGCGACCGGGTGCGTGCCGCACACCGGGCACAGCCCCGGCTGGTCGAGGAACGGCACGTCGGCCGGCGGCGTGCGGCTCGCGAGGTCGGTCCACACCACCTGCAGCGCGGCCATCAGGAACGGCGCGGTGGCCGGTTCGACTTCGGCGAAGCGCAGCGCGAGGATCGCATCGGCCTGCGCGTCGAGCTCGGCCGGCGCCATCAGGCGGAGCCGGTCGAGCAGCTTCGCGAGCGCCGGATTGACGAGCCCGGCGCCTTCGACGCGGTCGAGCAGTTCATACAGCACGGCCCGCCATTGCGGATCGCGCTCGCCGCCGAGCGCCGGCACGAGCGGCATCGAATGCTGCTGCGCGCGCGCGATCGCGTCCGGCGACGGCATCTGCGCGGCGAAATCCTGCAGCACCGCGTGCTGCGCGTCGGTGAGCACCGCCATCAGCCGCAGGTAGCCGCCGATCGGGTTCAGGTCGGCCAGCTGGCGCAGGCGCGCGGCGCGCGCCGAGAAAACCGTGGCGCGTTCCGGCAGGCGGAAGCGCGGAATCGCCGAATGATCGAGCGCCGAGATCTCGGTCGGCTCAAGAATGCGTTGTGTCACGAGAGTGTCTTCCAAAAAAACAAGCGCCGACGCGTCGGCGCTTCAGGCAAGTTCCGGCAATGGCCGGAGCCGCGCGCCGCAACCGGCGCGCCGCCCCGTTCCGGTGCGCTACTTCACGCTTTCACGGAACCACTTCGGATGGTGCTTGCGCGCCCAGCCGAGGGTTACCGTGCCGCGCACCATCGCCCGGATCGAGCCCTTGATCCACAGCGCCGCATAGATATGCGTGACGATGCCGACGATCAGCACGAACGCCGCGACGGCGTGGACGACTGCCGCGATCCGGATCACCCCGATCGGGAAGTAGAACGAGAAATACCGCCGCCAGATGACGATGCCCGACAGCAGCAACAGCGCGAGACACGCCACCATCGCGAAGAATAGCAGTTTCTGTCCGGCGTTATAGCGCCCGATCTCCGGCAGCTTGTCCTCGCGGTTCGCGAGCACGTCGTCGATCTGGCGCAGCCACTGCACGTCGTCGCGGTCGAGCACGTTGTGATGCCAGTAGCGCACGGCCATCACCGCGAACGACACGAACATCACGAGGCCGACGAACGGGTGCAGGATCCGCGTCCACTGGCCGCCGCCGAACAGCGCGGTGAGCCAGAACATCGACGGATGGAACAGCGCGAGCCCCGACAGCGCGAGCAGCACGAACGTGATCGCGGTGATCCAGTGGTTCGTCCGCTCGTTCGCCGTGTAGCGGACGATCAGGTTGGGGTCGTCGTGCTTCATTTCGCGTCCTCCTTGATGCGTCGCGCTTCGTCGCGGGCGGCGGCTTCCTCCTCGTCGCTCACCTCGTTCGGGCCGACCCGGGTGTAGTGGAAGAAGCCGGCCAGCGCCGTGAGCGCAATGCCCGCGACCGCGAGCGGCTTCGCGATGCCCTTCCACAGCTTCACCATCGGGCTGATCGACGGGTTGTCCGGCAGGCCGTGGTACAGCGACGGCTTGTCGGCATGGTGCAGCACGTACATCACGTGCGTGCCGCCGACGCCCTGCGGATCGTACAGCCCCGCGTGCTCGAAGCCGCGCTCCTTCAGGTCCTCGATCCGCTCGGCCGCGTGCTGCTTCATGTCCTCCTTGGTGCCGAACACGATCGCGCCGGTCGGGCAGGTCTTCACGCAGGCCGGTTCCTGGCCGACCGCGACGCGGTCGGAACAGAGCGTGCATTTGTACGCGCGATGATCCTTCTTCGAAATCCTCGGAACATTGAACGGGCAGCCGGTCACGCAATAGCCGCAACCGATGCAGTTCTCCTCGTGGAAATCGACGATCCCGTTGTTGTACTGCACAATCGCGCCCGGCGACGGGCATGCCTTCAGGCAGCCCGGATCCTCGCAGTGCATGCAGCCGTCCTTGCGGATCAGCCATTCGAGGTCGCCGGCCGGGTTCTCGTATTCGGAGAACCGCATCACCGTCCACGAGTGCTCGGTCAGGTCGGCCGGGTTGTCGTACACGCCGACGTTGGTGCCGACTTCGTCGCGCAGGTCGTTCCACTCCATGCATGCCGTCTGGCACGCCTTGCAGCCGATGCACTTCGATACGTCGATCAGCTT
>Ga0157367_1000076_pt1 | contig 49115 bp, 42 predicted proteins | sample AttbisABBM2_FD_113142 | JGI IMG/M metagenome (GOLD analysis project Ga0157367, IMG submission 113142) | Fungus gardens microbial communities from leaf cutter ant in Botucatu, State of São Paulo, Brazil - Atta bisphaerica ABBM2 | ecosystem: Host-associated > Fungi > Mycelium > Unclassified ... | reverse complement strand
TTTCTTGAATAAAATGAATAAGCTTTGTATTCTTACGCACATGGAAGCGTGGCAGAGCGGTTTAATGCACCGGTCTTGAAAACCGACGAGGGTGTGAGTCCTCCGTGAGTTCGAATCTCACCGCTTCCGCCAAAATTCTAAATAAGCCCTTGTTTTTACAAGGGCTTATTTTTTACCTATAGTTTTACCCCTCAACCTACCCCACATCAAAACTTGGATTGGAATAGCTAAAATAAGAACAATTCAGATGGCTTTGGATTTTAGTTAAAATTCACCCATGTATTATTAATTCATTTTTAAAGTGAATATACAAAGTCAGAAGGAGTTCTTTGTGTGGTTCACTTTATTGGAAATTTTTCTTGCATAAGCTTTTGTGTGAAATTTAAGGATACTTTCAGAACAAAGAATTTGTTTAAGTGAGCCCAAATTGAACAATTGAAAAGATAAAAGATATTGTGGCGTCATTTAGTGACGCATCACTCTTTTAATTACGAAATGGTTAACTAAACTCTTATTGTAGAAAGGAGTTTAGCTATATGAGTAAAAATTTAGTGTGTCTTATGCAGAGCGAAGGGGAAGTGGCTACTTTGAGTTGCCAGCGTGATTCAAATAATGAAGTTGTCAGAATCTTTGACTTAGAGGGTAATGTTCTTCCGCTAAATCAAAGGACGCGTTGCGTAATTTGGAAATCACAAGTTTGGTATTTTTGATTGATTTAAACTTATAGTTTATAAAGAGCCAGTATTGTATCTGGCTCTTTAATATTATTAATATTTAAACTTTCCATTCGAGTCTGTATATTTTGAATATTCTTGAGATATTAATTCTTCAATAATATTTTCCTTTTTTGTATTTTTAAGCTCTGCCAATTTTTCGAGCTGGGTTTGAGCAGCTTTAGTTAATGGAAGATGATAAGGTTTTCTTAATTTTCCTGAAGATCTATATTTCTGTTGTCCCCAAGATTTCTTCATAGTTTCATAAAATTTTATAGCTTTTAAATGGTCGAAGTTGATTTTAAAAGGTTGTATGTTATCAAGTAAAATTAATAATTCATAATACTTGTTTGTATTTTTTTTATCGATTAAAAAATTGGGATGATATTTTTCTTTTTTCTCTAAATAGTTTATAGACCAATCAATTTGATTATAGTCTAAGGGGTCAATCCAATCGTAGTTAATATTGTGTTGAGTAATATGGGATTCCCATTCATAACGTATTTCCTCCATGAAGGAAATTTTACTTTCTATATTTAAAATTAATAAATCAATATAGTATATTAGATTTTCAAATTCATTATTTGATCTTTTTTCTGGTATGAAGCTGGGTGTGGTTGCAGGAAATACCATGTTTGAGACTGGGAATATATTATTTATTTTAATTTTGTCATCTTGATTTTTTTTTGTTTTAAAGGTTGGGTAGTTAGGTGGGGTAAAATAAAAAAATGCTTTTTTATATTTTTCATCGTGAGGTATAGTAATTAGATACTCTGGATTGTAATATTTTTTTTGAAGGGGAAGTTGTTGAGGTTTAATTTTGGATAATATAAAATTTATTTGTTGATGGTTTTCCTTGTCAATCCAGTTTAATCTTTCTAGGTCTATTAATCTATTTATTATCGTTAGGTTTATAACTTCAACCATTGAATCACGTTTTGATGATTTGTTAAAATGGTCAACTAAATCCATTTTTATTTTATTTATTGGAGGAAGGGGAGGCGGATTAGTATACTCCTGTATTTGAGGAGTTGTCGTAAATGGAAAGTTAAAATTTGGCTTTAAAATGTTCCAAACTAATTCTAACTCTCTATTAGATAGTTGCTCAAAAACAGAGGAATCGTACTCAAGTGACAGTTTAATCATTTTAGGTAATCAGTAATATTTTTATTTAGTATAAATTATTTAATTTATTTTGAAAATAAAAAGTAGTTTTATTATTAAAAAAGTAGATTTTTTGTAGAAATACAGTCTATTTAAAATAGTAAAAAAGTCTTTAAAAAGAAGAAATTTTGTAGCTTTATTATTTGTAAATTGTAGATTTGGTGCTTGGTGCTTGGTGCTTGGTGCTTGGTGCTTGGTGCTTGGTTGAATCAAAAGGTCAGCTTTGTGAATAATTTATTAGGTGTCTTTATTTATATTTATGAATATTTGTAATTTTTTCGAAATATATCTTATTTGTAGAAAGGATAATTTCATACTTAATAGGAGAGGATCGAATAATAAATTGAAATAAAAAATCAATTAGTTTGAGATTTTAAAATATTAATTTATATTGTGATATCTATTTTGGTGGTTATTTTAATTGTATAATTTTAAGTAATTATTGTGCTCTTTATTTGGTTAGTCATAGGTGTGGCTTTAAAGTGAGGCTTGAAATGGATTTTTAGTAAACTTTCTAAAATAATTATATGAAATCACGCTTTTTTACAGTTCCTAGACGGGTAAATATAATTTATAAGTTGTTTTTAATACTCACTATAAGGAGTTGGTGTTTCTATTTATTACATCCTGAAATCTACTACATATCCTATTTTCTTCCTATATCTCAAAAGTCTATAAAAGGAAAGCTTAGTTATAAGTTGAGGCACTCAACTAAAGGTGGATATTCACCATAATAAATTATCGGAAAAATGACTAGCACAACTTAACGTTGTGCTAGCTTTGACTCAATCCATATGTTGAGTTCTAATGCTGACCATCCTACGCGATTTGTTGATAACCGAATTTGTTTAGGGAATGTTGAATCGTAATATTCAGATTTTGGATCTAACAGGTTATAGATTGTTGCTCGGCTGAGACCAGTAAAATCAATAACCTGTTTTAGATTGATGATTTTATTCATTACAAAGACAGTTTGGTTTGATGACGCATTCATGGTTTGTTCCTTTTAAAATAATGCGTGCGTTTTTGCACATACCATGAGCAACCCAATAAAAAATAAATGCAGAGGAATAGATTGTTCTCTTTTCTAGATTCACAACATCTTCGTTAATGGAGTTATATAGCTTTAATTTTACTTAGATTTTGATAAAGAGATATTTGATTAACTTTAGCTTTCTTTGGATCTAATTTTTTGTAAGGTTTTCCTACTAGATAAACTTCCTTATTCTTCTTAATGCCTTGAGATAATTTTTTTCAGGTGCAGGTATATTAATTATTCTTATCTAGTACTCATATCTATTACATTCATTCTTATGTAATACAACTAATTCATTGCAATATTAGTAACTCAATACAAAGATGTATATAGAAATCTATCTTCATATAGTTGAAGTGAAGAATTAATTCACCTTATTCAAAATATCTAAGCTCAACGCCCAAGAGCTTAGAGTATTTACCATTAAAAAATAATCGATCTGTTCTTACCTATGATTTAATCTCAACTTAGGTAAATACAATGTCACATCAAACGCAAACTCTCATTGCAATCGAAAGCTTCATTGAGAGAATCCAGAATAATCAAATCAGTAATGATCAGATTCTTAGAGAGTTACAAGAACTGATCCCAGCCTTTCGTATTCAGTATTTTCCAAATGTGTGGTACAGCCAACACATTCAAGTCTTTATTGGACTAATTCATTTAGTCGAGAGTTATTTAAAAGGGCAAAGCTATGATGGATTAGATATGCTCTTGGAGCATCAGGTAGTTGTTTTACGTCAATTAGTGCAAAACAGTTATTCCAATATCTTGAATGAGCGTCATGCATTTCAATTGCAAGAGCTACGGAATCAACAACGACTGACTAAGTATATTGAACGTGTTTTACAGCAGAAATCCCGCTCTTTGATTGTACGCGTAGATTTGAAGTATCCAGAACCAGTACAGGATTTGGTGAATGCCCAATTATTTGATCAGCACATGAAAGTACTTCGTAATCGCATTTCTAATGGTGACCGTTGCTTCTCTGATTTAGAGGGTTTTGTTTGGGCCTTAGAGCAAGGAGGGCAAACAACTGGATTCCATTGCCATTTGATGCTGATCTATGATGGACATAAACATCAGAATGATTTTGGTCTAGCTTTAGCAATTGGGAACTATTGGCAAGAAATTACTAATGGATTAGGGACTTTCTATACACCTAATGAATCTGCTACGAAAGCTAGATTTGCAGAACAAGGAAACTTAGCACTTGGTCGTATTGAGCGAGCTAATCTTCAGCAATTTCAGAATGTAGTTGCTTATGTTACTTATTTCGCTAATCCAGAAAAATACGATCAGCGATTGCGTGTCAAGCTTAGTCCTGGTAGCCGGACCTTTGGGACTGGACAGTAATTCATAAAAGCTATTGTTTTAAATAGATTGGAATTCACTTCACTTCACTTCGGTGGAGTGAGTTCTATTAAGGCGTAATGATTCAAACTCTATTTACCTTTTCTTGAGATAGAAAAATAAAAAATTATCGAGTTGGTCTTCCTATGTAATTTAACCAACTTGGAAGACTTTAGATGAATTTAGCTACTCTTGAACATCAAGTAATTGTTCGTTTTGAACATGATATACATGAGCTTTTTAAAGCAATTAAACTGAACAAAAAAGAATTGGATAGCGACTATTGGCTAACTGTATTCAGTGCATATATCGATGAATGGTATTACATCATGCAGTACTACATACAAGCTGATTTTAGAATATGGATTCAAGAATTTAGGGAATGTTATTTAGCAATAATGCTTGAAAGAAACCTAAGAAGCTTTAAAACCGAGAATGTAGAATTTTCAAAAGAAATTATTGAGGCGATATTACAAAGATTAATTGTTCGCTTCGAAACTGTAGCATTTAATGAAAAGTTAAAGCTTGTCAATGGAATGCATAACAAACGAATAAAGCGGGAAATTGAGAAATATCATCAAGCGACCGCTCATTATTATCATTTAAGAACAATTACGCTTGGTCTAGGTTACGACCAAAATATTGCGGATGCTATCTCTATTTGCACCATGGCCCAACATATCCAGATTTTTGAAAAGCGAATTAGGAAAGATCGTCTGTTAAAAGTAGGACTTCGTTATGACTATCAAAGAGTCATGCATTTTTCTCCAAAAAATCAGTACATGATGTTGTTTGTAATGGTTTTTGATGAGAATGTGATTAAAGATTATCAATATATCCTTTCAAGAATTTGTACCATATGGCGGGAAGTAGCAGGCTTAGTTGGCCAAGTGTTTGGGATCGAAAAGCTTAGGGAACTAGAAAGTAGTAATGAAATAGCAGCACTCACAATGGAATTAGAAGATCCAGTTGATGACTTGGAAACTATGTTGAGAACGACATTTAATACGACTGAGCCAGATAGTAGAGAGCTACGAGTCTGGCTACATGGTTTTAATGCATGGAAGAGTAATGTGATGAGGTAACGGTAAAACAGCATCTAAAGGCTACTAGGAGTTGATTTACTTATTTGTAGATCAACTCTTGTGTTTAACAATAAGTTTTTTGCCTTTTCTTAAAATAATTAAGGGTTTATAGTTAGATTATTGAAATGTAATTTGTTTTTAATTAATTCTAAAAGATTTGAAGGTCGGTAATGTAGGCTTGTTACATTCTTTGTGCTAAGATTGATTAATATAACTTATATTTTGAAAAAGAGGAGGAGTTTGTAATGTCAATGAATATAAATGCAAATACATTAAATTATTATATTCAAAATGCTCAAATCTCCTTTGAATTACTAAAATCTAAAATCAAAAATCTTGAAGAGTTTCTAAGTGGTGAAAAACAGCCTACTTTTTCACAATTGTCTGAAATTGCAAAAAAAATTAATGTTCCTACAGGACTTTTATTATTGGATGAACCAATTAATATTGAAGATAAACGTTTAGATTTTAGAACAGTCAACTCTACTGAGTTAGAAGGAATGAGTGAGGAGTTGCGTGATACCATTCTAGAGATGGAAATAAAGCAGGACTTTTTAAGTAAAGAAATTCATGAGAAATTAGAATTTATTGGTAAATATTCAATTCATCATGATGTCGATTATATTGCAAAAATAATAAGAGAAAAATTAGGACTTTCATTATTCTTTCAGAATGAAGCTGGAAAGAATCCATTAAATTATTTAAGAGATAAAATTAATCTAATTGGTGTATTTGTTTTTTTTAATGGTAAGGTTAAGGATAATACTCATCGGCCATTGAGTGTTAATGAGTTCCGTGGGTTTGTTTTACTTAATGATAAGGCCCCAATAATCTTTATTAATCAAAAAGATACTAAAGCTGGGCAACTTTTTACATTAGTACATGAGCTAGTACATATATTTGTAGGCTCGGAAGAGATTTTTAATATTGTTGATACTGGTGATTATCAGTTTGATAGAACAGAAGCATTTATAAATAAAGTAACAGCTGAAATTTTAGTTCCTAAAGAAGTTATATTAAGTTTAGACTTTATAGATACCCAAAAATTAGCTAATAAATTTAAGGTAAGTGAATTTGTCATTGTTAGAAGGCTGTTGGATTTAAATAAAATTAGTTTGTCTGAATATCATGAAAAAATTTCTGAATTAAAAGCATTTTTTGATCAAATTCCACGAGTTGAGTCAAGTGGGGGAGATTATAAGAATAATATTAACTTTAGAATTGATAAAAGATTTTTTAATTATATTGAAAGTGCTATTAGGAGAGATCGTATTTCTTATACTGATGCTTTTAATATAATAGGGGTTGGTATAAAAGGATATAAAGCTTTAAGAGAGGGGAATGGGTATGAGTAAATATCTATTAGATACTAATATTTATATTAATTTTTATGATAGATATTATCGATTTGATTATTTTCCAAGTTTTTGGTCCAAATTGCAAAGTATTTTAAATAAGGAAATAGTATTACCAGATATTGTAATTCAAGAAAATTATCAAGATGAGACATTTAGAGATTGGTTGTCACTTAATTTTAATGGAGCAATTTACAGACATAAAGAGTGTTCCGATATTTGGGGAGAGGTAATTCAACATATAGCAAAGTGTAATTTTTATAGTGACAAAGCTTTAACAAATGATAAAAGTTGGGCTCGAGAAAAGATTGCTGATGGTTGGTTAATTGCAATTGCAAAAAAAGAAAACTTGACTATTGTATCAAGTGAAACTCGAAATTATAACTTGAATGAAAAGCAACCAAATCAAAGTCCTAAAATTCCTGATATTGCTGATGATTTTGGTATTCGTTGTATAGATATGAATACTTTCTTTCAAGAAATTAGTTTAATTATTTAAAACTTAAATTTTTTGACTTTTTAAAGGTAATATTAATTTAATCGCAATATACTTTTAATTGTAGTGCAATGTTATACGCGACCTTTTGGGGTATAAATTCAGCTACAAAGTAATCTATAGGTGGTGTGAAATCAAGAGATTGTCTACCGTACAGTGTTAGTTTGCCATTCTGTTTATCACGAAAGGTAAATTCATTGGATGGGTGTGAATATTCCTGACCATATAGGGGACCACCAATACATTTCAACCGTAACATTTTCCCTCCTTAACGCACTTTCATCCTGAAATTATAAGTTAGTTTAATATCTAGAATCATTTCCATGATTCTTAAAATCAGCAAAATAATACTGTAATTGTCTACTTAATACTCATTAACTAAATTTACTTAATGGTTAGTTTAAAGGGCTAATCTAATGAAAAACAATAACAATCACTTTACGACTTATTCGATAGATCATTGACACCTTAAATTTTGCACATTATCCTTTGCGTGCTGGCCTACATTGCCAGTTGGTCGTCGCGGACCATTCTTAGGAGTATTAAAGGTTTTACTTTTAGTACTCAGCCCCTCGTGCCCCCTCTCTGCGGTGGAACGGGAGGGGGACACCTTCGGGTGTGCTGGCCCTAAGACCAGTCCGCGAACCCTTTCTCGTTCTGCCACCATAATTCTAAATTAGTGTTTTGGCAGAACTCCAAATATAAGGAGTTGGCTATGCATATTCTTTTTACACCTTCCGATTAGTTTTATAGGGTTTGATGAACTTCTGGTTTCTCAAGCTTTAGTTTTTTTCGTCTAAAAATTTAACTTAATAAATATGTCATGTGAGCTACACCGTGGCAGGGCTTTGTATTGCCTAAAAAAGGCTGACCTCAATGACCATGTCACTGGATATAACGATGAAGAATAAAATTTTGATGGGTATGGTGGGTATCAGTTTTCTGATCATGAATGGCTGTGCTTCCGATTTCGAAAAGGGCATGAAGCAGGGATGTCACAACATGGGAGGCAGCCGCAGCTATTGCTCTTGTGTCTATGACAAAGTCGAAGAACATTATGGAAAAACTGTTATGCGCCAGATTGAACGTATGAGCTACCTCCCTGCGGATATGGACCGTGTCATGTACCAGTCCGGTGAGCAATGCGTGGACAAGTTCCAATAACAGATATTTAAAGCCTTAAGCAAATCATAAAGCACTCATCTCCTGTTGCCTGTGGGCAACGGGAAGGGCTTATGCAACTCAATTTAGGAGTTTTGATCATGAAACATCCATTTTTCACCTTCTATTTCACGATTGTCATTGGTTACTGGCTGTATTGCATTTGGGAGTATCCGGGACATTACTCTGGCGCTTACTTACTAGGACGTGCTCTGGTCTGGCCCGTTATCTTTATACGTTGGTTCTTTTAGGGGGACTTAGAGTGATGAACATACAGGAGCGAATCCAGCAGAGTCAGTGGGTGCAGTTATTACGAGGCAGTGACAACATTTATTTTGCGCCAGCCATTCCCAATAAAAAGCTGCAAGGTGCCATGAGCTATTTACCTCGTGGTGTAAGCCCCAACGATGTATTGATGCTAATTGACGATACCGTATTCGGTAGTGCTAAGGTTGGAATGTGTCTAACTGCAAAGGGAATTTTCTATAAAGAAAGTTTTGAAGATGAACAAGCTTATCCGTTTGAACACATCCAGCGAATAGAGGCTGATATTGGAATACTTACTAGTTCTATTTTGATCAATGGTCATGATGAACTGAACTTTAGTCAACTTGATAAAGGCATAGTTCGTACTTTGGTTGCATTCCTAAATGAACTTCGTCAGGGCAAGCAAGAAACTAAGCAGACCATTATAAAAATTGATGCCGAGTTACGGATCATAATTGATTTGTTTGCCTACTTCATTACGTTTAATGCGGGTCAATGGAACACCCGATCAAAAGAAGCGGTATCCGATCATTTTACTAAATTGAATGATAAGGCAGTGCATAAGTATGTTGAGAAACTACTGAATGAACAGATGTGCTTTGACTATGAAGACCTGTTGCATCGTCTGGCAGACCTGAAAGATGACCTTGCCTATAACTTCCGTAGAGAAATGATTGAGCAACTGGTCTATGCCATGGCACTCGGTCAAGTTGAGCAGGACCAAGCTGATCTTTTTATGACGCATTTGTGTCGTGTAACCAACGTCTCAAGAGCAGTTTTTCCAGACCTCGTCAAAATTATTTATCAATGTATGGCAGGTGAAATGAATCAAAAGAAAGTTTCTGATCTGACGGATGAACAATTACAGGCCTGCAAACTTTTTGAAATTCAGCCCGAAGGTCTTACTGAGCAAACCCTTCAAGCTGCTTACCGAAAAAAGATGGTTGACTTCCACCCCGATAAATACCAGAGCTTACCTGAATCAGTCCGTCAATTGATTGAGCAACAGGCACAGCAGCTTAATCAGGCTAGAGCTGTATTAAAAGCCTATCTAGGAGTGTAGTTGATGAAGATCAATACCCAACGGCTCAAACGGCGTTGGAAATGGTATGCAGCTTATGCAGTGATTTTTATGCTGTCCTTTGCCTTATTTTACGCCTATGACCATATCGGAAAATCATAAATAAAGAAAATTCAAATACACATTACCCCTGTGAAAGCACTCCTAAAGTGCCATATATCCTCAATTTCAAGGTAATAACATGATAAAGAACAACGTTAATTCAACCAAAAAGATTCCACCGCTATATTGGCTGTTAACTGTAGTCATGATGATTATATTCATTGTCGGCGGAATTTTATTTAATCAGCATCAAAAGCAACAAACTGAACTTCAATTAGCTCAATTGGCTTTAGAACAATCTAAACTACAAAATCAATCCTCTTCAAAACAAGCAGTATCAGAACCTGCTGAATCAGGTTTCACTGGCATTGAAAGTATGGTGGAAAAACCTGAGACAAAATCTCCTAACTCACAAGCTGAAGATGAAGCGGTTGCAGGTGCAATAGCCGCAGTTGATCAGGCAAAAGCACAAGACACAAGTATTGGTCATCTCAGTTCAGAAGTAGATGCCGAGTATCATGAAGGAAAAACTTTGAGTGCCAATCCTTCCCGTTACGGGCTAAAACCAATCAAATCTGCTTCAGCCGATTTGAAAGCAACCATTCCTACGATTGATCAAATGTTAGTGTCGCATCTCATGAATGTATGGGGGCGCTCTGGTCCAGATCAGGTCGCTAAACGAGTTGAAGGTTGGAGTCAACAAGGCAATACCATGACTTACCGTGCTGCTTGGGAGTCTGACCGTTACCAATGTACTTGGTATGTGGTGAGCTGGGATAAGAACAGCAATCAAGTCCTCAAAGAAGGATACCAGCCATGTTTCGGTCACTAATTAAAAGTGACCTGTAGCATTCGTTTAATTATTACTTTACTTAATCAGAGAAAATATCATGAACTCAATCAAACTTATCGTATATGGAATTTTAAGCCTTTCAGTCAGCTCTATTGCCTTCGCTAAAACAGAGCAGATCACTCTAAAAGCCAATGTTTACTATGGTGAAGAATCAGTTGTATTTCCAACTGCTAAAGGCGAAATCATTTTAAATAGCTATGCAATACCAGCCAAAGTCGTTCCTCAAGTTAAACCATATAAGAAAGGGCAATGCTTAGAAATCAAATCTAAATATGGTTTCTTTAAAGATATTGGTGATGGGCAATATATTGAAAGTATTCGACCTTGTACCAAGAAAGGTTTAGCAACTCCAAAGGTAAATCGTTAATCTAAAAAACGACATAAATCTAATCAAGCCACAAGCATTTGCTTGTGGTTTTTTTATGCCTTTTATTTAAGCAGGAAGACCATGCACCAATGTCCTTATTGTCATTCATTACATATCACCTTACTGCGACAGACCGAGCCTAGTTCAGGAGTGTTTGCAAAGCTTTCATCATTCTCGCCAATGTCTCTGGCAGCCGCCTGCATGCAGTTGTCAAAACGCAGTCCCGTTCACCCTTTGGTAGGGGGCTTTGTGGGGTTGGTTATCGGTGGCATGTTTCTGCTCTACGTTCAACATCAAGACAACATGGTGACACTGTTTTACCAGTGTGAGCAATGTCTGGAACATTTTGAAATCCAGCAATCAGGTTTCTCGTAATTCTCATCGTTTACAGAATTCAAATTATTTAAATTACTTAAAGGAAAAATAATCATGGCACATCAAATAGAAACAATGGCTTTTGTTGGTCAGACCCCTTGGCATGGTCTGGGCAATCAGCTTCCTCAAAATCAACCAATAGAAATCTGGGCACAGCAAGCGGGTATGGATTGGCGAATTGAATCATCCAATGTCAGTTATATGGCAAAGAATGAACGAGGGCAAAATATCCTGATGCCTTATGAAGAACAACGAGTGCTTTATCGTTCAGATACGCATGCACCGTTATCGGTGGTGAGTCAACGCTATCAGGAGGTACAACCCAAAGAGATTCTAGAGTTTTACCGAGACCTTACCGAGCAATCGGGTTTTGAACTGGAAACGGCAGGTGTCTTAAAAGGTGGACGTAAGTTCTGGGCATTGGCAAGAACGGGGCAGTCGGCAGCATTAAAAAGTAAGGATGTCAGCAATGGCTACATTTTGTTGGCAACTGCTTGTGATGGCACATTAGCCACCACGGCGCAATTTACCTCGATTCGCGTGGTGTGTAATAACACCTTAGCGATTGCCTTGCGTGGGCAGAATAGCAGTGCCGGTGTAGTGAAAGTTCCGCACAGTACCAAGTTTGATGCTGAGAAGATCAAGCAACAATTGGGTATTTCAGTTCGTGCATGGGATGAACACATGTATGAAATGAAACAACTCAGTCAACGTAAAGTCACCCAGCAGGAAGCGGCAGCTTACTTCGATGCCGTGTTTAATAACACGAACCTGAGTATTGCCGAACAAGATGACAGTATCATTCAGTTCTACCGTAATGTAGCTACGCCTAAACAAATCAATTCATCCCGAGTCGATCATAAAACTGAACCAAATGGGCGTGCTATGTCTAAGGTCATGACCATGTTTAACGGGCATGGTCGTGGGTCAGAGTTAGCTTCAGCTAAAGATACGGCTTATGGGCTGCTTTGTAGTATCACCGAGTTTGTTGATCACGAGCGACGTGCAATTTCAACGGATCACCGGATGGATTCAGCATGGTTTGGGGCTGGGGCCAATCTTAAACAACGTGGGTTGGAGCAGGCACTAAGAATGGTGTCTTAAAAATACAGATTATTATTCAGTTTACTTTAAGCTTAAATGTTTAGCCTAAGTCTATTCTTTACGCTGCGTCTTAAAATAAATTCAAATCGATCTTTAGCCACATTTCTCCCAATGTGGCTTTTTTTTATGCCTAAAAAATACAGGAGTGCAGTTATGGGACAAACCATGATGAGCCAACAGCAGCTTTTTATAGGTCCACTCGTTGCAGCAAAAACTTACTCACGCTATACCAGACGAAATAACAAAGCTAAACGATTAGTTGAAACCAAACAGATGAGCCGTGAACAATGGCTACAAATACGAAAACAGGGCATCGGTAGTAGTGATGCAGCAACAGCATGTGGGTTGAATCCGCATATGTCGATGCTTGAACTGTGGATGATTAAAACGGGTCGAATGCCGCAAGGCATTGAAGATGAAAGTGCAGGCTATGCACCTTTGTACTGGGGCAAACGACTCGAACCACTAGTTGCTGAATACTACAGCATGCATACCAACCATAAAGTTCGTCGGGTCAATGCCGTGTTACAACATCCCGATGAAGATAAGGCATTTATGCTTGCCAACTTAGACTACGCCATTGTTGGCAGTGAGGAAGTACAGATTCTGGAATGTAAATCAGTGGGTGAATATGGAGCCAAACTTTGGCGAGATGGTGTTCCGCTTTACGTGCTTTGTCAGGTACAGCATCAACTCGCGGTCACAGGTAAACAGGCAGCTCATGTCTGTGTACTGATTTGTGGACATGAAACCCGAATCTATAAAGTAACCCGTAGCGAGAGTGTGATTGAACATATCATTCGGGCTGAACGGCATTTCTGGAAATGTGTGGAAATGGATATTCCCCCAGCAGTAGATGCCTCCGAATCAGCAGGCAAAGCATTACAAGCGCTTTATCCTGGGCAGACTCCGTTACTAATTGAAGACTTCACAGACAATGAGATTGCCAATCAATTATTTAATGAGCTACTGGAAGAAAAGCGCAAGATTGAAACCCATCAACAATTGTTTGATGAACTCAAACACCGTTTACAAATTCTGATGAAAGATGCTGAGCGGGTGGTCTTTATGGGCGGGTCTATTACATGGAAGAAGGCACAAGATTCAATTGGCCTAGACAGTAAAGCCTTACTCAAACAACACCCTGAGTATTTACAGCAATTCTCACAAATCAAAGTGGGGACAAGGCGCTTTCAGATTTATCCAAATGGTCATTAACTTAGCTCAAGGTCGAAATCGGTTTACATCATACCGCTTATTCAACCTATACCGCCCATGATCCCATTCCGTTAAACAGCGTGGGATTTTTATTTAACAAACATTATAGAGGTTAAAGATGATTAAAGGTTTAGCAATTACACCGCCGATATTGGGGCGTATCAGTATTGGTAAAATCGTAGAAAAGAATGGCAAACGTGTACCTGAGAAAGATGACCAATTTACCATTACCAGCCAAATCCAAAGTAAGGAAGGCTGGGTGAACCATCCTATAGATGAAACCCTGAGAGCAAAAGCGGGTAATAACAAACTTCGTAGCATTCCAGTCAGGCTGATCTTTAATGACCCTGAACTCAATCTTCGAGCTGAGTACACTTTATTTGATCGTCAGACTGGACGTCCTGTTTGTATTGGAAACGGCGAGACGTGTCAGCGATCAGGGCAAAAAGGGATTGAACAACATTCATGTCCTTCACCAAGTTTATGCCCATTGGCACAAGGGGGCTTATGCAAACCCTATGGCAGACTTTACGTTAATTTAGATGATGCAGATGAATTCGGTACATTTATTTTTAGAACCACAAGTTTTAATAGTATTCGAACATTAGCAGCACGATTGGCCTATTACTATGCAGCATCAGGCAAGAGGCTTTCATGCTTACCCTTACAATTGACTTTACGGGGTAAAAGCACCACGCAAAGTTATCGAACACCAATTTATTACGTGGACTTAACTTTAAGAGATGGAACAAGCCTACAAGATGCAATTACTACAGCGAAAGAAATTGATGAGCAGAGTAAACAAGTAGGCTTTTATCAGGAAGCATTAGATCAGGTGGCACGACAAGGTTACGCCAATACTAAATTTGAAATGGAGGGCGAGGAAGGACTGGAGATGGTTGATGAGTTTTATCACCGTGATGAACAGGAACAGCCACCCCAGACTGATGTTTTAAATACGAATGTAGCATCACTGCAAAAGGAATTAGCACAGAGTGTCAGGGCAGTGAATTAAGGAGCCTTAGGGCTCTTTATTACCTATATTTTTTTTTATTTTCATATATCAGTTTTATATTTTTAATAAATCTAATCTAAACAACTTTTTTGAAATAAAATCCACAAAAGCTCTGATTTTGGGAGAAAGATGGCGGTTTGATGGCCATAATGCCCAGAACTGAACGAGTTCCTGTTCGGCATTATTCAATACAATTTGAAGTTTTCCCTCTTTGAAAGCTTTATGCACTAAGAAATCAGGCATGTAAGCAATCCCGTGTCCATCAATCGTAGCAGTCAATACTGCCTCCATGTTGTTAAACGTTAAGATAGTGTGTAGCCGTAGTTGTGACCAGAGGGGATCGGCTGACATCGTCCATGCCATGAGCTTCCCAGTATTTGGAAAGCGATAACGTATGCAGTCATGCTGTTCCAATTCAACAGGTGTGCGTGGGATGCCCCTACGTGCCAGATATGCAGGCGCTGCACACAATACATGACGACACGTTCCTAGCCGCTGCGACATCAGTTTAGAATCTGGCAGATCTCCACTACGTATGACGATATCAAAACCTTCCTTAATGACATCGACAAGTTGGTCATTAAAATCAATGTCTAGCTCAATTTCTGGATAAAGTCGGCGAAATTCAGGTAGCTCAGGAAGTAAGAAGTGGTAACCGATGGTTGGCAAGCTTAATCGCAGCTTACCGCGTGGTGTCTGGATGGCATGCGACAGCATGGCCTGTGCTTCGTCGAGATCGTCCAAGATTGATCGACAACGCTGATAGAACATCTCACCTTCAGCAGTCAAATGAACTTTGCGCGTGCTGCGCTGAAACAATCGTACTCCCATCTCTTGTTCAAGCTTAGCAATACTTTTGCCCACAGCAGATGCGGACACACCGAGTGCGCGGGCAGCACCGACAAAGCTGAGTGCTTCAGCCGTTTTTACGAAGTAGACAATTCCATTAAAGCTATCCATGAAATACCCGATTAATTATAGAATTTTATTCCATTATAAGTGGAATTATATCGTATTTATCTAATATTAAGTCGAATTTATACTCACCATAGCAATTCATTCACTGAATCCATTCTTCTCAGAAAAGATATTTCTATGACCAATACGACATTCACCACTGACCGCAGCAAAGTACTCATTCTGGTTTCGATCTGCCTTGCTGCGGTAGTTCTGCCATTGAGCTTTACCGGAGGAGTAGTTGCAACGCCTATGATTGGCCATACTTTGGGCGGTAGTGCCACAGCCCTTACATGGATCACCAATGCTTTTATGTTAAGTTTTGGCAGTTTGTTAATGGCCACTGGGGTCTTGGCCGATAAGTTTGGCCGGAAACGTATGTTTATTCTGGGCATGACCTTATTCATTATTACTTCGCTGGTTTTAAGCATGTGTTCGACTGTAGTATGGCTTGATGCATTACGTGCCATACAGGGAGTCGCTGCAGCGGCAACGCTGTCTGGTGGTTCTTCTGCGCTGGCACAAGAGTTCGAGGGACATGCGCGTACACGCGCTTTCAGTATGTTAGGCACAAGCTTTGGGATAGGCCTTGCTTTCGGTCCTCTAATGGCTGGTGCATTAATTGACATATTTGGTTGGCCGTCAATTTTCTTTGCAATTGCAGGCATTGGTACTGTGGCACTGATTTTGGGAATGTCACAAATGCGTGAAACACGTGATCCCGATGCGGCAGAATTCGACTGGTTAGGCATGCTGACCTTTACAGGGGCCTTGTCACTTTTCACATTTAGTGTCATTGAGGTGCCTGAAAGTGGCTGGACGAGTCCAAAGGTGATGACTTTATTGATTGCTTCATTGGTTTTGTCAGTCATCTTTATTTTTATTGAACTACGGGTGACGAAACCAATGCTTGATCTCAGTTTGTTTCGTTATCCATGTTTTATAGGTGTGCAGATGCTGCCTATCGGAACGTGCTATTGTTATATCGTGTTGATTGTACTATTACCGCTACGCTTTATTGGGATTGGTGGTTATTCTGAAATCGAAGCAGGCCAGTTGATGCTGGCTTTATCGGCACCATTGCTCGTGATCCCCATGTTGGTTGCTTCGTTGACACGCTGGATCTCAGCCAGTGTTTTGTGCGGAATTGGTTTTGTAATCGCTGCCATTGGGCTTTATTTGCTTGGCTTGATCAACGATGGTCACTCTGGGTATGCTGTCATCATTGCAATGTTACTTATTGGGATTGGCGCTGGTATGCCGTGGGGACTCATGGACGGGCTTGCAATTAGTGTTGTGCCTATAGAGAGGGCAGGGATGGCGACTGGTATTTTTAATACCACGCGAGTTGCGAGTGAGGGTGTTGCGCTAGCCATTACCGTAGCTTTGCTGTCGACTTTCGCTAGCATGAAGCTACAGTTCTTATTGTCCAATAGTGCGAGCTCTGTTACAGCTTTGCGAATCACGGAAGCATCACAGCATATTGCAGTAGGTGATCTCTCTTCTGCATCTGTAATGTTGCCGGAGATGAGTCACCACCTTCTTATGTCGAGTTATATTACTGCTTTCCAGAGCCTGACTCATGTTTTGATCGTCATTACTCTCTTGTCTGCTGTTATTGCCTTCTTCTTCCTGAATCGCACATCGCATACGAATTGCGGTTATTCAGAAAATGAGCATATTGAATCAAAATCAGACACCATATGACTGGGGACTTCACCAAACGTCACTACCTTAAGCCATCGTCAAGAACAGATTCGTTTTCTGAAGGTAGTGATGCTGAGTGAACTCTTACCTCAAATTTTGCAGAGTCTCGACTTTGTTGTCATTCGGGCTGCCGACTCGCATAGCCGCTGCTACCATTCGTGCAATTGTTTCAAGATGCTGGTTGTCCGATGATCCACCAATGACTACCAGTCGCCAATAAAGTGCCGAGACCATGAAATCGGCTGCTGTCTCAATGTCAATTGTCGGTGGCACTTCACGACGTGTGATTGCACGCTCGATAAGAATCATAACTCGCTTGCGTCGGGCTTCAATAAAGGGCTGAATCGCGGCTTTCAATAAAGGTTCGCGTTCAGTTTCAGCATGGAGATCAATCAAAATCCGTCGGATGAGTGAGTGGCGCAAGACTCGACTAAGAGAGCGCAAGAAGGCAAGCAAATCTGCCTCAAGGGAACCCTTATCAGGTAGCTCGGTAAATCGAATCCCTACTTTTGATAGTAGGTCACTGGCCATATTAACTTTTGAAGACCAGCGTCTATAGATGGCAGCTTTTCCAGCTCCAGCATTCTTAGCAACTCGTTCAAGGCTGATCGCTGCGAAGCCTACTCGCGCCCATTCTTTAAAAAAAGCTCGAGTAAGGGCATTAGTGACATCCGCTTGAAATACAGCAGCACCCGCAGGACGTCGTGTAACCAAATTATTATCATCGGAACTATTGCGTTCCATCGTAATGTCCTCTAAATTAAATGTGGTGGAACGGTTGCGTTCCGTTTAGGGAAAGCATAGCTGATTATTGATCTATTGAATAGTTTTATGATCCTACTGCACTAGGCTTTTTTAAGCGTAGTCTCAGGGCTATACAGAATCATGGATTTTCAAACTAAGCACCATTTTCCCGCACATATTGGAGAACAGTCCATGAAAGTTGCATTCAAAGATGATTCATTTGCATTTGAGTTTGTTCGTAATCTGGGTTTTGTCTACTACGGTGGATCAGATATCGGTGAAATGATAGCAACCGCAGAGCGCATCACGGAAGGAGATTTTGAAAGTTGGTTCACAGAGTGGGATGCACTTGCACGTCGGATTTTGTCAAGGGCCGACGCGAGTTTTAGCGCAGGTCATTTGGAAAGTGCGCGTCAGGGTTATTTACGTGCCTCAACCTACTTTCGGCTGGCCGAGTTCTATCTACATGGCAATCCTAGCGATCCCCGCATTCTGTCAGAATCAAGGGCATCGCAACAGGCATATGCCGAAGCTGCGAAGCTTAGTGGCTCAACTTGGGAAGCTGTGGAGATTCCCTATGAAGGAACTACTCTTCCTGGTTATTTCTACAAAGTAGATAATTCGGGTAAGCCGCGTCCGACGTTGATCTTTCACGGTGGCTATGACTCAAGTTTGGAAGAACTATACTTTGCTGCAGCAGCAGCGGCAGTACAACGGGGCTATAATTGTTTGACTTTCGATGGCCCAGGGCAAGGTGCACTTATTCGTGAGCAAAATCTTTCCTTTAGACATGATTGGGAAGCGGTGGTGACACCTGTGGTGGATTATGCGCTGACCCGCCCTGAAGTGGATGGCAATAATTTGGCACTGATGGGGATGAGTCTAGGTGGTTTTCTTGCTGCACGGGCTGTGGCTTTCGAACATCGGTTTCGTGCAGCGATCTTGTTTGATGGTGTGTATAGCTTCGGTGAAAGTGTTCGAGGTGTACTGCCGAAAGAGGCCGTTGCTGCTCTTGATGTAGGCGATTCTGCAAAATTTGGGCAAATCATCGGCACTGCCACACAGCACAATACCAATCTACGTTGGGCCATTACTCAAGGTCTTTGGTCATTTGGGGCTTTGAGTATTAGCGACTTTTTGAGCAAATCAGAGCAATTTACACTAGATGGCATTATAGAACAAATCAAGTGTCCGACTCTTGTGCTTGAAGCTGAGGAGGATATGTTCTTCGCGGATCAGCCGCAGAAAGTCTATGATGGATTAAAGTCTGCAAAGACCCTGTTTCGATTCACTAAAGAAGATGGTGCTGAAAATCACTGCCAATCGGGTGCTTTCGCTTATTTACACGAAGTCGTATTTAATTGGTTAGATGAAACGCTCAATCTGCATAATCAAACTATAAAAGGGTAGAGAATAGTTTGCTGGGTGAGACAAGGATGTGTTGGTTGAACTCTTTGTTTAGCCCATGCGTAAACCGCAAGAAAAAAACGTGTAGGCAGGAATTGACCATCTACCATTATAGTTAAAACGGTACATGGTCAAATCTGGCAGAAACGTTGGGTCAAGTCCAATTGGAAGGAGTGAGCAAGTTGGGCAGGATTTTGTACCTATGTAATGATCAGTAAAAATAAGCCTAATGGAGCATCTATATTTGTTACTGATGTTTATCTTAAAAGAGAAACCCAAATTAAAATAATAATAACTGGCTTATTTCTATTTTTTTTCAAGCTCAATCAATGTTTGAATAAAGTCCCACGTTTTCTGAGGTTTAATCGGGGCTTTTTCGCAGACAGAACTGTTAATTATACCATCTAGAAGTGAGAGAAATAGGTGGGTTATTGCTATAGGGTCCTTGATTTCCATTTCTTTCAGAATAGAGGTCGTAGTGTTGAATAACCAATTCCGATATTCATCCAGTACGACTAAAATTGATGGGTATAGGTCTCCTACATCCATGCGTGCTTTATGAAATGGGCATCCTTTAGCATCATTTTGGTTCACCCAATCGATATACCAAAGGTAGAGTTGTTCTAATTTTTCTAAAGGTTCTGATCGTGCCGCGATATGCTCTTCTACATCAATCTGAATATCGAGTTTTAATTCCTTTAAGCAGGCAAATATCAGTTCTTCTTTCGATGGGAAGTTTTTATAAAAGGTCGCTTTCGCAATATCAGATTCTGCAATAATACGGTCTATACCGACACCAATATAGCTTTCCTGAATAAAGAGCTGAGTTGCTGTATTTAGAATAATTTCTCGTTTTGATTGTTTTTTTAATTTTATTTGTGCATTCATAATGGGTTAGCGCAATATGCTGAAGTATTAAGTTTTCCATTCTAGTGTGTAGATAGGTTGTCCGACTAGCCACCAGAGATGGGGTTGATAAAGAAGTAGACAGATCTATATTTTTACAAATTGAACTATACAGACCGTTCTGTTAACATTATCACAATTAATAATTAATTTTTCATCATAATGTTGAATAATATTTTTAGTTTTTTAGAAAAAATAGGTTTGGGTGTTCAAAAGCGTGCAATTAACGTTCATTTTTCAAATGCAGAATTAAATTCACAGGTTATGTTGCAACGGATTGATGGTTATCATGGCATTAATGACGGGCTATCAGCAGAGCTTATTTGCCTTTCTACAAACCCATATATTGAATTAAAACAATTTATCGGCTGTCAGGTTGCAGTTGATCAGGTAACAGATTCAGATCAACTTTTTAGAACTACAGGGATTATCTCGGGTGCTAGCCAAGGTCAAAGCGATGGTGCCTTTAGCCTATATCGTTTGACTATGCAGGATGCGACCAGCTTATGGCATAAACGGCGTAATAGTCGTGTGTTTATGAATAAAAGCGTTGTCGATATTATCGAGATCATCTTTAAAGAATGGCAAAATAAAAGCCCTTTGTTTGCAACGAGTTTACAGCTAGATACGAGCGGTTTAACTAAAACGTATGATGTACGCCCTTTTTCTATGCAATCGAATGAAAGCGATTATGCATACCTGACCAGAATAATGCGGGAAGAATCGATTAGCTGGCTGGTAGATGAGTCCAATTATCTTATAACAAGTAATAGTCAGAGTATTGAAGCACAGAAGCTACGTTTAATTGATGATAATAACCAATTTCAATCGCTCGAACGCAGAACCATTCGCTATCACCGTTCAAATGCGACTGAGCAATATGACAGTATTACCAGCTTTATCGCTCAGCGACAGTTGCAGCCAACAGCTATCCATGTACAACGTTGGCAAGCCGATAGTCTAAGTCAGGAAGACGCCAGTGGGTCAGTCATTAGCTTACATAAGCATAGCTCTCAACGAGATAATGAAAGCTTAAGTTTAGAACAGGCATGGAATATCTCACCAGCATGGATAAGAGACCTTAAAGGAGAGGACCAAGCCACAGCCTCGAGTAATAGTCAGTTAGAACGACTGAATAAGCATCTGAATCAGTATCAAGCTTTACAAGCCAAGTATTTTAAAGCACATAGCAGTGTACGAGATACTCAAGTCGGTTATTGGTTCGAATTGCTTGACTATCCAGAATTAGAAAAAAATCACAGCCAGCATGATAAGGAATTTTTAATCCTTAATAAGCATTTTTATAATCAAAATAACTTTCCAAAAGATATACAAGACCAAGTAGAAAAACTATTGACCTTAAGTCACTGGCAAAGCAGTCATGACAGTGAACACGAACGTCAGGCCAATGAATTTGTGGCCGTTCGTAGAAACATTAGCGTTGTGCCTGAATATGATCCATTAAAGCATCGTCCTGCTGCCTATGTACAACGAGCCAAAGTGGTCAGTGATGGTGAAGAAATCCATGTAGATGAATGGGGACGAATTAAAGTTAGGTTCCTGTTTACACGTACTGAAGACCATGCTCATGATGGTGGTGCAGGTGCTAATAATAGTGATACGGATTCGGCATGGGTAGATGTTCTTACCCCGTGGGCTGGAGAAGGCTATGGAGCACGTTTTTTACCACGTAAAGATGAATTGGTTGTCGTTGATTTCTTTGATGGCAACATTGACCGTCCCTTTGTGACGGGCCGTATTCATGAAGCTCAGCGTTCGCCAACGAAGTTTGATATTAAAGGACAACTTCCTGACACCAAAAAACTAAGCGGTATTCGTTCAAAAGAAGTTGATGGCAGTGGATATAACCAGCTTCGTTTTGACGATACTACAGGACAAATAAGTACCCAGCTACAAAGTAGTCATGGTGCAAGCCAGTTAAATCTGGGGAAACTGAGTCATCCTAAAGATAAAGCTGAAAGTGAAAACCGGGGAGAAGGTTTTGAACTGCGTACTGATGCTTGGGGGGCAGTACGCGCAGGTAAAGGTTTACTAATTAGTGCTGCAAGCCAAAATAATGCTTCAGATATTCAATTGAATATTCAAGAACTGTTAATGCAATTGAAGGAGTCATTAGATCAACTTAAAACCCTAGAAAACAATGCTCGAACCAGTAAAGTCTTTCAAGATGAAAATTATCAAATTAGTCAAGGTCTTCTAACTCAAGTTGAGAGCACCTTAGAAAAATTCGAAGAATCTAATATTTTAGTCAGTGCTCCCAAGGACTTTATTTCAGTAAGCCAGCAAAATCAAACTCATGTTGCTAAAGAAAATATAAAAATGATGGCTGGGAAACAATTTGATTTGAGCTCTTCTGGTGAATTGACTGCTCATGCAGCAAAAGGCTTAAGTTTTTATACACAAGAAAATGGAATTAATGCTTTTGCCACACAAGGGAATATCAAGATTCATGCACAAAATGATGAGCTAGATTTAGCATCTTTAAAAGATTGCAAGATTATGAGTACAGAAAATGCCATCACGATTGCAGCCAAAAAAGAAATTATGCTGACTTGTGGTGGTGGGTACATCAAAATAAAAACTAATGGTTCAATTGAAATTAATAGCCCTGGATTAGTCGAAGTAAAATCTTCTCAAACTAAGTTTCTTAAAGGGAGCAATCATAATTTTCAGTTGCCGAATATTTCTAGCAAAATCTGTATTCCATGTTTATTAGATGCAGCTAGGAAATCATTACCGTTTGTACATCGGGAAATTTGATATGAATACTATTCAACTTTTTGATCATATTTCTCAAAAGCAACAATCGAATCCAAATTTAAATTTTTATTTGCTTTTAGATAGTGCAAAAAATCATATTTACATCAAACGGTGGTTAAAGACATTGCCGGAAAAACAATTCAATCAAATTGGGAACTTATTTCACGGCACTATCGATGAAACTTCACCTTTAGAAGTATCTCCTTTGTTGCTGCACATCAATCAAGAAAATAATGAAGTACTGCAACGGACACTTTTAGTCAGTGAGAATATAGGGATGTTTTCACTGATAGAAACATCTTTGTCTAAACAACCACTAATAAAGCATTTACAGCCATTTTTACAGGCCGAGATGCCGAATGGTGAGCTGGCTTTGTTCCGGTTTTATGATCCATCCATTACTAAAATCCTAGATAAGATGTTGGATGAGCAGGAATATCAAAAATTATTTAAGCCCTTGAATAATTGGTGGGTTCAGCAAGCCAATGACACCTTTAATAATTTAGTGAGCGATTGATATGGCAATTAAGTTTACGCAAGAACAAATCGATTCATTCATTACAGATCGTGAAGAAGAATTAGCTTTGTGGAATTGGAATAGGTTAAAAGACAAATTTCCATCGCTTTCCAAAAAATATTTTGATGATGATGAGAAGAAAGGTGTTGATTTTTTACTTCTTGCTCAAACTCGCGTGAAAAAATATTTACATGGTTTGGAAGACGACATCGACTACAACAAATGGCGTGCTGTTTATGGGGAGATTTGCTTCATTGTGAATAAATATAATATTGATGAAGACAAATGGAATAGGGGAATTTTAGAAGAAAGGTTATGGCCCCCATATTTAAGAATAGATGTTTTAGCAGGGATTGTAGAAAGTTGCTTGAATAATTCTGAATCCCAGAAATTCTATGCTGCCTTGGAGAAAGAAACATGGCAGTAGCAGCAGATATAGGTAGTTTTGGTGGATGGGGAACAGTCTCTGAAACGGCAGGTACTGTTGTTAAAACAGGTACTAGAGCAAATCCTATCGGCGCAATATTGATTGGAGTTTTAACCCCATCCACATTAGGTGATGGGACAATTTCAGGAATGCATAATATTAATATTAATGTAGCAGAAGAGGATATAGAGGATAGCCGGTCATCTATTTCACAGGAACAAAAAGATAGAGCATTAGCATCAAGTAAAGCAAAGACTAAAGAGTTAGAAAAATCTTGTAGTAGTAATAATAAAGAATGTAATAAAGGGCAACATAGTGGTCGAATCCAAGCACAAAATGGAGAACGCATGATTGTAACTGCCACTGAAGCTGGCAGCGCTTGGACAAATCAACCAGTCCCACCACCATTACTTCTATGCAAGCAATATGCACTTTCAATGCGCATAGCTATGTTGAAAGTAGAGGGACATAGTAAACCCGATCAAAAGACAAACAATAAACCTGTTGATTATCATAAAGGTGCGACGAAGGCATATAAAGCTTTAATAAAATGGATGGAACAGAAAGTGCCTTATGGGGTTAGTTCTAGAGGAGCGAATAAACATTCCTTTAGCTTTGATGGGTCATATCAGCTTGGTAGATTAAAAGAAGGGCAAGATTGTAGACGTATTGACTTAGATGTGATGAAAGGCGAGATATTAAAGAGTTAATTATGAGTAAAATTGAGCAAGTCGTAAATTTCTTTCGTAATCACCCTCGGTTTCCATTTTTAAATTGGAATACTAATTATGATGATTACTGCGCTATGTTTTTATGTTTGACGAATATTTTAAAGTGTTATATTCCAAAAGAAGCATATATGGATTCATCATATGCATATGGTTATATGGAATTCAGAGGAAATCCGGATGGAATAGTTGCTTTTCCATTAACATGTAAATTGTCGGAATTGGAATTAGTTATTTTTTTAGGAACAAGAGAAATTATACAACATAACAATGGTGAAGCTTATTTTTCAGTTCAAATAAGTAGAGATGATCGTTGGGATGATCGTTGGGAGAGAAATGCTCCTGAAAATGAATGGTATAATGAGATTGCTATTCTTTTCGACTTTAACAATCCAGTAGCATTACAAAAGATAGATACTATTTTCAAAACAGTTTTTGAAAAGAAAATAACTTTTAAAGATTTAAAATCTTTTGAAGAAAGTAATTTGAATTTTGATGATGAGTGAATTGTCTAAATATTTAAGCTCACCTTTATTGGGATGGTGAGAACTAATTAAATGCTTAAAAAGGGTATTTTTATTTACCCTTGTCTATAACTACATAATTTTGATACTGCGATAGATCAAGTGAAGTGAAATCTTCTAGCATTTTAAATATAAATCTCTGAGACTTACCACGCTGAAAAGACGGTATTTTCAGCGTGATTGTTTATTAGCAAGGAGTATGGAATCTTATTATAAATAAGGAACATACAGATCATGTGATGATTATTTTTCATCCTCTGGTGGGGCATTCACAATCTCTCGAATATTTACCAATGCATTTCTTACCGCAGCACCACCTGCATAAAAAAGCATTTGTAAAATGGTTTCGATAATTTGTTCTCTGCTGGCTCCAGCATTAAGAGCTGCTTGGGTGTGAGCTTTCAGTTGTGGTACCGGATGTCCGAGGGTGACACATGACGCAATTACCACTAGCTCGCGGGTTATTGGGTCAAGACCCTCACGGCTCATAATGCCACCCATTGCCCATTCAATAGTAATATCCGTAAAGTCAGGGCAGATATCGACCATATCCTGACGTAAGGCTTCGCCCGCTCCATTTCCATACAATTGGTTAAATAGCACTAGCCCGCGTTGGCGTAGTTCAGGTTGTGTGATCATGTTGCTTCTCTAAGTGGGGAGGAAGCATTAATTAAATAACAATGTATGACTTAGAAAAACATGCTAAAACTTGCATTACTATCAAGTTATACTTGTTAATCATGAATAAACTCGAAAGCATGGCGATTTTCGTTCGCGTGGTAGAGAAAGGCAGTTTTACTACCGTTGCCGAAGAAATGCGCATTAGTAGTACCATGATCGGATTGCACATTAAGGGACTGGAGCAGTATCTAGGTGTACGTCTGCTGAACCGTACCACCCGAAGGCAAAGTCTGACCGATTTTGGTCATGAATATTACCAACGCTGTCAGCAAATCTTGGCTGATATTATGGATGCTGAATCACTGGCGTCTCGTCAGCATCAACAACCTCAAGGCTTGTTGCGTATTGCTTGTCCAATTTCACTGGGAGTCCATGTACTAACAGCATTGAATGCCCGCTTTCAGGCAGATTGGCCTGAAGTCACTTTGGATATTCGCCTGAGCGATCGCCCGCTGGATATGGCTGAGGATGGTATTGATGTGATGCTGAAAATCGGTGAGTTGGAGCAGGTTAATTCCATGGTGGCGCGGCGATTGGCCGATTATCGTTCCGTGGTCTGTGCTTCACCCGCCTATCTACAGGCTTTCGGTAAGCCAATGCACCCTAATCAGTTGATTAATCATCGCTGCCTTGGTTTTGCCCATCCGCTTGCTAGTGGTCATTGGCAATTTATTGAAGCGGATAAAATGTTAACGGTTCCGGTGAAACTGGTTATGTCGATCAACAATGGTGAAGCACTGCGGCATGCTGCTTTACAAGGTTCAGGCATTATTATGCAACCTGAGATACTATTGGCGGACGATCTACGATCTGGAAAATTAATACGCCTATTCAGCCATATGGCAACAGCCACTAAGCCAGTTTATCTGCTTACTTTCGCAGACCGCCAACAACTGCCCAAAATTCGCCATTATGTTGACTATCTGTATAGCAACCTGAGTCAATCTCTGATTGATTAGTAAGCTAGCCATTTACTGAATGAATGTGCTGGAAATTTTTATAATATACATCTGGAAACGCAACATGATGCTGATCTGGAAAGATTACTGGAAGGTAATGGGATGCATAAATTAATATTCTTATGTTATATAGTGAGTACTTGTGTTTTTGCAAAACCTCAAGTGCTCAAATTTTCTCAAGAAGATCTAACCGAAGATAAAAAAATAAAATTATGTGAATTATTCCCAGAAGACTGTATTAATAGCAATATTTGGGCATTGAAAAGAATAGAAGGTAATGAATATTATTTTATTTCACAAGAAAAAGTATATTTCCTTCAGGAGAAAAATAATAATTTTAGAATCATAAATCATTGGGATTTTTTAAACTACATACCCAAAGAATCTAGACCTAATTGGTTTGGTAATGGAAAAGTATTAGGTGTATCTGTAAATAATGCTCTATACCCAATTGATAAAAATAATTTTGCTATTGGAGTACGTTATGGTTGGGGAGATAATCTACAAATTCAGGGACTAGTTCAAGAAAATAAAGTGGATTTTGTAAAGTTGGAAAAAGATGGAGGATATACAACGCTTATAGATAATGTCCCTTATTATTTTTTTTTAATGACATGGCATTGTTTAAATGGTGAACTAGACTCAGATCCAAAAGCGAAGTGTATTGAAAATGAGGAATTTAATCTTGATGTCAAATATCTTGAACCAAAAAAATGGGAAATGACAATGAAATTTGAAAGAGATCCTTCACCATTTTCTAAACATAAAGCATTTCAGGTTCATAAATCTTTTATTGTCAACTTAAATAATTTTAACGAAATAAGGGTTCCTGAGGAGTGGTTAAAGTATTAATAGGGTAAGTGCTGCGCGCCATAAGTTTAGTTTGAGGAGTAGAGTATTCAAATTAATTAAGTATAAGAATTTAATTGATTTTTTCCTGTTTTGAAAGCTCATATTTTTGAATAGAATTTTTCAACTGATTAATTGGTAGATAGAATTGATCTTTGAAACCTAACTTTTTCATAAAAGCTTGGCAATTTGGGTTCGGGCATTCTACTTCTAAATATTCGTATCCAAATTTTTCCCCGAAATTGCAGAGTTCTTTGAGTAAAGTAGTTCCATAACCGTGTTTCTGTTTCCTAAATCCAATACGAGCAATAATAATACATTTTTTATATCCATGGTCAGCCAAGGGATATTTTCCAAACCTTAGATAAAGATCAATTAAACTTTTATTAAATGCAATATTTATCCTTGGTTGAGGTATTTTTCTAATTAACTGGGGAGATGAAACACTTACTCTTGAGTATCCAAATTGTTTTCTAGCAAATGTTTGGACTAAACATGAGATTTCATTTTGTTCTTCAAGCCCAATGAGTTCATCTTCTTCTGATGATTGGCATGATTTTGTATTCATTTTTACTCCAAAAACAATAATTTTAATAATTAGTTAAGGTATATAAGGTTTTATAATTTAGATTGTACGGGGTTTTTAAGTGTTGAGTGTAATATTGTAAAATTCTAATCGTAGACAATAGTAAATTTTTCATTAGTTTTCGGATGAGTAAAAGTTTTTTTACCATATGAAAAATCTATAACCTCATTTTCATCATCGATACTTAATACATCTAAAGCCCAAATAGCTTTCCTTTTTAATTCTACTTCATCAGGTCTGTATTCTGAAAAAATAGTAATCTTCACAACTTTTCCAGTTGGTGAGTGAGCTTTTAAATTAAGAATATATCTAGGCGAAAAATTTTCTTTCATTAGTAAATAGTATTAAAAAGATCAAAATAATTTTAACTAATTGAATCATAATGCTCTAATAAGTTATTGTAAGAATATTTTTATTTGAAAAAAGATTTATGTCGATCGTTAACATAAAAAAAGATGTCCTCGAATTTTTATATGGATTTTATAAAATTAACAAAGACGATTTTTATTTTGAAGTATTGTCTTTATTTCCTAGAGCATGTTGTGAATATTCCTCAATGTTGTTGGCTCGTTTTCTGATAGAGGAGAAAGGTTACGATATTACAGATGTTTTAATGATAAAAGGGGAATCTATCGTAGATGTAGATCAATTACATTTATGGCTTAAGGTGAGTGGTTTTATTGTGGATATAACAGCAGGGCAATTTAAGGTGGCTGAAAATCCGATAATAATTGATGCATATGGCTCTTGGCATCATAAAACTTTCTACGAATTGGAAACATATAGTCCTTCATTAGACTTCAAAAATTATGTTGATGATTTTGGTGAACTAACCTTAGAAAAGGATTATTTAAGGATAGTTCAACACACTCGTCAGAGTTCAACGTTGCTTTAAACTCTTAGTGTAATCGCAAGTTGGATAGCGATCACAACCCAAAAAATTACCAAATTTTCCAGTCTTTTTCCATAAGCGACCTTCTTCACATTTTGGACATAGCCATTCAGGCGGTATATCACTGTTGATTGGTTTATGTTCATCCTGTGGTATATGGATAAATTCTTTAAAATTCTGCTCTTTGGTGATTTCTTCCAGAAATACTGACTTACGCTCACCGATGAGAAAGACTTTTTCTTTCGCTCGAGTCAGGGCAACATAAAACAGACGACGCTCCTCAGCAAAAGCATGGGTCTCTGGTTGTGGCAATACTATATTTAATAATGGATCATCTTCTTTTTCTGAAGGGAAGGCACTGCTACCACTGTTTAATCCGACAAGAATGACATAGTCTGCTTGTAAACCTTTGGAAGAGTGAATTGTTTTAAACTCAATGCGACAATTTTTAAGGAATGGCAAAAGATTATCTAAATTTGGTTTATTGTGGTTATAGCGACCTAAAATATAAATAGATTTTTTACCTTCAGAGTTTGTATTAGTATTATTGATTTCTGTAAGTGTCTTAAATAGGTATTCATGAATTTCTTGTGTCTTCGTTAAAAAGCTTATCTCAACAACTTTATTGCTTGTCTTATCAATGGCATTGACTGCTTTTTGAAGCTGGGATTTATTTTTTTGGATAAAACCACTGGCTACATTGGCAATACCCTGATTTGAACGGAATGTTTGGGTCAGTTGTGTCTGCTTAGTAGGGCCAAAGACTTTTTCGAATTGAGTAAAAATACTGATATCTGAGCCTGCAAAACGATATATGGCTTGCCAGTCATCTCCAACACAAAACAATTTTGCTTCAGGCACCTGATTCAATAAGGAAAGAATGAGTCTAGCTCTAGCCTGTGAAGTATCTTGGAACTCATCCACGATAATCAGCTTAAAAGGACTTTTGTATTTGTTTTCATTTATTAGTTGAGCAGATTCAATCAGTAAGTCATCAAAGTCATATTCTTTATTAGTTTTTAATAACTGGTCGTATTCTTGATAAACTTTGGAAAATAGTTCTAAAAAAAGGCTTTCCCGTAGGCTGAGTAGAGGTCTGGCTAATAAATCGGCCATATTGGCTTGATTAGACTTATAATGGTTTAAAAAACTACCATAAAGCTCATTGCTCCCATATTCAAAGATGGACTGTGCTTTAGAATCGATCTCTGTAAGACTACGAGGCCTAAATTCTTGTCCTCGTGATTTAAGCTCTTGTTCCAATTTTTCAAAAATTGAACCTGTAATAAACTCATGGAAGGTTGTAGTGATTAAATCAGTTTTATATTGTTTATGGATTCCTGATTTCCATTTCATGTCATTTAGATACTTTTGCCCAAAGTGTGCAGGTGGCTTACCATGTTGATCTATAGCGTAGTGTTCAAGATATAGATTTATTTCAGGTAGGTAAAAATCGGGTTTATATTGGCGGTGGTTTTCATCAGCTGTATCATGTTCATAATTTTTTTCATAATGATAGGGAACTCCTTGACTGTATAACCAGTTTGCTATGGCTTTTTCACCATGTGACTTAACGATTTCTCCCTGATAGGTTTCGAAGCCATTCTTGAATCTATCAAATGATCGTTTTTGTGCTTTTTCCCAATCATTTCTGGTTTTAAAAGCGAAGGGGGATAACGGTGGTCTTAAATAAGCAGTTTTAAATAAAAGATACTTTTCTTGAAATTCTAGATCAGTTTCAGTCAAATTTTGAATAATTCTATTTAATAGTGGCTGAATCCTTCCGGCCTCTTCAGAAACTGAAGGGCTTTTACCTGTTGCTCTACCAATTACCTTAACACCAAATTTATGAAAATTAAGGGCTTCAACACCAGTATTAAATTGAGTGAGAATATCTTTTAATCTAAGGTTAATACGTTCATTGAGTTCTTCTCCTGCATTTTTATTAAATGCAAGGACTAGAATCTCCTCCGGTTTGTAGAGTCCAGTTAATAAGGCATAGCCAACTTTACCAACAATCGTTGAAGTTTTTCCAGAACCTGCAGCTGCAACCAATAGATTGCGATCCTCAAAGATGATAGAGGAAATGCGCTGTTCATTAGTTAGAGGGGTACTTTCCACCTGATCAAAAAAACTTTTAAATGCTTTTAACTCGCTTTCAACAAAACATTTATTTTTAGTGTCAATGGCGTAGTTTGCTTTGACTGGCAATTCAATAAATTGTCGAAGTTGCTCAAACAACTTTTGTAGATCGGTCTCAAAAGCAAAAGAGCTATCTCGTTCTATGAGATTGCTAAACTTTTCTACAAAAGCTTTTACTCTCTCTGTTAAGTCTGATCTAAATAGACTACATAGGCGATGAGATAAGTAAATATTTTGTTGGATAAAATTTTGATACTCTTTTAAAAAGGGCTTTAGTATTTCCTTAATTGTATCCGCATTTTTCTTATTATTTAGAAACTCAATATCATCTAGTAGATTTGATTTTAGAATTTTAGCCTGTGAATTGAAAACACCTTTAAATACATAATTTTGTTCTATAGTTGATAGAGTAATAGATGACCAAATCCAGCCGCTTCGAATATTTACATCAAGTATTTCATCCAAAGTAAGGTAAGTGGTTTGTTTATTGACGTCTAGCTTTAATTTTGGAAATGTGTAGCTTAATTCCCAGTTGGCAGAACCCGTAAAAATATAGCTAAGTAGACTGGGTTTTAAATCCATAATTAACTTTTAGAATTTTGCTCATAAAAAATGAGGTTGTATATTAGTATGTTTCTAATAATAAATCATAATAAATTTTCAATATGTAGCTATCGAGAGTGAGAAATATTTTAGCCTAAAAGAATTTTCTAGTATTATATTAAATATTCACACTCTGAATTTGATATTTAAAATTAGAAACCAAAAACCTTAACTTGCTGATTTAGAATACTCCAGATTCCCAAAAAATAAAGGAAAACAAAAGAAAAGCCGATTAGGGAAATTGCAAGAAATCGGGAAAAGTAGATTAAAGTATCAATCCAAGAATTTTTAGCTAAAGACCAAATAATTTTAGTGGTAGATTTGAGCTCTTTCTCATTTAGATTATGAATAGTTTTTTCTTCTTTTAGACATCCCAGTAAATATTCACGATAATCTTGATAAAGGATAGTAACATTACATATAGCTAAGTACATTGACCAAAATAATATAAAGGTTCCAAAAAAAAATAAAATAATATATTGATAAGTTTCAATATTTTTCATTGTTTCAGCACGGTAAAGTACTAGTAAAGCCAAACCACCAATTAAAACTATGGCTGCAATATTACGAGCAAAAGCCAGTAAGCGCTCATTCATTTGATTATTAAATAACATAAATAATTTAACCTCTAATCTGTGAATTAATAGACTAATTTGTTTAAAGTTGAATAAGAAGGGGGAAATAAAGTACAGCGACAATTTATGTCTTAGGTGATGTTTTGAGAGGTGTATATTTTTTATTCTCATGTACAATAAATTTTTAGTTATCAACTAGAAGTTGATCACATTAAAGATTATGAAAAAGAGGGCTTTTATGAAAGGATTAGGTAGTCTATCAAAGAGTTTAGAAGAGTTAGGGCAGTTTACATCTGAGTTGGATGGAGAGTTAGGCACATTAAATTTTAATCCTTTTGATGCTGAAAGTATTGAGCAAGCTATAGTGAGCATGGAAAGTTGGATAGATGAGCGTAGTGGAAATTATCCCAATAACTCAATGATTAAGGACATTTCTGCTGAATTAAAATCTACTTATAGACAAGCCATACTCGACAAAGCTTCAGAAGTAAGACTTAAAGGTAATAATGACGAATGACGAATAGCATCTTTAGAAAAATTGATAATACCCTTTTAGATCTTCAAGCTTCTCATCTTCAAACATATGAAAATGAACTTAAAAAGTTAGCGAGATTATTAAAAGATGAGTCTTTGGAAGCAAAAAATGCAGAATTGATAAAAGATATTGATTTAGAAAATTTTCTGCAAAACAGCGAAAAAACTCAAGGCAGTATGGTTGGTTCTGCCAAACTGGAATGGCCTGATAACGATATACAGGTATTAGGATTAAAATATTTATTAATACAAAAATTTGGGAATGAAGAGAATTTTGCTCTTAATTTTAGTTATATGTATTATAGCTCTGGTCGGAAAATTATTGATCATATTCATACTCTAGTACGTAACTTAATTATTCCTTTTATAAGAGACTATAAGCAATATATTAATTCTTCATTTCAACCTAGCCTTGAAGTAAAAATATCAATGTCAAATAAGAAAGTATTCATCGTGCATGGACATGATGAAAATACATTAAATAAAGTCGCACGTCTGATTGAGAAACTCGGATTAGAAGCTATTATCTTGCATGAGCAAGCAAATAGAGGAAAGACGATTGTAGAAAAGATTGAAGCGAATTCTGATGTTGGATTTGCCGTTGTTCTACTTACTCCTGATGATATTGGAAAAGCACATTCAGCAGATGAGTTTTTACCCCGAGCCCGTCAGAATGTCATACTAGAATTGGGATATTTTATGGGGAAAATTGGACGTGAACGAGTATGTGCACTTAAAACAGATGATCTAGAAATTCCTTCTGATTATATTGGGGTTGTATGGACTAATCTCGATTCAGCAGGCGCATGGAAATTTCTTTTAGCGAAAGAACTTAAAGAAGTTGGATATGATATAGATATATCAAAGTTATTATAGTTATATTTATTATTTTTAGTATTGAATATTGAAAGATTATATTTTAAAGATAGAAAAATTATGGTTAAAGGATATAAAGAAGTAGTTAACAAATCTATTGGGCATGAGATTCAAGTACCATGTATTAAATGCTCTGGTCGTACAGCTCATGAGATTATGGCCTCTATTGATCAATCAGGATCTGAGCCAAAGTATTCGCTGGATTGGTGGCATCATTATCAAATCATCAAGTGTAAAGGTTGCAAAGCTCTTTCCTATCGAGAGGTATCTGCAACTTCAGAGGACTATTTCCAAATTGATGAAGATGAATGGGAGTTAATGGAACAAGAAAAATTATATCCTTCTAGAATTGAAGGAAGAAAAGATCTTGGAGAAGATATTCTATATTTACCCTCAGATTTAGCACGTATTTATCGTGAAACGGCTACAGCCTTAACTAATAACTTACCTATATTAGCTGGTATTGGGCTTAGAGCCATTGTTGAGACTGTTTGTAAAGAGAAGAAAGCCTCAGGCAAGGATTTATATAATAAAATTAATGATTTAGTTGTCCAAAGAGTTATAACGCCAGTTGATGCTGAGATCTTACATAAGGTAAGATCTTTGGGTAATAGCTCAGCGCATGAGGTGAAGCCTCATACACCAAAACAACTTTCACTCGCAATGGGAGTTTTGGAAAATATGTTGAAAGCAGTTTATATATTGCCAAAATTAATAAAAGATGAATTTGATTGAATTGGTATTTTTCACAAGACTTTCTTATCGCTGAATATAAGAGTAAATAAAGCCTTTTGCAATTTCAAACAGAAGGCTTAATTTATATAATTTATGCTGATTGTACATTACTACAGAAATTGGCCCAATCCTCCATTAATCCCTTACGCTTCTCGAGATATGCTCCACGTAAATAAGCCGCTTCCACTTCATCTGGCAGTTTATGCGCTAATACATGTTCACAGACTTCACGAGGATAATCTGTTTTATCGGCTGACCAATCACGGAAAGTTGAACGAAAACCATGTGTCGTGATTACCCGATTTTGCTTAGGATCAATATAGCCAATACCATTTTCTTTAAACTTTTGCTCATGCATGCGCTTGATCATGGCAGTCAAGGACATATCAGAAAGCATCTCACCACTACGTGGTGTAGGGAAAATAAAGTCATCTGGTTGATGATGGGTTTCTTGATAAAGTTTTTCAAGTAATCTAATAGTCACTTGTGATAAAGGAACTCGATGTTCTTTATCCGCTTTCATTCGTTCTTTTGGAATAATCCAGATCTTATTTTTAAAATCGATTTCTTTCCATAAAGCCCCAAATACTTCACCTGAACGACAAGCAGTTAAAATTGCAAATTCTAATGCTTTAGAAGAAATACCTTTTTTCTGTCTTAAATGCTGGATAAATTCAGTTACCTGTTCATAAGGTAAAGAGGGATGCGGACGTGATTCTTGTTTTAAATTACCCAGAATCGGTTCTAAATTACCTTTCCATGCAGCTGGATTATCTCCAACAAAATATTCCATAGCCCTCGCATAATCGAAAATAGTTTCTATTCGGCCACGAATCCGTTTTGCCGTTTCATGTATTTCTATCCAGATAGGCTCAAGTGCTGCAACAATATCTGTTTTAGTAATAGAGCTAATCACACGATCACCAATAACAGGATAGATATAGGTTTCTAAAGTAGATGACCACTGTGCAATATGTTTTTCATTTTTAAGCCCAAGAGTTTTCTTCTCAATTACTATCTTGGCGCATTCACGGAAAGTCTTTTCACGATGTTGTTGAAGAAGTAAAGCTTCGCGTTGTTCCTGTTTATGTCGGATAGGATCAATCCCGTTTCGGATTTGCAATCTTAATTCAGTAGCTTTTGCTCGTGCTTCAGCTAAAGTAACTTCAGGGTAGGGACCAAGACCAATATCACGGCGATGGGGTTTTAGTTTCCCATCTTTATCTAAGCGTTTGCCTACAACAACGCGTAAAATCCATACACGAGAATTACCTTCTACATTCAAACATAGGCCATCAACACCCCCCACAGAATGTCGCCCAGTCGCTTTAATTCTTGATACACTGAGTGCTGAAAGCTCTTTGGATTTTTTTGGCATATAATTTTTTACCCCTCAACTTACCCCTCAAAGAATATTGGAAAGGGCTAGACTGTGCAAGACTCTATTGGATTTGTTTTATTTTAAGCTTATGAACTATATAATTATTTTTTATTTAATTGGACAGTATAAGACAAATGTTAGACGGACACCGCTTCCGCCAAATTCGAAAAGCCCCTGTTAAAAGCAGGGGCTTTTTTTATCTATGCTTTTACCCCAAAAATAATCCACATCAAAATGTAGATGCATTAATTCTTAGTTTATTAAAGGTGGAAAAATGAAAATAAAAAACTACACACCAACTAAAGGTTTTATATGGATTTTGCTTTTACTAGTTTTTATAGCTTGGATTGTATATAAGTGTGTTCCTTTAACAGAGAAAGATCAAGATGCACTTATTCATTCAAATATGGAACGGGAAAGGATTAGGCTAGCTGAAGAGTTTGACTCTTATACACAAGAAGACTTCGCACGACTACCAAAATTTGACTCTCGTAAATATTTTTTAATAAAGCGTAGTGGTCGGTTTTGGTTAATACCAAGAGAGTATCAAGGAGATAGTGGATTTAAAATCAGATGGCCTACAGATGTTAATAAATTATTGGCAAAAGACTGGAAAAATGATTTTGATAGGGATTATGCATTTAATGTATTTATGTATTCACCTCAATATTATAATCGTACGACAGATTATTGGGGGCGAAAAATTTATAATAATACATCCTGTCAACCAAAACCTTATGTAGGAAAATTTAAATGGAATGGTGTGCTCATAAGAATTTATGACTCTTACCATAGAAATATTAAAGATGAGCAATATTTAGATGTTTGTCTAACTGCATTAAAAATTTTAAATGAAGAAGTAAAGGAATTACATTTTGTTAATTAATATAATTTAATTTTTAGTAAATTTCATCTAAAAATTATTTGAATATATATTGTATTTACTCATCAAATCATTACAGTAGATATTGTTAGGCTCTAATTTTTTACTATTTCAGGCTCAGTGTTTTTCACTAGAGCCATTTCAAGTTTTTGGAATGGTTTTTTTATTTTAAAAATATCTTTTTAAAATTTATTTTGTCTCAGCCTAACTAACTGGTCAGACTCTTGTTAAAGGCTGGCATGTTTTATTTTAAAGATGTATTAATTGTATTGAATGAATAGGTGGGTGACGTGCATACTGATGGGTTAAAACACGCTGATTATCAACCTGTGAGTGTAAAAAAGACCCTCACTTACTGCGTGAAGAAACCGTACTGAATCATGCCCGACGCAGTAACTTACAAGAATCGATTAGTGGGCTTCAACATCCACTGAGATTGTTAGAAACTGAATTATCGATGACTGAGCTATAGGTTGCCAAAGGCGTCGCTAGTGAATTTGATGTATTGCGTCTACAACGACAAGCGGCAGACTTAAACAATCAAATTCAAGATATACGTCATCAATATGAAGTCAATGCTCGAGAAGAATTAGCAAAAATCAATACCGAAATTGAAAGTTAACAATCTGTGATAAAAGGTCGCTCGGACAGTTTACAGCGTACGGTGCTCAAGACTCCAGTAGGGGAATTGTAAAACAAATCGATACCGTTACATTGAGGGTGTTATCCCACAAAGTGGAAAACTGATGAGTATTGTGCCGATTGATCATACATTACTAGTGAAAGCGCGTGTTTAACCACGTGATATTGCATTTATTTATCCAAATCAATCGGCTTTGGTCAAGTTTACTGCTTATGATTACTCGATCTATAGTGGCCTTGAAGGTAAGGTGATCATTATTTCCCCGGACACGATACGGGATGAAGTCAAGAAGGATCAGTTCTATTACGGTATATATTCAAACTGACCGTGATCAATTAGAGAATAAGGCTGGGTAGAAATTTGCAATCACCCAAGACATGATAATCACGGTCGACATTCGTACCGGTGAAAAAACTATTCTCGACTATTTATTAAATTAAAGTCATTTAATAAAGCTAACGAAGCATTACGAGAACATTAGAATTGATTTTGAGATCAGATCCACAAATTTTTCATTTTATGAATATTTAACATGACTAAGGCTAGAATAAAGATAATTAAATCATGGGCATAGTATTACATGATAGCTGGAATTTTAAGCATGAATGTATAATTTAGGGAAAAAAAGCAATCAGAATTACGGTTATAATATTGGGGTTTAATACTTTCGAATAACAACAATGCACATTCAGTTTACGGTAGAAGATCGTGACCCTAGCACAGCTACGGGTCCAATTCAGGTGGGTTGGTTTTTAACAGAAGAGAAAGCCTCCATTCTATATGAGCCACCTTATCGAATGCGTTCGCAATCACAAACCAAACATGCAAAATCCGCCAGTCGCTGTCCAGCAGTATTGCAATTAGAGAGTCGCTACTTTGTGGTGAATTGTCCATTTGACTTTCATTTACGCTTTTCACGAGATGCACAGGGCAAACCGAGTATCGTGAATGTATTGGGGGAGCAGTCACCTGTGCGGACCAATAAATTGCGAGAACTGATTACACTGGTGAATGAAAATGAATGGCGTACACCTCAAGTCCCCATTTTACAACTGAAACTGCCGTATTGTTTTATTGCAGATGAAGTGGTGTATATCACTCAATTAGAGGCCTTTGGATATTATCGTAAACACCCTTTACCCGGCACTATCTTTGGAGGTCGTTTTCCGATTCACATTTGGCCTCGACCACTAATGTGGGCATTTGAATGGTATGACACTTCTAAAGATTTAATTTTAAAACGAGGTGAACCTTTATTTTACTGTCAATTTGATGGTTATGATCCCTCACGCACAGTGAAACTGATTCAGGCTGAGAAAACCCCAGAATTGATGCACTACATGGATCAGATTTCAGGTGTAGTGAATTATGTGAATCAGACTTTTTCTCTATTTTGTGAGATAGAAAAAGTAAGACCAAAAAAATTATTAAAAATAGATAAATAATGATGAAAATAAAAAAATATAGACCATCAAAAGGTTTTGTATGGGCTTTGCTTTTAATTATTTTTATAGCATGGCTTGTATATAAATGTGTTCCTTTAACAAATGAGGAACGTGAGGGAGAAGTTCGGCGACTGATGGAGGCAAAGAATAGAAGATTGGCTCGGGAATTTGATGCTATTACAGATGCAGATAGAGCAAGATTACCCAAATATGACTCACGTAAATTTATTTTGATAAAACGTAATAAACGCTTTTGGTTAATCCCTAAAGAATATTATGGAGTTGATGGATTAAATGTAATTTGGCCTGATACTGTAAATGATCTGCTAAATAAAAAATGGAAAAATGAATTTGGTTATGGAACTTTTTTTAGGATATCTATGTATTCAAAACAATATTACGATGGGGATTTGAATACATTTAATCATGTTTCATGTACGTCTAAAATAAATCGATTTAAATGGAATGGGATTCTTATTAGGATTTATAATGCTCATTTTATTAATATTACAGATGAACAATATCTAGATGTTTGTTTAACCACTTTAAAAATATTAAACGTAAAAATAAAGGAATTACATTTTGTTAACTAAATTAAGTCAAAATCATATGAATCAAATTTCTGCTTTACGCATACAGGCAGAAAATGGACAAATTGGTTATCATATTATTTATTCAACATTAGCTAGTTTACTACAAAGTGACTATGGTTATAAATCATCAGATCCAACTGTATTATGGCTACGGGGTGCAACTGAAGCGAATGCTGGGCGTGGTTCTTTATCTGAACTTATTCGAGTTTATAGTAATACTCAAGCACAGTTACGTTATGGGGAGAATATTTCAAATAGTTTGATGCAGCAGGCATCAAATGAAGTAGCTAAAAATTTATTAAAAAACCTTTTTGGTGAAGGAGATAATGGTGTAGCAGATTACGCCATAATCCCTGATATTAATAAAATTGCTGCGGATGATGCGACGGCAGTCGGAAAAATCATATTTAATCGTGATTTAGGTGATACTAGTGCTGAAAAGCAAGCAAACTCTGCATGGTCTGGGACCTTACTCTTTACCCAATTAACTAGTGATCAAAGTTTCCGTTTAATGAGTAAAGGGGAAGATGGATTAAAAGTAGATTCACTCAACGATTGGCGAGATGTTTTATATGCTTATGTTAGTTATGAAGCTGGGCTCAAAGCAGCAAGATCAGAATTTATTTTTGAAGATTTAAAACAAGAAATAACAGATATAAATATTTTAGGCAATACATTTTATGGCTATGTGACAGGGGAAAAAACGTTTATCGATTATCTTTCTACTTTAGCAACAGGAAGTGATAGTCAAGGTTTATTAGCTGCTTTTAATTTAATTAATAGTGTAGGCGTAAATAAATTTCTTGATATGTTAATGGGAGTAGTGCTAGGTGATTCAATAATCGGAACAACCAATGATAATAATTTCTTTGCAAATGCGAAAGAGTTTTTCAAAAATTCAGTTTTAAGTTTAGAAACTCAAACATTAAATCAATTAACCTTAGATAATTTAATTGATCTTGCAGAAAAAGATGCAAATATCCGTGCTGCGCTTAATGCACTTTCAATGGTATCAATAGAAACCAGCCCAGCTGTTAAGGAAAAATTTGATTTATATGATCCTATAATTGGAGATGGCGATATTACGCATGAATGGATAGTGGATAGAGCCAAAGCTTTACAGTATTTTTATGAATATAATAAAAATGCAGGATTATATGATCATCCAGAGTTTAACTTTATAGATATTGCGACAGGAATAGAATTAAAAAATCCATCTATTTTAGGTGTATCGAAACCTAGTAAGCATGATTACATTTTTGGCTCTGAAGATAATAATATTGATATCCAAGGTGGGGATGGGAACGATCATATTTATGGTGGTGGTGGTGATGATGAAATTTATGGTGGTGAAGGGGATGACTATCTTGAAGGCGGCCATGGAAGTGATGAACTTCATGGCGGAAATGATAATGACAAACTAGTCGGAATGGATGGGGACGACTATCTTTATGGCGATGATGGAAATGATCTTTTATTAGGAGGAGCAGATAAAGATGAACTTTATGGCGGTTCAGGTAATGATTATCTGAATGGCGGTTCAGGTGCTGATTTATTAGATGGTGGTACAGGAAACGATATTTTAGTTGGAGGACCTAACTGGTTAATTGCAGAAGGTGGCGAGGGTAATGATATTATTTTTGCGGACCCTAATAAAGTAAGTAATTTAGAGCGAGTTGACGAGCTTAGTGGTGGTGCAGGAAATGATATTTTCTACGGAGGTATTGGACGTTCAAATATAAAAGGAGCTGAAGGTAATGACATTATATATTCTGCAAATGGTCAAGATATTATTACAGGTGGTGATGGTAATGATATTATTTACGGTTATTCTGGAGAAGACACAACGGAAAGTACGGTTAGAAATGATTTGTCAGGTGGTACAGGAAATGATTTAATTTATGGAAGTGTTAACTCAGATTTTATTGAAGGTGGGGTAGGAACCAATATATTAGAAGGAAAGGAAAGTGTTGATAATTATATCATCACTGAAAATGAAGGATTAGGACTTGGTACACAATATATTATTGATCAAGATGGAAGAATTCAGATTAACCTAGCTACATTAGCTGTTGGTACTTACGATGAAAATATACGAGCTTGGTATAGTTCCAATAATCTTTATATTATAAGAAAATTAGGTGAAGGTACAGAGAAAGAAATAATAAGTATTCATAAAATTGGTGATGAAAAAAATACAATTTATATAGAAGGTTGGGGGAAAAATGGTGATTTTGGTCTAGTCTTCAGCGAAATTACCCCTACAAATTTACCTTCTTTTGATAATTTATCTACATTAAATAATGGAAATAATATTGCATACAATCAAACTAGTATTAATGGTGCTAGTGGTAATGATTATCTAAGTGGAACGACTGGAAATGATATTATTGATGGTGCCAATGGTAATAACTTTATTAACGGACTAGACGGTGATGACACCTTAAAAGGTGGTGATAATCAGGATATTATTTTAGGTGGAGTGGGGAAAGATACGATCTATGGTGGCGATGGTGAAGACTTACTGATTAGTTCAGGTAAAGACACAATAGTAGCGTCCTCTTTTGCTACATATCTATTGGAAAAATATAATAATCAAGTCAATCCGAATGCAACTTTAGCGGATTTAACAAACCTTATCACGAATGACGCATCTTCGCATTGGGATATCAATTTTAATTTTACTAAACAGTGGAGTGAAGAGACTCAATCGTATACGTATTTTTTTACTGAAAATGGAGTGATAACTCCATTTTTATTACCAGGAATAAACATATTCTCAGACATTGCGAGTAATACATCAAATTTGACCAGTATTTATTCGTTGTTAGAAACTGATGATGGAGGAGCGTTGGGAGCAGATACGGTATATGGTGGTCTTGGTGATGATTTTATATTAGGTTCTGGCTCTGTCGATAATTTATATGGCGATGAAAACAGTGATCATCTGTATGGACGAGGAGGAGATGACTACTTATATGGCGGGACTGGAAAGGATGTGGTCTATGGAGGAGCAGGTCGAGATTATATTAGCGGGGGAGATGATGATGATAAATTAATTGGTGGGTACGAAGCCGACGTCATTTACGGTGGTGAAGGGAATGATAATATTACAGGCGATCTCCCTAATCTGTTCGGTACCACAGCACCTCCAACTTCTGCGGATAGTACTCGATATGGCAATGACCTCATTTTTGGTGGAAAAGGTGAAGATCAGATCTGGAGTAATGGTGGGGATGACATTATTTTTGGGGGAACGGATAAGGATTACATCGACGGTGGTGAGGGTAATGATTACCTATATGGGGATAATGAAGACCAGCTAATTGATATCGATGGTAAAGAAAAAGATGATTTGTTTGGCGGTAAAGGTGATGATTTTCTATTCGGAGGGGCAGGCAATGATCAGCTTTATGGCGGCAAGGATAATGACATTCTGTATGGTGGAGCCAATGATGATCTGATCAAAGGCGAAGATGGAAATGATATCATTTACGGTGGAGATGGTAATGATATATTTCTGTTTGGTGGGGAAGGTAACGATATCCTATATGGTGAAGACGCTAATGACAAAATCCATGGTGACAGTGGAGATGACATTATTTTTGGTGGGAGGGGTAATGATAATTTACAAGGTGGGCAAGGTTCCGACTTATATGTCTTTTCAATAGGAGATGGGACTGATACGATTGTTGAAGAAGTCTCAGACATAGCTTCGCTTAATTATCAAAATTTTATTTATTTCACTTTTAATTCAGATCAGATTCGAGGTGTTATCCGCGATGGATATGACTTGATCATTAAATATGATCAATATAATCCAGATGATCAAGTGATAGTGAAAGATTATTACAAAGTTAGAAATACAAATAATCATAGCTACTTAGATAGCAAAGGAATATTCGATCAAATTGAAATATCAGAGGTTCGATTTGAAGATGGTGTCGTGTGGGATACGGCAAAAATTATGGAAATGGCCCCGCCTCCTAGAGAGAATGAATTACCTCCTGATCCACTGGATGGTGTTGCCTATTTTATTGATGCACTTGTGACTCGTGGAGATATTACCCTACAAGGTAAAACGACAATAACGTATGCATTTCCAGCAAACAACTTATCAAATCATCAATACTATACGCCAGAACAAGTCATAGCAGTTGGAAAAGCTTTAAATAAGTTTGCTGAAATTTTAAATATTCAGTTTGTGCAATCAGAGATGGGCAGTGGAGATTTAAAATTCTATTTAGATGATTTGTCTAGTGCAGATGCGAGTGCGGCTGCTGGTTATGCAAGTGCCCAGACAGGAGAAATACATCTCAATTCGTTGATTTTTGAAGTATCAAGTGATTTAGGTGAAGGTTCAAACGGATTTGAAGTCTTACTCCATGAAATAAGCCATGCTCTAGGGTTAAAACATCCATTTGAAGCACCAGTTTTACCAGAATTAGAGAATAATCAAAATAATACCCTCATGTCCTATACCAGCAATGGTGTTAATGATACGAATCTCAAACTTTATGATTTGGCAAGCCTACAATATTTGCATGGTGTTAATCAAAATGTTCATGTGGGGAATGATACATATACCTTTGCCGATAAGTATATTTGGGATGGGAATGGGATAGATACTTTTAATGCATCTACTCTGACAGAGAATGTTTATATTGACCTGAATGCGGGCGGATGGAGTTACATTGGACAAAAATCACAGAGTATTTTAGATGCAGGTCAGACCTTCATTGGTTATGGTACGGTGATTGAAAATGCAATCGGAGGAATAGGCGATGATACTCTGATTTCAAATGCTGCAAATAACCTCCTGCAAGGCGGAGCCGGGAAGGATACCTATATCTTTAATGGAAACTTTGGGCATGACCAGATCATTGATGTAGATCATAATAATAAAATTATAATATTAAACAATGGATTGGATAACTTAAATCTGGTATTAGCTGAAGACACTATTTTATTATTAAATTCTGATAGTTCTATTAAATTGGATATCAATCAATTTGAAAGCATTATTATTAATGGAATTACATATTTAAAAAATGATTTTATAGCGAACTTTGGTGGATATATTTCTGTTAATCATGATTATTTTTTAGACTCAAATCAGAATAATGTTGTAATTTTAGGTACTGGAGATTTTCACATTGTTGGGAATGACCTAGACAATAAAATCATAGGAAACTCCGGGAATAATACAATATCTGCTGGTGATGGTAATGATACTCTTCAAGGTGGCTTTGGTAATGATGAAATTAATGGGGAGACGGGAGATGATACACTAATCGGGGGCTTGGGTAATGATGTGCTCTATGGTGGATTAGGCAATGACCAGTATATTTTTAAAGATAATGATGGGGATGATGTTATTGTCGATTCAGATGGTTTAAATAAAATTTATTTAAACCATAGTTTGTCAAATCAGATCTCTCTGCATGTTATTTCAGATGGTGATTTAACAATTACCTATGGTGAAAACTCTAATATTCTTATCAAAGACTATTTTAATTACTCAGAACAATTTGAACTGGTCTTTTCCAACAATGAAGTTTGGTCAAAAGATCAAATTGGAGAAAAGTTAAAATCAGAAATTTTTGGAACTGCTGATAATGATGTATTAGCAGGGGAAGTTTATCTCAATAATAAATTTATTGCACTTCAAGGCGATGATAAAATTATCGGTGGAAATAAAGATGATCTGATCTATGCAGATATAGTTGATAACTCAGATAGTAATTTAAAAGGAAATTATAATCTTATTAATGAAGATGGAATTGTTTCATTAATGTATTATGAAAAAGGGAATGATATTATTATTGGTGGAAAAGGAAATGATAGTCTCTTTGGTGGTCGGGGTAATGATACATATATCTTTAATAGAGGAGATGGTGTAGATAAAATATATGATTTTTATACTTATTTAGATAATTCTGATGAGATGAATGCAAAAGTAACAGAGTTAAATTGGGGAATAAAATTATCAAATGGTGTATTTGAAGACTTTGCTAGACAAGATGGTAAATATAATAGAATTAAATTTCAGGATGTTTTAAAAGAAGAAGTTTTATTAATTTTAGTTGGTAATGATTTAGAAATTACATATGGAATGAATGATAAAATTATCATTACAAATTTTAAGGATACTATGTCTACTAGATATGGTTTCTCAGAAAGTTATTCTATAGCTGAGCTTGAGTTTTCAGATGGAACTATCTGGAATTATAAAAAAATTATAGATAATATTTCAAAGGTAGAAATTTTTGGGACTGAAAATAATGATGAAATACATTCAGAAGATATATTAAATACCATATATGCCAAGGGTGGTAATGATAATATCATTACAGGAAATAAAGGTAGTGTTACATATGGCGGTGATGGTGATGATAATATTTCAGGGGGTTCCGGAAAAAATATAATATTTGGTGATAGTGGTAATGATAATATTTATAATTACGGTGAGGGATCATTATTTGGCGGTGATGGTGATGATAGGTTGAGTGGAGGAGACAGAAGTTATCTAGATGGTGGCAATGGATATGATATTTATAATATTAGCGAAGACTCTAATGTTCATGGAAATTATAAAATTACCGATGCAGATGGCTTAGGATTAATCTCTTTAAATTCTAGTGTACTTTGGGCATACCTTAGCAATAATTCAGGTAGTATGTCACGAACGCTATTACAGGCAAATTATGATATTAATTCAGGAATATTAAACTTCACCAAAGACGGTCAAAATTATTTTTCAATAATTGGATTGTATAACAAAAGTGATTTTGAAAAGATTGGAAACTTGGATATTTATATTCCTGGTGTTCGTTATTATAATATGACTACAGGAGAATTTTCTTTTGAAACCTCAGTAACAAATACAAAATTAAAAGATTTAATCAATGGAACTTATACTCAGTATAATTATACAGATTCAAATGACTCTATATCAGATTTGATACATAGCAGTAATATATCTGGATATTATAATAACCACTATATTTATGCGAAAGATGGAAATGATACTATTGAAATTATGGAGGTAACAAGTACTGTCTATGGTGGAAATGGTAATGATTCAATCACACTAAAATCAGGCGATGCTTATGGTGGTGATGGGAATGATGCAATAGCAATAAATAATGGAACTGCTTATGGTGAAAATGGGGATGATTTAATCATAATCCAAACAGGAGATGCATATGGTGGTGATGGGAATGATTCAATAACTATATTGACTGATGCTTCTTATGGTGGCGACGGTAATGATGTCCTAATGGGAAGTGGACAGTTTTATGGTGGTAAAGGTGATGATACCTTAATTGCTAACAATGATAGTGCTTACATGAATGGAGGTGAAGGTGCTGATATATTACAAGGTGGCTCAGGAAATGATACTTATATTGTAGATGAACTAGATACACTCCAGTTAGAGAATGAAACTGGGGGGTATGACACAATTATCTACCAATATGATGTAGGAAATATTGATTTAGCAAATAGCCAATTTGAAGCGATTGAATTATTTGGTTTTAGTGATAGTTATTTATTGGGTAACACAGCTAATAATAGTTTGATAGGCAATAGTGGAAATAACTACCTAGATGGTCGTACAGGTAGCGACTATATGGCTGGTGGTGCAGGTGATGATTATTATGTCGTTGATGTGACTGATACTATTATTACTGACGAAGATGGAAATACCCATATCATTGATGGTGATCAGGTCGCGGAAGATTTTGATGCAGGTGTAGATACCATTGAACTTTGGCAAGATGCACGATTCATTGGTCAGGATGAAAATGGTAATCTAGTACTCACAAATAACTACCGATTATTAGAAGATAATATTGAAAACCTTGTTTTAAAGGGTAGTGCTAAAACTGCGTTTGGTAACGGATTAGATAATATTATTACCAGTAATGCACAAGACAATTATATTGATGGTTTAGGTGGAGATGATACCTATATCTATACCAAAGGTGGTGGAACAGATACTTACAGTTTCTATGATGATCTAAGCGCAACGAATACATTACAAATTCAGGGCTATAATAGTAGCGATGTCTTTGCTCAAAAGTATGGCAATAGTGTTTATCTTAGTTTTAAAGGAACGAGTGATCATATTTGGCTATCTAACTATTATGTCGCGGATACAGTGAGTAATACCTATAAAATGGATCAAATTGAATTTGATTCAGGGACTGTCTGGACCAGTAGCGATATAGATACTTTGGTCAATCGTGCTGCAAATAACCATGCTCCAACTGTTAATGCTGCAATCCCTATGATTACCAGTAATCAAGGAGCGATTTTTAGCTATAAATTTGCAAGTAATGTGATTATTGATCAGGACGCTTGGGACTACTTAAATTATAAGATTACACTCACAACAAAAGACAGCAATGGACAATATGAGCCAATACCATCATGGTTAAGCTTCGAGGCTGCCACGCAAACCTTGTCAGGAACCCCACCATCGTCTGTGGTAGGTAATTTGTCCTTCTTCTATTGGGGTACAGATATGTATGGTTATGGAACAGGGACTTCCTTTACGTTAAAAGTGAATCCGCCGAATCAAGCACCAACTGTATTGAATCCAATTGCTGATCAAAGTGTTACAGATGCGAAAGCATTCGGTTATACCGTTCCTTCGACTACATTTAAAGATCTTGATGGTGATACTCTAACCTATACTGCAACCTTAGAAGATGGAAGCCCGCTACCACTATGGTTAACATTCAATGCGAGTACAAATGTCTTAAGCGGGACCTCTCCAGATTATGCTGGGGCCTTGAATATTAAAATTACAGCCAAAGATACCGCAAATCAGACGGTGTCAGATGTATTTAAACTCACATTTGTGGTTCAGAATTTAACTGTAAATGGAACAAGCAATATAGATACACTCTATGGTGCATCAGGGAATGATACGATTACTGGACTAGCGGGTAATGACATACTGTATGGCCAATCTGGAAATGACACCCTCAATGGTGGTACGGGTAACGATACCATGTATGGTGGGAAAGGAGACGATATCTTTGTCATTGATAGCTCTACGGATATTGTCAATGAAAATGCTAATGAAGGAATAGACACTGTTCAAAGCAGCATCACCTATAGCTTAGGCAATAATGTCGAAAATCTCACCTTAACAGGTACAACTGCCATTAACGGAACTGGTAATGCACTCAACAACACTTTGTTGGGAAATAGTGCAATCAATACCTTAACAGGTGGGGCCGGTGATGACTATCTAGATGGCGGTGCTGGAAATGATAAATTGCTGGGCGGACTAGGTAATGATGTTTATGTTGTTGATAGTACAACTGATACGATTACAGAG
>Ga0157367_1000074_pt1 | contig 49285 bp, 37 predicted proteins | sample AttbisABBM2_FD_113142 | JGI IMG/M metagenome (GOLD analysis project Ga0157367, IMG submission 113142) | Fungus gardens microbial communities from leaf cutter ant in Botucatu, State of São Paulo, Brazil - Atta bisphaerica ABBM2 | ecosystem: Host-associated > Fungi > Mycelium > Unclassified ... | reverse complement strand
CGGCGCAAGCGACGCAGGCGACACAAGCGACACAAGCGACACAAGCGACACAAGCGACACAAGCGACACAAGCGACACAAGCGACACAAGCGACACAAGCGACGCAGGCGACGCAGGCGACACAAGCGACGCAGGCGACACAAGCGCCCGCCGTCGTCCACGCGGATCGCATGCCGTACGAACTGCATCCGATCGACCCGTCGCGGCTGCCGGACCTGCCGGCCGCACAGGCGCCGCCGCTGCTCGAGCAGCTGGCGGGCGACGACCGCAACATGATCGGCCTCGGCTGGCACTTCGTCGCGACGACGGGCCGCTCGACGCCCGTCACCACGCATACCGACGCGCTCGGCCTGAACAGCTTCGAGAACCGCGGCTCGCAGCTGTCGCTCAGCAACACGAACACGCTCGCGTTCACGCTCACGCATTTCTTCACCGAGAACTGGGCGGCTGAACTCGGCGCCGGCATTCCGCCGGTGCTGACGCTGCGTGGGCACGGCAGCATCGCGCTGCCGCTCGACCGGGTCTTTCCGGGCATCCAGGGCCGGCTGCCGCTGATCGATCTCGCGAACACCGACAGCAACCCGCTCGCGACGACGCGCGCGTGGCTCGGCTCCGTCGTGTTCAAGTACTACCTCGGCGACCGCGAGGACCGGTTCCGGCCGTTCGTCGGCCTCGGCGTCAGCTATACGCGCTTCACGAACACCAACCTGAACCCGCTGTTCCAGCGCAAGCTCGCGTCGCTCGGCGGGCTGCTCGCCGCGGGCGGGGAGATCGGCAGCCTGCAGGGGCTGCTGCTCGATCCCGCATGGTTCCAGCGGGTGTGGAATGCCGGCGGCGACCTGCTGCTGTCGGGCCGCACCAACGTGTCGGCGAAGGTGAAGAGCGTCTGGGAGCCGGTGTTCACGGTCGGCGCGAGCTACCAGATCACGCGCCGCTTCTGGATCACGGGGATGGTCACCTACATCCCGCTGCGCACGACGATCACGCTGAACATCAGCCAGCCGAACCGCACGCTCGCGTCGAACACGTTCGACATTTCGGCGAACCCGGTGCTCGCGAGCGTGCTGCTCAATTTCCGCTTCTGACCCGGCTCAGTGCCCACTGACATATTGCTTTCATCATTCCGCTCAGCCTGCCTGCGATAATGCAAGCGAATTCGCCGCGTCATTGAAGGAGGCCCCATGGGCGACAACGACACCCGTATCGATGTGGAAGCGATGGAGGCGCGCCAGCGCCGGCTCGAGGAAGATCTCGTCGACGCATACGACGAAGAACTGGAGATGGAGCTCGACGACCGTCGCTTCGATGACGATGACCTGCTGTTTTCGCCGGAACGGCGCGAGGCGCGCAAGCAGTATTTCCGCGAGTTGTTCCGGATGCAGGGCGAACTGGTCAAGCTGCAGGACTGGGTCGTGAGCACCGGGCACCGGCTCGTCGTGATCTTCGAGGGGCGCGACGCGGCGGGCAAGGGCGGCGCGATCAAGCGCATCACGCAGCGGCTGAACCCGCGCGTGTGCCGCGTCGCGGCGCTGCCCGCGCCCAGCAACCGCGAGCGCACGCAGTGGTATTTCCAGCGCTACGTCGCGCATCTGCCGGCGGGCGGCGAAATCGTGTTGTTCGACCGCAGCTGGTACAACCGCGCAGGCGTCGAGCGCGTGATGAATTTCTGCACCGACGACGAGTACGAGGAGTTTTTCCGGTCGGTGCCGGAGTTCGAGAAGATGCTGGTGCGCAGCGGCATCCAGATCGTCAAGTACTGGTTCTCGATCACCGACGCCGAGCAGGAGCGGCGCTTCCAGAGCCGCATCGAGGATCCGCTCAAACAGTGGAAGCTGAGCCCGATGGACCTGGAAAGCCGGCGCCGCTGGGAGGCGTATACGGTCGCGAAGGAGGAGATGCTGCAGCGCACGCACATTCCCGAGGCACCGTGGTGGGTCGTGCAGGCGGTCGACAAGAAGCGCGCGCGCCTGAACTGCATGCACCATCTGCTGGGCCAGGTGCCGTATCACGAGATCCCGCGCGCACCGATCGACCTGCCGCAGCGCGAGCATCACGAGGACTACATCCGCCGGCCCGTGCCGGACGACATGATCGTGCCGGACGTCTATTGAGCGACGCCGGGCCGCGCGGGCGCTACTCCCGGATCAGGAACGCGGCGCGGTCGCGCCCGACGATCCACGACGGCGCGCGGCCGCGCCCGCTCCACGTCGCGCCGGTGACGGGGTCGCGGTATTTCGCGCCGACCGTGAACAGTTTCGCGCGATCGCTGTAGCCCTGCCCGAAGACTTCGCGCGCGGTCAGCGCATAGCTCGTGACGAGGTCGCGCACCTTCGTGAGTGCCGCATCGCGCTCGCTGCGGCGCGCCGCCTTGATTCGCTTGTCGAGTTCCGCAAGCTGGGTTTGCAGTTGCTGAATGGTCTGCATGCGTCCGTTATCCCGTAGCTGATATTTGAATTGGTGACGCGTGACGGGCTGCTGCTGGAGCGCGCAGCCCGTCACGCCGGCCGGGATGGGCCGCCGCCACGGTTTGTTAGTGAAACGTTTGCGGCGCGGCGGTCCGAAAAACCGCATGAGATTAAATTTCGGCGAACGATTTTTCTATGGGACTTTTCCGATTTTTCGGAAGAATCGAACAAGGCGCCGAGATGTTACGGACGATTGCCGGTTCGGCCGCCGGGATTCCGGTGCGTCCGGTTGACGCGCGGCGGCGTGCGGGGGCCCGCGCTTGAGGGGTTACAGGTCCGGAAAGCCCGAGCGGCCTTGCGTGAGATCGAACAGCGCGGTGCGCGCGTCGGCTTCGGCCGTAACCGGCAGGCGGATCACGAGGCGCACGGTCATCGTGTAGGCACTGTCAGCCAGTTCATAGCCGGCCTGCTCGATCCAGCGGCGCACGCGCGCTTCGTCCGGGTAGCCGATTTCGATCGCGAGCCGCGTGTAATGGATGCGCTCGACGCGTTCGGCGTCGAGCAGCGCCGACGCAATCGCGTCCGTATACGCGCGCACCAGCCCGCCGGCGCCGAGCTTGACGCCGCCGTAGTAGCGCACGACCGCGCCCAGCACACCGTCCAGGTCGTGATGGCGCAGCACCTCGAGGATCGGCCGGCCGGCGGTGCCGGACGGCTCGCCGTCGTCCGACATGCCCGACTGGCCGCCGGCAAGCAGCGCCCAGCAGACGTGCGTCGCGGCAGGGTGTTCGTCGCGCAGGCGCTGCAGCGCCTGCATCGCGGCGTCGCGATCCTCGACGGGCATCGCATACGCGATGAAGCGGCTCTTGCGGATTTCGAGTTCGCGGGTGTAGGTGGTGGCGAGCGAGTAGGTCATGTCCTGTATGCCGGGAAACCGGATGGATTCAGCGGCATCGTTCGTTTCCGTTCAACCGTGGCGAGCGGCGTCCGGTACGGAAGCGGACGGGCAGCGGCTGGCTGCACGCGGTGCGTTGACTGAAAGAGGGTGATTTTACCGTGGTGTGCGTCGTGCGCGTTTCGTGAGCGTTCGACGCGTGGAAGAAGCGGGGGGAAGTGGAGCAGGGCTTAGGTGTGGACGCTCGGCGCTCGCATATGGCAGCGTTCTCGAACTAGCTCACTTGATGAAACACATGGCCGCGCCCACTGGCCATCGCCGAGCGCCCACGCCTAAGCCGTATCGGAAAGTCGGGTAAAGGAAACTGCCGCCGACACGGAGCCGAGGAAGCATACGGGTTGAAGCCTTCCCGACCAATTGGACAAGACCGAAAATTCAAGCAAAGATTGTCTGTCGAAGCCGACGTTCATCTACGGCCAGTTCGGCTGCGTGAACGGCGATGGCGAGATGAGCACCGGACTGTCGACGAATGACGCGTTGCCCGGGGCGGCCCGGCTCGACGCTCGGCGTTGCAGCCGGCATTCGTCACCTGTTCCGACCGATTCAACTCATCCATGAAGGGCACCGGAGATGATCAAGGAAGGCGAACTGTTGTGGGCGCCGAGCGAGGCGCTCGCCCGCGGCTCCAATCTCGCGCGCTATCTCGACTGGCTGGCGGCCGAATGCGATCTGGCGTTCCCGGACTACGATGCACTGTGGAACTGGTCGGTGCGCGAGCCCGATGCGTTCTGGGCGTCGATCTGGCGATGGCATGACGTGCGGTACGACGGCTCGGCGCACCGGGTGACCGACGGCGCGCCGATGCCGCATACGCGCTGGTTTCCGGATGCGCGCGTCAACTATGCGGAGCACGTGCTGCGGCATGCCGCGCACGCGAATGCGAAGCAGCCGGCGTTTCATCACGCAACCGAGGCGACGCCGCTGCAAACGATGCCGCTCGCCGATCTCGCGAGCCAGGTGCGGCGCTTTGCGACGCGCCTGCGCGAGCTTGGCGTGCGGCCGGGAGATCGTGTCGTCGCGTACCTGCCGAACGTGCCGGAATGCGCGGTGGCGATGCTCGCGGCCATCGGCATCGGCGCGGTGTGGTCGTCGGCCGCGATCGATTTCGGCGTGCGGACGGTCGTCGATCGCTTCCGGCAGATCGAGCCGACCGTGCTGATCGCGGCCGACGGCTATCGCTTCGGCGGCAAGGCATTCGATCGGCAGCATGAAGCGCTCGGGATCGCGCGTGCGCTGCCGTCGCTGCGCACGCTGATCTGGCTGCCGAACCTCGCCGACGGGGTGCCGGCCGATGCGTCGTCGCTGCCTTGCGCGGTGCAGGCTTGGGACGCGATGCTGTCCGGCCCGGACGTGGCGCCCGATGCATTCCGTTTCGAGCGCGTCGGCGCCAGCCATCCGCTGTGGATCGTGTTCTCGTCGGGGACGACGGGCCTGCCGAAGGCGATCGTGCACAGCCATGCCGGCATGCTGGTCGAGCACCTGAAGATACTGCATCTGCACATGGACCTGCGTCCGGGCGACGTGATGTTCTTCTACAGCACGACCGGCTGGATGATGTGGAACATGCTGGTAGCCGCGCTGCTGACCGGCGCGTCCGCAGTGCTCTACGACGGCAGCCCGATGCACGGCGGCCCCGAGTGCCTGTGGCGGCTGGCGGCCGACGCGGGCGCGACCTGCTTCGGCGGCAGCCCGACCTTCGTGCAGATGATGGAGAAGGCCGGCCTCGAGCCGGGCCGCCGGTTCGACCTGTCGGCGCTCAGGAGCGTGCTGCTGAGCGGCGCACCGAGCACGCCGGAGACGTTCGCGTGGTTCTATCGCAACGTGAAATCCGACCTGTGGGTGACGTCGCAGTCGGGCGGCACGGAGCTGTGCAGCGGGCTGGTCGGTGGCGTGCCGTTGCTGCCGGTGCGCGCCGGCGAGATCCAGGCGCGCGTGCTCGGAATGGCCGTCGACGTATGGAGCGATGACGGCAAACCGCTCGTCGACGAAGTCGGCGAGCTCGTCGTCACGCAGCCGGCGCCGTCGATGCCGATCTTCTTCTGGAACGACGCAGGCGACGCGCGTTATCGCGAGTCCTATTTCGAGCATTTCCCCGGCACCTGGCGGCATGGCGATTTCATGCGTTTGACGCCGCACGGCGGGTGTTACATCTACGGCCGCGCGGATTCGACGCTGAACCGCTACGGCGTGCGGATCGGCTCGGCGGAGATCTACCGCGTCGTCGAGGAAATCGACGCGGTGGCCGACAGCCTGGTCGTCTGCTGCGAGATGCCGAACGGCGGCTTCTTCATGCCGCTGTTCCTGCGCCTGCGTGACGGCGCGGTGCTCGACGACGCGCTGCGTGCGCACATCGCCGAGCGGCTGCGCACGCTGTGCAGCCCGCGTCATGTGCCGGACACGATGGTCGCGATGGAGCAGATTCCCTACACCCTGACCGGCAAGAAGATGGAGGTGCCGGTGCGCAAGATCCTGATGGGGCGCCCGGCCGAGCAGGCGGCGAGCCGCGACGCGATGGCGAATCCGGCCGCGCTCGATGCATACGTCGCGTTTGCCGGCACGATGGCGCGATGAAAGCGGTGGCGGCGATGGCGGTGCCTGGCCGCAGGTGCGGCCGAGGCGCGGCATGATGTGCTGGACGCCGTCGTACTGCCAGCCGCATGTGCCGGCGTCGGCCGCCTGCAGCGCCCGCGCGAGGATCGACAGGTCGTGCCGGGGGCGCGGCGCCTGCGATACGCGCGTGACCCAGCCCTCGTAGCGCTGCTGGATCACGACGTCGTCGTGCGCGACGAGCGCGAGCGTCGAGAGCGGCGTCCGACCGGCCGCGCGCGAAATCGCCGAGGCGTGCGACGTTCACCAGCCGCGCCTGATGGCGCAACGCGTGATCGGGCGCGATGAGCGCGTAGATCGACGCGAGCCCGTCGAGATCGAAGTGATCGAAGTGATCGGTCGTCACGCAGCGCACGTCCGGATCGACGGACGTTTCGGACACGAAGCGCAGCACCCTTTCGGTCGACCGGTTGGCCCGGTAGCGGGCAGTCGTGCGATTCGACGGCCAGTGCGACAGCGTGAGCCGCGTCGCCGCGTTGTGGATCGTGTCGGCCGCGACGTTCGGCGCGTCGCCGGCATGATCGAACGGCAGGAACCCGAGGCGATCGCGCGGCAAGAGACGGCAAGGCGCCAAGCGCGGCGGACTGGCGGCGGTTGTCGACCGGCTGGCGCGACCTGCTGAACGAACGGATCCGGAAGCTCACCCAGTCGCGTGACCAGATGGACGGGTGTATCGGCTGCGGGTGCCTGTCGATAAAGGATTGCCCGCTGAGAAACCCGGGCGATCAGCTAAGCGAACGCGGGCAGGGCACCGTGCTGCTCGAAGGCGCGCCTGCCCGCAAGCGCAAGGCGACGTGACGCCGGCGTCCATGCCGCCGGCGCGCGCGCGTTACGCGTGCCCCGCGACCGCGTGCGGCACGTACGGCGCTTCGAGCGCCGCGATTTCCTCGGCGGTCAGCTCGAGCGAGAGCGCCGCGACGGCGTCTTCCAGATGCCGCGCTTTCGACGCCCCGATGATCGGCGCGGTCACTCCCGACTTCTGCAGCAGCCACGCGAGCGCGACCTGCGCACGCGGCACGTCGCGCGCATGCGCGATCGTCGCGACGGCTTCGACGATCGCGCGATCGCTGTCGGCATGCGCTGCGTAAAGCGTCTTGCCGAATACGTCGCTCTCGAGCCGCTCGCTCGTCGCATCCCAGTCGCGCGTGAGGCGGCCGCGCGCGAGCGGGCTCCACGGCAGCACCGCGATGCCCTGGTCGTCGCACAGCGGCAGCATCTCGCGCTCTTCCTCGCGATACAGCAGGTTCAGGTGATCCTGCATGCTGACGAACGGCGTCCAGCCGTTCAGCTTCGACGTATACAGCGCCTTGCTGAACTGCCACGCATGCATCGACGATGCGCCGATATAGCGCGCCTTGCCGGCCTTCACGACATCGTGCAGCGCTTCCAGCGTTTCCTCGATCGGCGTGTGATAGTCCCAGCGGTGGATCTGGTAGAGGTCGACGTAATCGGTGCCGAGCCGCTTGAGGCTGTGGTCGATCTCGGTGAGGATGGCCTTGCGCGAGAGGCCCGCGCCGTTCGGGCCGGGGCGCATGCGGTGGAACACCTTGGTCGCGATCACGACGTCGTCGCGCTTCGCGAAGTCGCGCAGCGCGCGGCCGACGATCTCCTCCGACGTGCCTTCCGAGTACATGTTGGCGGTGTCGAAGAAGTTGATGCCGGCGTCGAGTGCCTGGCGGATGAGCGGGCGGCTCGCGTCTTCGTCGAGCGTCCACGGGTGCGTGCCGCGATCGGGTGCGCCGTAAGTCATGCAGCCGAGGCACAGGCGCGACACCTGCAGCCCGGTCGAACCGAGCCTGACGTAGTCCATTGCTGTTGCTCCTTGCGATGATCCGGAGGGATGTGCGCCGCGCGCGCCGGTGCGCGCGCGGCGGACTCGCGCAAGTGTATTACCGTGCGCGGAAACGCGCCGGGCGCCGCCGCGCGCGGGCGTTCAGCCGCCTTGCAGCCGGATGTCGCGCGACGACGCGCCGACGGACACGGTGCCGCCCGGCACGTAGCGCCAGCCGTTGCGTGATGTATCCCATACGCTCTGCAGCCGCACCGGCACGCCGATGTGCACGCGCCGCGCTTCGCCCGGTTTCAGGTCGATCTTGTCCCAGCCGACCAGGCGGCGCGGCGGCTCGTCCTTGTATGGCACGCCGAGATACACCTGCGGCACTTCCGCGCCGGCCACGGGGCCGTCGTTGCGCACGGTGAACGCGACGTCCAGCGAGCCGTCGCGCTGCCGCGACACGGCGAGCCCGGAGTACGAGAAGTGCGTATCCGACAGGCCGAAGCCGAACTCGAACATCGGCTTCACGTTCTTCGCGTCGTACCACCGGTAGCCCATGTTCAGCTTTTCCGCGTAGACGGGATCGTTGTCGAACGCGCCGTTCTGCCCCCAGGTGGGCGTGTCCTGGTCGCGCGCGGGGAACGTGACGGGCAGCTTGCCGGACGGGTTGACCTTGCCGAACAGCACGTTCGCGATCGCCGCGCCGCCGCGTTCGCCCGGATACCACGCCGCGACGATCGCGGACACGCGGTCCTTCCACGGCATCAGCACCGGATTGCCGCTCTCGACCACGACGACGGTATGCGGATTCGCGCGCGCGACCGCGTCGACGAGCGCGTCCTGGTTCGACGGGTTCGCGAGGGCGAGGCTTTGCAGGTCGCCGAAATCCTCGCCGGCCGGCTGCGCGACCACGACGATCGCGACGTCCGAGCGCGCCGCGAGCGCGGCCGCCTGGTCGATCTCCTGCTGCGTATAGGCGCGGAACGGCGCCTGCTGGTCGCTGTTGCCGGCGAACGTGACCTGCGCGGCGGGCGCGAGCGCGCGGATCGCCGCGACGATCGGCACGTCGACCTTCAGCCACGGGTTGCGCCACCAGCTGCAGCCGGTCGACGTGCCGAACGCGAGGCCGCCGCAGCCCGCGAACGCGCCCGTGACCGGATTGCGCGTGTTGCCGGAGCCGCCGCCGGACAGCACGGCCGCGTCCGCGTGCCCGCCGATCACCGCGATGCGCGCCAGCGCGGGCGCCGCGAGCGGCAGCTGGTTGCCGTCGTTCTTGAGCAGCACGATCGACTGTTCGGCGGCCGCCTGTGCGAAGCGCCCGGCCGACGCGAAGTCGATCGCGCCGCCGCCCTTGGGCGGATCGTCCATCACGCCGATGCGGATCATCGCGGCCAGCTTGCGGCGCACCATGTCGTCGAGCCGCGCGGTCGACACCGAGCCGTTCGCGATCGCCTGCCGCACCGCCGCCGGCGTCAGGTACACGCTCGGCCCGACGTCTTCCTCCTCGTCGAGGCCCGCATTGATCGCCTTCGCGGTGCTGTGCGTCGCGCCCCAGTCGGACTGCACCTGGCCCTCGAAGCCCCATTCGTTCTTCAGCACGTCGTTCAGCAGATGCGCGTTCTCGCACGCATAGTCGCCGTTCAGCCGGTTGTAGCTGCACATCACGCTGCCCGGCCGCGCGCGCTTCGCGGCGATCTCGAACGGCAGCAGGTAGAGCTCGCGCAGCGTGCGCTCGTCGAGCTGGCTGTTGCCGCCCATCCGGCCGTGCTCCTGCTCGTTGGCCGCGTAGTGCTTGATGGTCGCGATCACCTTGTGCCGCTGCGTCGCGAGCGTGCGCTCGGCGAGCAGGTCGCCGGCAAGCAGCGGATCCTCGCCGAGATACTCGAACAGCCGGCCGCCGCGCGGCTCGCGCGCGAGGTTGGTGCCGCCGCCGAGGCCCATGCCGAATCCTTGCGCGCGCAACTGGATCGCGACCTGCCGGCCGTAGTCGTACGACAGGCGGCGATCCCAGCTCGCGGCCACGGCGATCGTCGCGGGGAAGGTCGTGCTGGCCTGCGACGTGCTGCCGGAGCCGGTTGCCGAATCGACCATGTTCAGGTCCGGAATGCCGAGCCGCGGCACGCCCTGGATATAGCCGGCGCCGCCGCCGGGCACTTGCGACATCTCGTATTTCGAGTGGATGAACTGGAGCTTCTCGTCGAGCGTCATCCGGTGGACGAGCGCGTCCGCGCGACGGTGCGCGCCGGCCGATGCGAAGGATTCGACGGCGTCGGTGGGCGAGGTGAAATCGGCCGAGGCTGCACAGGCGCCCGTGCTGAGGGACGCCAGCAGCACGGCAGCCGGCCAGAGGTTGATCCGCATGTTGCTGTCTCCATGAACGTGATGCGGGTTATTCGATCGAGGTCAGGGACGGCGCACGCCCGATGGGTTCGCACCGGACGCTGCCGGCGGGCGATGCGGGGTGATTTCAGTGTCGGCATGCCCGGCCGGGCAGAGGATCGCGACGGCGGGTGCGGGTGTAGCGATCCTCTGCAGCGACCAATGGTATGAATGTAGTTTGACTACAGCATCGGTGTTTCTACCGATACGTCCGATCTTTATGCGATAACGCCGCTCGTCGCGCCAGGCGAGCAGTCAACGTTTCCGGCCGCGGGCCGGCGCGGCGTAAGAAGTACCGGGGCGAACGGGCAGAGCGGGCGGCGTGGGCGATGGCTAGCGTGCGTCGCCGGAAGGTGGCCGGGCGGCCGGCTTGCGCGCGCGCGACAGCGGATTGGCGACGTAGCGGATCGCGCGATCGCTGAGCGCGGTCGACGGCAGCAGGCAGACCGCCGTCAGTCCGCACACGGCGAGTTTCTTGACCGGCCGCCAGAACGGGTTGCGCACCACCGTATGCCAGTAGCGTCCCGACTCGCGCGCGAACCAGCGCCAGCGCCGCGCGAACGGCGCGCGATACAGCGCGCTGGCGAAGCGGGCTTTCTCGATCGAGAAATCGTACGGCGTGCTCGGCAGCGTCTCGTGCAGCCGCGCATGGACGAGCGTGCGCAGCAGGGCCCAGCGCGCGAGGGTCTTGTATGCGCCGGTCGCGCCGTCTTCCGCGTTGGCGAATGCGAGGTCGGCGGCGCCCCCCGTCGCGCCGTCGGCGCAGTGGTGCGCGCGGTAGCCGCCGAGCGGCGCATCGATCGCGCGGACCGCGCCCAGCAGCGCGACGCCGTAGATCGCGTAGAAGTCGGCGCCGTGGCGATTGTCGGGCGTGACGGGCACGGGGAAGATGCGCCGCAGCGCCGCGACCCGATACGCGTTGCCCGAGCCCGGCGGCGACGGATAGAGCCAGCCCGCGCGCAGCAGCCGGCCGCAATCGGCGTCGGGCGCCGACTGCGGGACCGTCACGCCGGTTGCCGCGCCGTCGCCGGTCAGCACGTCGAGCCGGAACTGCACCTTCACGCAGTCGCTCGATCCGAACGCCGCGAGCACGCGGCCGGCCGCGTCGCGGTAAAGCAGGTCGTCCGCGTCGAGGAAGATCACGTAGTTGCTCGCGACGTGTTCCAGCGCGCGGTTGTATGCGGCGACCTGGCCGCGATTCTCCTGGAAGATCGCGGTGATGCGCTCGCCGTACGAACGCATGATGTCGCGCGAAGCGTCGGTCGAGCCGTCGTCGACGACCAGCACGCGAACGCCGCGGACAGTCTGCGCGAGTGCGGAATCGATCGCGACACGCAGGTACGCACCGTGGTTGTAGTTGCAGATGGCGATGGTCAGGTCTGCCATGAATTGCTCCTGGGCGGGATTCGGTACGGCAAGCGAAGCGCTCCGGGGCCGCACCGCGGCCGGCGTGGGCAGCGCGCCCGCGCCGCTAGCGGCGCGTGGCGGGACGGCCGATCAGCGGAATGCCGGCGCGATAGACGACGGCCGCGAGCGCGGCGGCAACCGCGGCCTCGGCCAGCAGTACGGCCGCCGCCGCGCCTTGTTCGGCGAAGTACTTCGCGAGCACGGGCAGCAGCGCGACGTTGACGATGCCGGACGACACCAGGATGCGCGTGAACGCTTTCTTCATCCCGAGCGGCAGCAGCGTCTGCACGCCGAACAGGTCGGTCATGCCGGCCATGAACGGAATGAAGGCCATCCAGCGCAGCACGTTGACGGTCGGCGCGTACGATGGGCCGTACAGCAGTCGCACCGCGAGCGGCGCGCCGAAAAAGATCGCGAGCGAGATTGCCAGCACCAGCGCGAACTGCACGACGAGCAGCTTGCGCAGGAACGCCATTGCCTCGTTGCGCGCGTGCCGCATCAGGTAGCTGATGCGCGGATACGCGGCTGCTTTCAGCGGCTGCAGCATGCTGAGGGCGGCGCGCACGAGCTTGTCGCCGGCCGCGAAGTAGCCGGCGGCGACATTGCCCGACACGAAGCCGAGCAGCACCGTGTTCGTCGACGCGTAGAACGCGACCGACGTCGACGCGAGGAACACCTGCCAGCCGCCTTGCAGCGCTTCGGCGACGTCCGCGATGCGCACGCGCACGAACGCGACCTCGCGGCACGCGAACATGTACGCGACGACCGCGAGGCCCGAGCCGAGCGGCACGGCCGCGTTGACGATCATCGCGGCGGTCAGGTCGGCGGGGCCGCGCACGAGCACGAACATCGCCGGAATGCTCAGCGCGCGGCAGACGAACAGGATCACGCTGAAGACGCGCAGCTTCTGGACGCCCTGGAAGTACCAGCCGGGCGTGAGCGCCGCGCCGACCGGCATCCCGAAGCCGATCAGCAGCAGCGTGCGGTCCGCGCCGAAGCGCGCGACGACGAAGGTCAGCGCGAGCAGCACCGCGAAGCCGAGCGCGGCGATCGCGAGCTGCGCGACGAAGGTCGACCAGAAGATGCGCGAGCGTTCGGCGCGGTCGTCGCGCGCGAGCGCGATGCGCGGCGTCGCGGTCAGGTCGAAGCTGTAGCAGGTCCAGTTGATGAAATACGCGACGACCGCGAGCGAGAACGCGAGCTGGCCGTAGCCCTGCGGGCCGAGCGCGTGCGTGAGCAGCGGCACGATCAGCAGCGGCGCCGCGTACGTCGAGATCTGCAGCGACAGCAGCAGGACGAAATTTTTCTTTACGGTTGACATACGGTCGAGCGGCGCCGCGGGTGAAGGATGACGACGCGCGCCGGCCGCCGCGCCGGATTCGCGGCCGGTGGGGCCGGCGCGCGGCCACGTCGTCCCGGCAGCCATGATACGGACGGCGCGCGCGCGCTTTGTTCGCGAGCCAACCGTACGGAGATTCGTTCGTGCCGGGCGATTGGCGCAGGCTCCGGCCCGGGCGTTGCTTCGTCGCCGTGATGAATGGTTTTGTAAGCTGGCGCACCGAAGCACGCTCGGCGCGAGTGATTAAATCGGACGTTATCGCGTCATGCGTCACGGCCGGAGCGACAGATGGGGGCGCCGCGGCGCATCCGGGATGCTTGCCGGCATCCGATAACAATCACCGATCCCGAGGAGTGCCAAGTGAAGCCGATAGCGTTCGACGGCTGCGTGGGCTGGTTGCATGAAGGACATACCGGGCAGGGCGTCGTGCTGTGCGAGCCGCTCGGCCACGAAGCGCTGTGGACCCACAAGCTGACGCGCGCGCTCGCGGAGCGGCTGGCCCGCGACGGCGTCACGGCGCTGCGTTTCAACTACCCGTGCGCGGGGGATTCGGCCGGCGATGATCTCGACGCGGGGCGCTTCGCGGCCTGCGTCGCCAGCATTCGCCACGCGATCGACGCGCTGCGCGCGCAGGCGGACATCGACACGCTGACGCTCGTCGGCATCCGCGCGGGCGCGTTGTTCGCGATGCTCGCGGCGGCGGACACGCACCCGGCCGTGCACGCCGATGCGATCGTCGCGCTGGCGCCGGTCGTCCGCGGCCGGGCGTACCTGCGCGAGCTGTCGCTCGTGCAGCGCCAGTGGCTCGATACGGCGCCGCCGCCGATCCGGCACGCGCAGCAGGACGAACCGTGCCTGAACGTGCTCGGCCATCGCTACCCGGCCGACCTCGTAAACGACCTCAAGCCGCTCGACCTGTGCCGGATCGTGCGCGAGGCCCGCTCGCTGCCGGGCGCGATGCTGCTGATTCACACCGGTTACGACGACGGCCCGGCGCTGCGCGCCGCGTTGCAGTCGCGCGGCGTGGAAGTCGCGACCGAAGCATTCGCGGAATGGCCGAGGGCGTTGCTCGACGGCACGTATTCGCGGTTGCCGCGCGCGGCGCTCGAAACCGTCGCGCACTGGATCGCGGGCCGAGGGCCGCGCCGCGCGGCGTCCGGCCGTGCACGGCCCGACACGCGCGCCGCGTGGGATGCAAACGCCGTCGCGCCGCTCGAGATGGACGGCCTGACCGAACGTGTCGTCGTCGTCGGCGCGGATCGGCTCGTCGGGGTGCTGTGCCGCCCGGCCAACCCGCCGCCGCCGGGAGGGCCGGCCCTGCTGATCGCCACCACGGCCGCGAATCCGCGCAGCGCCGACGGGCGCGTCGGCGTGCGCATCGCCCGGGCGATGGCGCGCAGCGGCGTCACGTCGCTGCGGATCGACGTGAACGGGGTCGGCGACAGCGGGCCGCATGCACCGGACGCGCAGTCGGGCGTCGTCTATTCGAGCGCGACGATCGACGACGTCGCGGCCGCCGCCGCGTGGCTGCGCGAGCGAGGTCACGCGCAGGTCGTCGCGCTCGGCGTCTGTTCGGGCGCGTATGCGTCGCTGCACGCGGCCGCGCGCGACGGTGCGCTGAGCGGCGTGATCGCGATCAACCTGGCCCGCTTCGTGTGGCCGGCCGGCCTGACGCTCGACGCCGCGCAGAAGCAGCGCAACAACTCGGTGCGCGGCTACCGCGCTTCGATGCGCGACTGGCGAAAGTGGCGGCGGCTCGTGCGCGAGCGGCGCGACCCGCGGCCGATCCTGCGCGCGCTGGCCGCCAACCTCGTCGCGTGCGTGCGCGTGCCGGCGCTGGCGCTGGCCGCGCGCGCCGGCCGGGCGCCGCGCGCCGACACGCCGCGCGGCGTGATGCACGCGCTCGCGCAGCGCGGCGTGTGGACGCTGCTGGTCTACGGCGCATTCGATCCCGGCATCGACGACGTGCATCGGCATTTCGGCCCGCCGGCGCGCGCGTTCCGGCGCTCGTGTCACGTCCGCCTGAGGACGCTGCCGCAGCTCGACCACGCGCTGTACGGCACGTCGGGCGCGGACGCAGTGATCGATCTCTGCCGCGAGGTATTGGGCGGCGCAGCGGAGTGGCCGGCCCGGAGCCTCGCCGGATCGCCCGCGGCGCGTGCGGCGGGCGCCCCGTTCGCCCCGGTCGCGGTGGCCCGTTCGCGGGCCGGCGCGGCGCGCGGCGGCGGGGCCGCGTGAGCCGATCGCGCGCCGAACATCGGCGTTCGGCGGGCTTGCTCACAGACGCGCCGCGCGATGCGGTGTCCAATCTGCCATTGGAATGCGCCGGCATGCGATGAGTGGGCTGCCGCACGGTTTTGGGAAGGACACGATGTTTTCATCCACGCAAAGGGACGCGACGCGAATGTCGCGATGGCGGCAAACGATGCAGGGCGCGACAGGCGCGCGCCGTTCGACGTGGCGACTGCGCGCGGTGCTCGCGGCGGCCGCGCTCGCGCTGACGGGGTGCGCGCTGGCGCCGGGCATGACGATGCCCGCGCCGGCCGGCAGCGACGCGAACGCGCGCGTGAGCGCGGCCGCGGCCGGCGCGGGCGGCCTGGCCGGCGTCCAGGACGTGTCGGGCGCGGACCTGATCGAGATCACCGGCGCGCTCGTCGACGCGCCGCAGGCCGCGCGGCCCGCGCCGGTCGCGGACGAGGTCCGGCAGTTGTTCGGCGTGGCGAAGCCATACGTGATCGGCCCGGGCGACGTGCTCAACATCGTCGTGTGGGATCACCCCGAACTGAATCTGCCGGTGACGCAGAACGCGGGCGGATCCGACGGCAACGGCGCGAGTTCGGTCGCGACGGGCTATACGGTCGATGCCGACGGCAACCTGCAGTTCGCGTACGTCGGCACCCTGCACGTCGCGGGGCTGACCGAGGCGCAGGCGCGCGCGCGGCTCGCGAAGCGTCTCGGCGAATACGTGCGCGCGCCGCAGCTGGCGCTGCGCATCCAGGCGTATCGCAGCAAGCGCGTGCATCTCGACGGCGAGATCCGCGCGCCGGGGCTGCAGATCGTGACCGACGTGCCGATGACGCTGACGGAAGCGATCGATCGCGCCGGCGGCTTCACGGCGGGCGCGGACCGTTCGTCGGTGGCCGTGACGCGCGGCGACCGGACCGTGACGGTGAGCCTGCCCGGCCTGCTCGCGGCGGGCGTCAATCCGTCGCGGATCCTGCTGCGCGACGGCGATCTCGTGCGCGTGAACGCCGCGCGCGACAGCAAGGTATTCGTGCTCGGCGAGGTCGCGCGGCCGGCGACGCTGACGCTGACCGACGGGCGGATGAGCCTCGGCGAAGCGCTCGGCGACGCGGGCGGCGTCAGCCAGTACACGGCCGACGCGCGGCAGGTCTACGTCGTGCGCCGCGGGCCCGGCAACCGGCCGCTCGTGTATCACCTCGACGCGCAGTCGCCGGCCGCGCTGGCGCTGGCGGACCGCTTCCAGCTCGAGCGCCGCGACGTGGTGTTCGTCGACGCGTCGTCGCTGGTGCGCTGGAGCCGCGTCGTCAACCTGCTGATTCCGTCGGCAGCGCAGGGCGCGCTGACGGCCAAGGCCATCTCGCCGTGAACCGCGCGTTCCGGATTTCGTCACCGCGCCTTGTCGCGCCACACGGGAATGACGCCGTATGACTGCATCCACTCCGCCTGATCCGCGCGACGAACCCGCGATGCGGCCGCCGCATCCGTATCGCCGCTACTGGGGCATGCTGGCCGGCGGCCGTCGCGTGATCGCCGCGCCGGTGCTCGCCTGCGGGATCGCGGGCGCCGTGTATGCGCTGTGCGCGCAGCCCGTCTACCGCTCCGACATCCTGTTTCAGGTCGAACAAAGCCCGACCGATTCGAAACCCGCGTCGCCGCCCGGCGACCCGTCGTCGGTGTTCGACCTGAAGACCGACGCGTCGACGGAAATCGAGGTGCTGAAGTCGCGCGCGGTGATGGCGCGCGCGGTCGACAGCACGAAGCTCTATATCGACGCGCGGCCGCGCTACCTGCCGCTGCTCGGCTGGCGGCTCGCGAACGGCGCCGACGCGCTGTCGACGCCGCTGCCGGGCGGCTACGTCACCGGCGCGGAAAGCATCGACGTCGCGACCTTCGACGTGCCGAAGCGCTTGCAGGAAAAGCGCTTCGTGCTGACGGCCGGCCGCGACGGCGCGTACACGCTGCAGCGCACGGGCCTGTTCGGCGCGACGGGGCCGCTCTGGCAGGGCCGGGTCGGGCAGCCGCTGCACGCCGACACGCCGCACGGGCCGATCGACGTGTTCGTGCGCGACCTCGCGGGCGCGCCCGGCGCGCGCTTCGACCTGACCCGCTACGCGGCCGACGACGCGACCGAATGGCTGCAGAAAGCCGTGCTGGTCGCGGAGCGCGGCAAGCAGTCCAACATGATCGGCGCGACGCTCGACGGCACCGACCCGCTGCGCGACAGCCGGATCCTGAACGCGATCGGCGTCGCGTACCTCGCGCAGAACACGCAGCGCAAATCGGAGGCCGCGGATCGGCTGATCCGCTTCATGGACGCGCAGCTGCCGCAGCTCAAGCAGCAGCTCGAACGGGCGGAGAGCCGCTTCAACGCGTTTCGTGCGTCGCACGGCACGGTCAACACGAGCGACGACGGGCTCGCGTTGCGGCAGCAGTCGGTCGATCTCGAAACGCGCGTGCAGACGCTGCAGCAGCGGCGCCAGGAGCTGCTGACCCGCTTCATGCCGAAGCATCCGGCAATGGTGGCCGTCGATGCGCAACGCGCGGACGCGCAGCGCGAACTCGACGCGGTGCGCGCGCAGATCCGGCGCTTGCCGGGCGTCGAGCAGGGCATGCTGCAGCTTCAGCGCGACGTGGCCGTCGATACCGCGCTCTATACGAACCTGCTCAACGCGCGCCAGCAGATGACGCTGGCGCGCGCGAGCAAGACCGGCAACGTGCGGATCGTCGATGCCGCGAAGGCGGCCGACACGCCGATCGGGCCGCATCGCGGCATGGCCGCGATCGGCGCGCTGCTGCTCGGCCTGCTGGCCGGCGGCGCGATCGTTGTCGTGCGGCAGCGGCTCGCGGGCACGGTGGCCGATCCCGACGAGCTCGAATGGGCGACCGGCGTGCCCGTGTTCGCGACGGTGCCGCGCAGCGCGTCGTCCGCGCGGCCGGAACCGCGCGTGCGCGGCGGCCGGCGCGGCGGGGCGGCGCCGGCGCCGCATGACGCGGCGCTCGAGAGCCTGCGCGGTTTGCGCACGTCGCTGCAACTGGCGCTGGCGGATGCGCCGAACCGCGTCGTGCTGATCTCGGGACCGACGACGGGCGTCGGCAAGTCGTTCGTCGCCGCGCATCTGGCGGTGCTCGCCGGCGCGTCGGGCCGGCGCGTGCTGCTGATCGACGCCGACCTGCGCAAGGGGTCGCTGCACGAGCGGTTCCGCTACAGCCGCGCGCCGGGCCTCACGGATATCGTCGGCGACACGCATCGGCTCGACGAGGCGCTGAAGCGCGACGCGATGCCGGGGCTCGATTTCCTCCCGATGGGCAGCGTCGTCGCCGATCCGGGCGAACGGCTGCTGCGGCCCGCGCTCGAGGCGCTGATCGAGCGCGTGGCGTCGCAGTACGACATGGTCGTGATCGACGGGCCGCCGCTGTTGCCGGTGGCCGATTCGCTGGTGCTCGGGCGCATGGCCGGCACCGTGTTCCTGGTTGCCCGCAGCGGCGTGACGACGCTGACCGACATCGACGAGAGCATGCGGCGGCTCGCGCATGCGCAGGTCGGCGTTCGCGGCATGATCCTCAACGACTTCACGCGCGGGCCGGGCCGGTACGACTATGGCTATGCCGGTACGGACACCCATCAGGCAGCGTCCGGCTTCGCGGGCGTGGCGGCGGCGCGCGGGCCCGCGCGCTGACCGGGCGGCGATGCGCGGCATCCGGATGGAGCGACCAGCATGAATGACGTGCATGCGGATCGGCGCGCCGCGCCCCGGTCCGTCCATCGGGCGGTGCGGGCGCCGGTGCGCGCGCGGCGCGTGGCGGGCTACGACGGATACTGGTGGGAAGATCCGGCGCGCCTGATCCTGTTCTTCATCCTGCCGCTCTACGGGCTGCTGTCGCTCAGCCTGCTCGGCGGCCAGAAGGCGATCGCGCGGGTCTACTTCGACGGCTTCCACGCGTTCGCGGGCGCGCTGTTCCTCGCGGTCGCGATGGCAGCCGCGTGGCTCGTGCAGGCGGCGGTGCCGGAGCGCGCGGCAAGCACCGCGCCGGTCGCGTTGCCGCCGCGCGTGCTCGACCTCGTGTTCGCGCTCGCGTTGACCGGCTATCTCGTGATGTCGAGCGGCGTGCTCGCGCAGCCCGCGCTGCTGCTCGCGTTCGTGCGCGGCGGCGCGAGCGCGTTCGACCTGCTTGAACTGAAAGGGCGCGTCGTCGGCCTGAGCACGCTCACGCAGGCGACGGCCGCGTACGTCGCGCTGTACTTCCACGTGTTCAGCACGCGCGTGAAGGGCTTCAACCGCTACAAGCTGTATCTCGTCGTGCTGGCGGTGCTGACGCTCGTCAGGAGCTTCATCTTCGCCGAGCGGCTCGCCGTGATCGAGATGGCGCTGCCGTGCGTGCTGATGATCGCGCGGTTCCGGCGCGGGCCGCGGCGCTCGGCGTGGGTGGCGCTCGGGCCGTTCGCCGCGGTGCCGCTGCTGGTCGGGTTCTTCATCGCGAACGAATACCACCGTTCGTGGGAAACCTACTACGTGAACCTGTACGACAACATCCTCGATTTCGCGCTCGAACGCCTCGGGCTGTACTACTCGACCGCGCTGAACAATGGCGCGGGGATCCTGAGCGTCCTCGGCTGGGGCAGCGCTCACCCGATGTTCACGTTCGACTGGCTGATCCGCTTCCCGGGCATCGGCAGCCTGTTCCAGCCGCTGCTCGATTCGGGCGACCGCATCGACGTGTTCCTGAACGGCTATGCTGATCCGGAATTCAACAACCCGTCCGGGATTTTCGTGCACTTCTACGAGTGGGGCTGGTTCGGGCTGCTCGTCGCGGCGTTCATCGGCGCGGTGTTCGGCAGAAGCTTCGCGGGCTGGCGTACCGGAAGCGGCTTCTGGTGCTGCGCGCATGCGGTGCTCTACGTGTCGCTGCTCGAGATCCTGCGGATTCCGAACCTGTTCAGCGGGCGCAATTTCGTTCCGCTGATGCTGCTGTTCGTCGTGTTCCGCCGTTTCGGCACGCAACGGTGACGCCCATGTGCACATCCCGATGCCGTGGCCGCGCTCGTGCAATGGCGCTCGCCATCGGCATGGCCGCCGCGTTGCCGTCGTGGCCGCCGGCAGCCGCGGCGGCGCCCGCCGGCCAACGCGAACACGACGCGGCCGCGCCCGATGCGATCGTGCACCCGTCCGCCGACGGCGCCGACCAGGCCGATGCGCTGCAACGCGCGCTCGACGCGCTGCAGCGCGGCCAGCGGCTCATGCTCGCGCCGGGGCGCTACGTCGTCGGGCACGCGCTGACGGTGAAGCAGGCGAACGTCGCGATCTCGGGCTACGGCGCGACGCTGATCGCGACCGACCCGGAAGACCAGACCATCGAGCTGCGCGGCGACGGGACGACGCTCGCCGGGCTCACGCTGGTCGGCGCCGGCTCGACGCGCCTGACCACGCCCGCCTCGACGAAGGTGGACGTGACGGGGCGCGGCGTGCAGGTGCTCGACGTCGTGGTCGACGGCGGCGCGAGCGCCGGCATCTTCGTATTCGGCGGCCAGGACGTCGCGATCGTCGGCAACGAGATCCGCGCGACGCTCGCGGACGGCATCCACGTGACGCACGGCGCGCACAACGTGCTCGTGCAGGGCAACGTCGTGCGCGATACGGGCGACGACATGATCGCCGTCGTGAGCTACCGGAACGACGGCGCGCCGAGCGGCAACGTGCTGATTGCCGGCAATTCGCTCGAAGGCAACGAGTGGGGGCGGGGCGTGACGGTGGTCGGCGGCGCGGACGTGACGATCGCGGACAACATCGTGCGCGGCGTGCAGACGGGTGCGGGCATCCTCGTCGCGCAGGAGGACAGCTACCGGACCCATGACACGACCAACGTGCGCGTGACGGGCAACGCGATTTCGGACATCCAGCAGCCGGCGTCGCGGCCGGCGCGCGGGCCGCTGACCGGCCAGGCCGCGATCGACCTGAATGCCGGCTCGGGCAAGGTCACGCGCGTCGAGGTGACGGACAACCGGATCGCCCGCGCGCGCTTCGCGGGCGTTCGCATGCTGGGCAACGTGTGCGGGATTCGAATGTCGGGCAATCGGCTCGACGCGATCGGCGGTGCGCCGATCGCCGGCGAGTCGCGCGGCTGCGCGGCCGGCGAGGTGATCGTCGGGGCCGCGAACACGCTGGACGGCGCCGCGCTGCCGCCGTCGGCGGACGCAGCGTCGCAGGCCGCCGGGGCCGCGAGCGGCGGCGCCGACGCGCGCCTGATGCCGCATGTGCGCGAATGGCTCCGGCAGGCGCGGCGCCGCAGCCACGGACGGCCGATCGAATGAGCGTGGCGCCGGCGCGGCACCGTTCCGCTAACCGGCGTCGCTGACCGCCGGCGTCTCGCGCGGCTGCGCTGCGGCCGCCGCCGTTGCCGTTTCCTCCGAGGCGACCGCCCGCCCGTACTGGTCGTCGAAGCGCACGATGTCGTCCTCGCCGAGATAGTCGCCCGACTGCACCTCGATGATCTCGAGCGGAATCCGCCCGGGATTCTCGAGCCGGTGCACCTCGCCTACCGCGATATACGTCGACTCGTTCTCGCTGAGCAGGAACGTGTCGCCGCCGCGCGTCACCTTCGCGGTGCCGCGCACGACGATCCAGTGTTCCGCGCGGTGATAGTGCATCTGCAGCGACAGCCGCTTGCCCGGATCGACGACGATCCGCTTCACCTGGAAGCGCTCGCCGAGGTCGATCGAATCGTAGTGCCCCCACGGCCGCCGCACCTTGCGGTGTTCGCGCACCTGCGGTTGCCGGGCCGTCTTGAGGCGGGCGACGATGTGCTTCACGCGCTGCACGTCATGCTTGTTCGCGACCAGCACCGCGTCGGGCGTCTCGATGACGACGACGTCCCGCATCCCGACGCAGGCCACCAGCCGTCCTTCGGAGCGCACCAGGCTGTCCTGCGTATCCTCGAACAGGATCGGGCCGCGCGCGACGTTGCCGTCGCCGTCCTTCGGCATGATTTCCCAGATCGCGTCCCATGTGCCGACGTCCGACCAGCCCGCCGTGAGCGGCACCACGATGCCGTCGATGCCGAGCGCATCGTGCGTGGCGAGGCGCTCCATCACCGCGTAGTCGATCGAATCGGACGGACATGCGTCGAACGCGGCCGCGTCGATCCTGAAGTACGGCTCGTCGGCGACGCCCGCGCGCCAGGCCGCCTCGCAGGCGGCGTGAATCTGCGGCGCGAGCGTGCGAATGGCCTTCAGCCAGATCGACGCTCGGGTGACGAAGATCCCGCTGTTCCACCAGTAGTCGCCCGAATGCAGGTAGCGCTCCGCGAGCGCGGCGTCCGGCTTCTCGACGAAACGGTTGATCGCGTAGCCGCCCTGGCCGCCGTGACGGCCCGCATGCGGCGCGCCGACCTGGATGTAGCCGTAGCCGGTTTCCGCGCGGCGCGGCAGCACGCCCAGCGTGACGATCGCGCCGTCCTGCGCATAGCGCGCGGCGCGGCCGACCGCGTCCTGGAACGCGCCGACGTCGCCGATCACGTGGTCGGCCGGCATCACGACGAGCACCGGATCGTCCGCGAGCGCGCACGCGTCCAGCGCGGCGAGCGTGAGCGCGGGCGCGGTGTTGCGGGCGGCCGGCTCGATCAGGATGCGTGCGGGCGCCGCGCGGCCGACGACCTGCGTGGCGCTCATGAAGCGATGCGATTCGCCGCACACGAGCAGCAGCCGGTCGCCGAGCGACGCGCTCGCGATTCCGTTCAGGCGTCGTGCGGTCGACGACAGCGGCGATTCGTCCGACACGAGATCGATCAGCTGTTTCGGATATTGCTCGCGGGACAGCGGCCACAGCCGCGTGCCCGAGCCGCCCGCAAGAATCACGGGCAGGATGCGCGGCATGTCCGGTTGGGGAACCGGGCGCAGGATGCGGTTCATCGCTCGGCTCCGGTATCGGCCGGCAGCCGGTTGCGCGCGCGGCCGTCGTCGCGCGCGTCGCCGCCGCGCATCCGCGGCGCCTCGGCCACGCGCGACAGCAGGTGCTGGAACGCGCTGGCCGCGCGGTCGACGGGCCGCACCATGCCGATGAACGGCGCGCCGTGTTCGAGATAGGGGCCATAAGCCTTGCGAAAGCCGAAGCGCTTGTAGAACGCCTGCCGGTGCGCCGCCACGTGCGTGCGCACCGCGATGCGTGGCCATGCGACGCGGGCCGCCGAAAGCGCGCGTTCGATCAGCCGTTCGAGCGTGTCGTCGTCGCGCCGCGCTTCGCTCGTCAGCACCTTGTCGATCGTCACGTCGGGGTCGATGTCGTCGGCCGGCAGCAGGCGCGCATACGCGGCGACCTGCGCCGCGTCGCCGTCGCGCGTGAGCGCATAGACGTGCAGCGCGCTCGCGTCCTTGCCGTCGATGTCGAGATGCGTGTGCGCGTCCTCGACGACCAGCACGGCGTTGCGCGCGCGCAGGATCGCGTAGAGATCGACACCGCTCAGTTCTCCGAATTCACAACAATGCCATTCCATGGTGCTTCCTCGTCTGATGCCCGGAACATGCAATGCCGCTCGGGGCGTTCGCCGCCGGCAGGATCGCGAGGATCACGATACGGGCCCGTATCGACGCGATCTGTTCGTAAGCGCACTTACGCCCGGTTTCGTGCGGCGGCCGCCGCATCGCGCGAGAGCGGCGCAATGTGCGATAGCACACACCGGCCGGCCCGCGGCATGCCGATAATGCGGACATTCTGGCGGCCGGCCGGTTGCGCCGCCCGCATACACGCAAGAAAACAGGGAGCGGCACTTGAAGATCGCGATCGTTCACGACTGGCTGGTGGCGCCGGGCGGCGCCGAGCACGTGCTCGCGCACATGATCGACTGCTTTCCGCAGGCGGACGTCCATAGCCTCGTCGACTTCCTCGAAGACCGCACATGCCTGCGCGGCCGCCCGGTGCGCACGTCGTTCATCCAGAAGCTGCCGTTCGCGCGCACGCGCTATCGGAGCTATCTGCCGCTGTTTCCGCTGGCGATCGAGCAGTTCGACCTGTCCGCCTACGACATCGTGCTGTCGAGCTCGTATGCGGTCGCGAAGGGCGTGCTGTGCGGGCCCGACCAGCTTCACGCGAGCTACGTGCATTCGCCGGTGCGCTATGCGTGGGACCTGCAGCATCAGTACCTGAACGAAGCCGGGCTGGCGCGCGGGCCCAAATCGGCGCTGGCGCGCGTGCTGCTGCATTACATCCGCAACTGGGACGCGCGCTCCGCGAACGGCGTCGATTGCGTGGCCGCGAATTCCCGCTTCATCGCGCGCCGCATCCGCAAGACCTACCGGCGCGACGCGACCGTGATCCATCCGCCCGTCGACGTCGACCGCCTGACGCTGCGCGCCGACAAGGAGGCGTTCTTCCTGACCGCGTCGCGGCTGGTGCCGTACAAGCGGATCGACCTGATCGTCGAAGCGTTTTCGCGCACGCCGTGGCGCCGGCTGGTCGTGATCGGCGACGGCCCGGAGAGGGCGAAGATCCGCGCGCTGGCCGGCCCGAACGTCACGCTGCTCGGCTATCAGCCGTTCGAAGTCCTGCACGATCATCTGCAGCGTGCCTGCGCGTTCGTGTTCGCGGCCGAAGAGGATTTCGGCATTGCGCCGGTCGAGGCGCAGGCCTGCGGCACGCCGGTGATCGCGTACGGCAAGGGCGGCGTGCGCGAGTCGGTGCGCGCATGGCCGTGCGCGCGGCCCACGGGGCTGTTCTATCGGGCGCAGACGGCCGACGCGCTCGTCGATGCGCTCGCCCGCTTCGACGCGTTGCCGCGCGGCACATTTGCCGCGCACGCCTGCCGCGAGAATGCCGAGCGCTTCGGCGCGGAGCGCTTTCGCGCCGAGTTCACGCGCTTCGTGCTGAACGGCTATGCTGCGTTGCAGGAAGAGATGGCCGGCGCCGTCGACGCGGTGGCCGGCGGCGCGGCGCAACCGGACGATCTGCCCGCGGCGCCGGCGCGTCACGACGACGCGGCGCGGCTGCGCGTCTGAAGTTCCACGAGACGCCGATTCGGCGCCGGCGCCGGCGCTGCGCCGCAATGTAACCGACGGTGCGGCGGCGGACGATGCGCGTACCCGACGAGCCGACCGGCATTATGAAAAGAACGGAACGGTTGCCTCATTTTTCTCCGTACTCCACATTGAATTGCGGGTAATCCGCGTGGCTGACTGTGCGTGAATGTAGTATTGGCCACCGATCGACGTGATCGGTCGTGGATAATCAATGCTGCATTGCTAAAGCACGCGCTTCCCGATCAGGCCGCACGTAACCGAAAGATTCGATGTTTATCGTTTGGTAACAACCGATCTGGAAACGGCGTGTAAATTTGTAAAAGAACGAAATGAGGTGGCCGCGCTGGCTTATCCGGCCGACCGTCATCCGGCTCAGGTGGCCCGCGCAGTCGTTGCACGCAGCAATGCGCGAGCGGACGGCGGCCGGCTTCGATGGCGTGTCCGTGCCGACGGCGTGCCGCATGACAGGCAGGACGGGGTGGCCCGGGGCGGATGCGTTCCGCCGGGGCCGATGACAGCGGGACCGGACGACAGCCGGCTCGTACTCCGGAACCGTGGCGCGTGCGGCCCCCATGCCGCCGGCGTAGCGCGAAGCAGGTTCACGGAGTAGAGAAAGCGATGGTTCGTCATGAATAGGCCAATAACGCGCGACAAGGGCGGCGGCGGGGGAAGGTCTGCCGGGCAGCGTCCGCTGATTTACTGGACGCAGGCGCCTTCGGTGATCCTGCGCAAGGAGCTTGCGCGGCGCGACTGGAAAGTCACGGTCGTCGCGCACGCGAGCGAACTGCTGCGCGAGCGCACCGATGAAATCACGTGCGGCATTCTCGATCTCAGCGGCGGACACGCGGACGCGATCGGCGCGATTGCGTCGACGTGCGCGTCGATGCGCGACGTCGTCTGGGTCGCGCTGGTCGACGCGGGGCAGACCGCGTCGCCGACTGTGCGCGCGCTGCTGCGCGACTACTGTTTCGACTACATCACGCTGCCGGCGTCGCATCAGCGGATCGCCGAAACGGTCGGCCACGCGTACGGGATGGAGTGCCTGTTCATGCACGACCAGGAACGTCCCGACGTGTCCGAGCACGGCATCGTCGGCACCTGCGGCGCGATGCTCCGGCTGTTCGACACGGTGCGGCGCTTCGCGGGCACGGACGCGCCGGTGTTCGTGTTCGGCGAGACCGGCACCGGCAAGGAACTGACCGCGCTCGCGATCCATCGTCACTCCGAGCGGCGCAACGGCCCGTTCGTCGCGGTCAACTGCGGCGCGATTCCGCCCGATCTGCTGCAGTCGGAGCTGTTCGGCTACGAGCGCGGCGCGTTTACCGGCGCGCACGCCCGCAAGATCGGCTACGTGGAGGCCGCGAACGGCGGCACGCTGCTGCTCGACGAAATCGGCGACCTGCCGCACGACAGCCAGGCGAGCCTGCTGCGCTTCGTGCAGGCGCGCGCGATTCACCGGCTCGGCGGCAGCGATCCGGTGCCGGTCGATGTGCGGATCGTGTCGGCGACGCACGTCGATCTGCGCGATGCGATGGAGGAGGGGCGCTTTCGCGCCGACCTGTTCCACCGGCTCTGCGTGATGCGCATCGACCAGCCGCCGCTGCGCTCGCGCGGCAAGGACATCGAACTGCTCGCGCACCACATGCTCGAGCGCTTCAGGGGCGATGCGCGCCATCGCGTGCGCGGATTCTCGACGGATGCGATCACCGCGCTCTACAAGCACGACTGGCCCGGCAACGTCCGCGAGCTGATCAATCGCGTGCGCCGTGCAGTGGTGATGACCGAAGGGCGGCTGATCACCGCGCGCGATCTCGAACTCGAATACTGTCTCGACGCGGCGTCGCCGTCCGTCGCCGACATCCGCAAGACGATCGAGCGCGAAGCGATCGAACTCGCGCTGCTGCGCACGCGCGGGCGCATCGCCGTGTCGGCGCGCGAACTCGGCGTGTCGCGCGCGACGCTCTATCGCTGGATGGAGGCGTACGGGATCGAGCGGCCGCGCCGTACCGGATCGTCGGACTGAACGGGCCGGCGGCGCATGCGTGCCGCCACGTCACGCGGCCGGCTTCGCGCGGATGGTCGGGCCGGAATTGACGGCGCGGATCTCGACCGGCGGCGGCATGTGCGCATCGGCGTCGCGCTGCGCGGCATCGAGCGGCGCGAGCGCGACGCGCGCCGGCATGCCGGGCGCGACGTGAAACCAGTCGTCGCGCGGCACGAAGCCCGGCGCGAGGATCTGCACGTGCCGCGCGAGATGGCGGGTCGCGATGTCGACGGCCCAGGCGCCGTCCGTGCGCGACACGCAGGCTTCGAGCCCGAGGTCGCGGCGCGCGAACACGGCGGGGTGGGTGCGGGACGGAAAATGGAACGCCTGCGACAGGATCGCGCCGTCGTCGCCGCGCAAGGTCGCGACGACGGCGTCGTGCTCGCAGGGGCCGAACCGGTACGCATAGGTCCAGTCGAAGAAGCGGCCGAGCAGGTCGGCCGACCCGAGCCGGAGCGCATCGTGCGCGGCCACGCGGATCGCGCGGCCGGCCTGCGCGACCGGCGTGCGGCCGTCGCGCAGCGCGATCAGCTCGACGGCGGCCGACAGCGGCGCCGGGCGCTCGTTGATCACGTGCACGTCGAGCCCGTTCAGACCTTCGTCGACCAGCAGGATCTGCACCGGCTGCAGCACCTGGCGCAGCGCATGCCAGACCGATTTCGGCCGGTGCGCCGCATCGACGATGCCCCATCCCGCGCCGGGCCGCACGTCCTGGAACTGCCAGACGAGGGCGCCCGCGCAGCGCGAGCCCGCGCGCCGCCATTCGGAGAAGGTGTCGCGCATCACGTCGGCAAGCACCGCGCGCGACAGCTCGACATAGCGCGCCGGGTTCTCGCGTCGCAGCCGGCCGGGCTCGACGGCGTACAGCGCATGCAGATAGTGATCGCGGACGTCGTCGAAATCCCATGACGCGCCGGGGTCGCGCGGCACGCCCTGCTTCCAGCGCGGCTCATGCGTGCCGGGCCGGCCGAGTTCGTCGAGCGCCGCGTCGCACGGCAGGTTGGCGAACGCGAGGCATTCGCTGGCGAAGCGCACGTCGGCGCGGCGCGCGTCGTCGAGCGGGCGCAGGTAGGCGCCGACGCCGTAGTAATGCGACACGCGTTCGCGCGGCGCAAACGGCAGGACGCCGCCGTCGGGCGTGTCGGGCAGGTATGGCACGTCGGGGCGCAGCGCCGCCGCGTGGCTCGCCAACTGCTCGGCGGTCAGCGCCACGAACCGCTGCTTCGGCGCGAGGCCCGACATGGCGGCCTGCTGCGCGATCTCGCTGCCGCCGCACAGCACCGCGAGCGACGGGGACGCGCGCCGGCGTGTCAGGAACTGTTCGGCCTCGCGCCGGACCGCGTCGTCGAACGACGGCGCGGCCAGCGCGTAGTCGAAGTTCGCGAACATGAAGTCCTGCCAGACCAGCAGGCCGAGCCGGTCGCACCACGCATGGAACGCATCGGCCTCGTAGGTCATCGTGCCGCCGACGCGGATCATGTTGAAGCCGGCGTCGCGCGCCTGTTCGAGCAGGTGCCGGTAGGTCGCGTCGTCCGCGTGAAGCGCGAGCGGCGCGGCGCTGCTCCAGCAGGCGCCGCGCGCGAAGACCGGCACGCCGTTGACGCGCAGCCCGAAACCGAGCCCGTCGTCGCCCGGTTCCGGCTCGATCGTGCGAAAGCCGGTCGCGCCGAGCGCGCGCCGCGCGCCGTCCAGATGCAGCGCGATGTCGTACAGCGCCGGCTCGCCGTGCGTGTGCGGCCACCAGCGGCGCACGCGCGGCAGCGTCACGCTCGCGCGCAGCCGGTCGGCGCCGGCGCGTTCGAGCGTTGCGTGGTGTTCGCCGCACGACAGGCGCGCGACGAGCGCGTCGGGCAATGGCGACGAGAACGCCAGCTCCGCGTCGAGCCGGCCTGTCTCGCCGTCGATGCTGGCAAACAGGTCGCAGCGGGCGATCACGGGGCCGGCGGCCGGGTCCAGCACGTCGACCGGCCGCCACGGGCCGATCGGCGGATGGGGCGGAAACCAGCCCGGCATGTGGCCGAACAGCGAGGTCCGCACGGCGCGCAGCGCGGCCGGCTCGGCGAGCCGCGTGCGCCAGCGTGCACGCTGCGGCGCCCGCAGGTCGCGCAGATGCGGGCCCAGCGCGCGGAAGCAGAGCGTCAGCCGGTGCGAGCCGTCGAGCGCGACGGCCACGTCATGCGAGACGAACATGCTGTCCGAGCGCAGGAGCGGCGTCTCGTCGAGCCAGGCCTCGGCGACGGTCGCGAGGCCGTGGAAGCGCAGCACGCGCGGCCCGTGTCCGTGCAGCGTGGTGCGATACCAGTAGTCGCGCTCGGCGAGCGCGCCCGCCGTGTCGAGCCGGCCCGCCTGCGCGAGCGCCTGTGCGACCGTGCCGGGCACCGGCGCCGCGATCCAGTCGCCGGCCGCGCCGAGATCGGCCGGTGTGCGGGCGGCGCCGGCCGGCGTCGCCCGCAGCGACCACGCGGCGGTGTCCGTCGCGCGACTCACCGGGCGATCGGCGTCACGCGAACCGTGTCGTCGCGCACCGGCGCGGCGGCGTGACGCGGCGGCGCGATCCGGCGCGCGCAGTCGACCAGATCGCGGTACGCCGCCTCGATCGCTTCGAGCGAGCTGTCGCCGCGCTCCTCCTTGCCGCGCGAGCATGCGCGCGCGAGCCGGAATTCGAGCACCATGGCCTCGTTCGCGATGCGCTCGCAGGCCGCGCGGAGGTCGGCGAACGGGCCGGTGCAGCCACTGGCCTGCAGCCAGCGCGCATAGTGGCCGAACAGCTCGAAGTTGGCGCCGAGCTGCCGCACCGAATTGAACGAGTACGCGTGGAAGCGCTCGAGCGGCGCGTCGGCGAGCGTGCGCGCGTCGATCCGGAGCTGGCGGCGGAACGCGGCGATCGGATTGACGGCCGGCACGCGGCGCAGCTGGCGTTGCAGCGCGTCGAGCGACGCTTCGCAGAGCGCGCGCTCCGCCAGCGGTGCGAAACGCCGCTTCGCGCACTCGACGTAGGGCGGCAGCGCCATCGCCGAGCCGTGGCCGACGAGCCCGTCGTAATCGAGGCCGTCGGCCACGTAATAGCCGCTGTTGTGAAAATAGCCGAGCTGCCGGTGCCCGCGATCGATCGCGTCGATGCCGATGGTCGTCTTCGTATGCTGGGCGCGGTAGCTGATGCCGTGCGTGTCGGGCAGGAACCACGCGTCCACTTCGACGATCATCAGGTGGCCGCGCGCGACCTGCGTTTCGATATGGCGGTCGAGCGGCTCGTAGATCGAATGTTCCTGCACGACGATGCCGTAGAGCCGCTCCAGCTCGTCATGCGGAAACTTGAAGAACGTGAACTGGTCGCCCTCGAAATCGAGCGCGAGCGTGAACGGCAGCGCCGCGTACGGATTGAAACCCCACCAGCGCAGCACCTCGAGCCACATGTCGACGTAGCAGTTGGTCTGCTTCCACACCATCTCCTGCCCGTGCAGCGGATGCGCCCGGTAGTGTCGCGCGCGATGGCGCACGTCGTCGAACGACGCGTCGCCGCCGTCGTGAGAGACGAGCGTCATCGCGCGCCCCACAGCACGTCGCGCACGTCGTGCGGCCACGCGTCGAGGTCGAAGCCGTGATGGCGGAACAGCGCGAGCGTCAGCCGCTCGAGCCCGAAGCCGACGCAGCCCGTGTGCGCGACGTCGCCCGTCGCGGTGCGGATGCCCCACAGCTCGCCGAAATGATCCATGTGGTAGTTGAAGCTCAGGCAGGCCGTCTGCCGGCCGTCGTGCTCGATCGGCACCAGCAGCTCGAACTTCAGGTTCTGCTCGCGCTGGCTGTGCGCGACGATCTTGCCGCCGCGCCCGAAGAACGGGTCGTTGGCCAGATCGATCGCGTTGGGCAGGCGCAGCGCGTCGATCATCCGCGCGCCGCGCTCCATCCAGGTCCGGCGGAACGCGACGATCTGCTCGGGCGTGCCGATCCGCACGAACTCGCGCATCCGGAACAACTGCATGCGGGTCGGATCGAGCGACGGCTCGTGGCGGAAGCAGTACGAGAACACGTCGATGAGCCGCCCGTCCCCGGGCAGCGCGCCCGCGCGCGCCACGACGGGGTAGACGGGATAGCACGCGGCCGGCGTCATCACGACGTAGGTCGGCTTCTGACAGCCGCTCCAGTCCTCGCCGCGATCGAGGCACTGCAGCACGCGCTGCTGCTCGTGTTCGCCGCCGCAGAATGCATGGACGGTGCCCGCGAGCTGCGGGAAGCTTTTCATGTACTCGCTGCGCTCGAATTCGAGCCGGCTCATCGCCGGCGGGAAGCGCAGCACCTCCGCCTGCTGGTCGGCGCCGACGCGCGTGACGAACGCATCGAGCGCCTCGACGACGCGCTCGAAGCGCTCGCTGCGGCCGAACAGGCCCTGCACGCCGGTGGAGACCAGCAGCCCGGCGTCGATCAGCGCGTCGCGCAGCGGATTGGCGCCGGCGCGGTCGAGCGGCGCGCCGGCGGGCGCGGCCGAGGCGGGGGGCAGGGAGGAAAGGCGATCGTTCACGGAAGTTTCTCCAGCGTCGCGGGACGCAGCGCGAGCAGCAGGCTCGATGTATTGGCGGCGATGCGGTCGTTGCTGATCATCAGCGGCGCCGCGTGCAGGTCACGGATGTGCCGGCCGACGCTGAACGGCGTGCCGTGCTTGTAGCCGGCCATGCCGCAAATCATCAGCGCCTGGTGCGCGACGTCGAGCGCCGTCGTCGACACGTAGGTTTTCAGCGTATTGATCTCGGCGGCCCACGCCATGCCGTCGGACCACGAGCGCGTGCACGCGAGCGCATGCAGGCGCAGCACGCGGTCGACGCGGGCCTGCATCGCCTGCATCTGCTCGAGCGCTTCGGCGATGCGCCGCGACGCGGGGGACGGCGCGCCGTCGGTCCTGCGCATCTGCGCGCGGAAGAACTGGTGTGCGCGATTGAACGCGTCCTGCGCGACGCCGATCCAGACCGACGCCCACAGGATGTGCGATACCGGCACCATCGTCTGTTCGGCGATCCGCGAGAACGGCGCGGACAGGCATTGCACGGCCGCGCCGCGCGCGTCGAGCGCGAAGCCGCTGCTGCAGGTGCCGCGCATGCCGAGCGTGTCCCAGTCGCTGCTGCGCGTCAGCGTATAGCCGTCGCGCAGCAGCGTGACGAGCACCTGATCGGACGGCGCCGCGTGCGCGTCGCGCCGCGCGGTCGCGAGAATCCCGTCCGCGTACTCGCCGTAGGAGATCGTCGGCGCGTGCTTCAGCAGCCGGAACCCGTCGCCGTCGGTCTCGAGCGCGCACTGGCTCGCGCGCAGGTTGCCGCCGACGCCGTCCTCCGACGTCGCGGACGCGAGCAGCCACTGATGCCGCGCGAGCTGCTGCAGGAACAGCTTGTGCCAGACGTCGTCGAGCGCATGATCGACGATGCATGCGACCTGGATCTGATGCATCGCGAACACCATCGCCGCCGATGCGCAGCCCTGGCCGAGGATCGCGCAGGCGGACGCGACGTCTGCCAGCGACGCGCCCGCGCCGCCGAGCCGGACGGGCACCAGCGCGCCCAGCAGGCGCCGCGCGCGCATCGCCTCGATCGCTTCGACCGGGCAGCGCGCGTCGCGGTCGACTGCGTCCGCGTGCTGCGCGGCGACCTGCGCGACGGCGCGCGCGGCCTCGTCGAGCCCGCGCGCGCCGTCGCCGGTCGCGACTTCCGGAAGCAGACCGTTCATGCCGAATGCGCGGCGCGCCGGAGCGTCGCGATGGCGTCGGCGAGCGTGTCGATACTGCGGAACAGCTGGCGGTTGAGCATCTCGTCGGGAATCTCGACGTCGAACTGCCTTTCGAGCGCGAGCATCAGCTGGATCGTGTCGAGCGAGGAAAGGCCCGCGTCGTACAGGTCGTCGGCGTCGCCGATCGTATCGACGGCGGCCTCGAGGTGGGCGACCTGCTTGAGTATTTCCCTGATTTCGTGTTTCACGTGCGGCTCCGGCGTGCGTGGTGTCCTCCGCACGGGACCGACGCGGCGCGCCGCGCCGCCATCGCCCCGGCAGTCCGGCTTCAGTAGACCATTCGCCGCCGCCGCGTTCTGTTCGTCACCCTACAATCGGCTGGCCGCTCCGCGCGCGTGCGCGGGTGCGTCACGAGCCGGATCAACTGCGCGACGCGGCGGGCACGCCCGTGTCGGCCGACAGGATGCGCTTCATCTCGTCGCGCACGAGGCCGCGGCAGCCGCACGCCATGCGGTCGAGGCCCGGCAGATCCGCGAGCTCGATCGAACTCCGGTATTGCCGGATCAGGCCGAGCTTCTGGATCTCGCCCGCGGCGTCCGTGATGGTCTCGCGCCGCACGCCGAGCATCTGCGCGAGCATGCTGTGCGTGACCTGGATCTCGATGCTGCGCGAGCGGTCGTACGCGAGCAGGAACCATCTGCATAACTGATGTTTGAGCACATGATGACGGCTGCAGAACGTGATCTGCGACACCTGTGCGATCAACAGCCGCAGGCAGACGAACAGCAGGTGACGAATCACGGCGGACGCGTCGAACGCGGCCGCGAACGCGTGCGGGTCGAGCCGATACGCGAAGCCGTCGCGGCAGGCGACGGCGCGGCACGGCATCGTGCCGCTGCCGCCGATCACCTCGTCGCAGACGATGCCTTCGCTGCCGATTTCGGCTACTTCGAGCGTCATGCCGCCGGACGACACGTACTGCAGCGACACCGCGGTCGTGACCGGCAGATAGACGGCGGGGAGCGTATCGCCGGGCTCGCAGAGCACCTGGCCCGATTTCACGTGGACGAGCTTCAGATGGCTCGCGAGCGCGACGCGGTCCTCGCGGTCGAGCGCGGCAAGGAACCGGTTCGCATCGAAGCTGGGCGACAGCTCGATCACGCCGCTGGCCGGCGCGGCGACTTCATGTGCCTGATGTATCACGACGCATCCTCGTACGGTTGAGCTCGCGTGTCGGCGCGGCGGCCATCGCAAATCGAGGCACCACGCGCGTCGCACGGCGTTATGGAGATATTCGAATGCCGATGGCGACTAAAACGCTAACACGTTGAATGTTTTTGTCATTTGCATCGCGCGTCATTTCACAAAGTTTGACGATTTAAACCGTGATCGGATTCTTGAATGGGTTATACCGGGATTCGCGGAATTTGCTCGTGAATGAAATTGAATGCATGCGGATTTTTGTATGCGACCCATTGTTCAGGAATCAATCGGATGCAAAGCGTCTCCTGTCGGAATTGTCAGTGATGGATGATTTAAAGATGATCTGACAAATGACCGGAGCCGGTGCGGGTTATCAATCAAATCATGCGGATAGGTGCGATATGTGCGCCATCCTACATTGGCCGCGGCACGCGCGCCGCTTCAGTTTTGAGACAGTTTCGAACGCCAGGCGCGTTGCGGCACGGTGTGCGGTTGCCGCCGGCGTGGTCGCGGAAACAATCGTCATGCCGATGTAAGTGTTTGAAATGGCGGCGCGCGCGGCGTTCGCGACGCGCGCGATGCGCGCAACGGCAATGCTCGGTCGAATTCGTTGCAGTGTCCGGTTCCTGCCGTAGTGTCCGAAAATGCGACGTTTTTCGTTTTCCGCATGCGAATGTTCGTGCCGTATAAATCGCGCCGTGATTCATATATTAAGGATGGGCGGGAATTGGCACGTAAATCGCTTATTGGAAAAGCGCGAAGGCGCAGGACGAAAACGAATTCCGCGCGCGATGTGGACAGCGCGGACAGACAGGGATACAGACATGCTTCATCTTCAATCGTGCCATTGGTCAAACGCGATCCTCGACGCGCTGCCGGAGGACAGCATCCGCAGGCTCGCGCCGCATCTCGAACTGGTCAGGGTCAAACCCGGCCTGCTCGACCGGGTCGGCGAGCCGGCCCGCTACATGCACTTCCCGACGACCGCGATGCTGTCGGTGCTGCACCTGATGGAGGACGGCGCGATGGTGGAGGTCGCCGTGGTCGGCCGCGAGGGGCTCATCGGCCTGTCGGCGCTGATCGGCGGCAGCGCGATCTCGAACCGCTTCGAGGTGCGCATCGGCGGGATGGCCTACCGCGTGTCGTCCTGCGTGATGCGCTCGGAATTCGAACGTTCGCCGGCGACGTACCGGCTTCTGCTCAACTATTGCCAGGCGGCGATGGTGCAGATCTCGCGCAGCGCGCTGTGCAACCGGCATCACTCGGTCAGCGAGCAGCTCATCCGCTGGCTGCTGCTGGCGCACGATCGCATCGACGGCGACGAACTGGCCGTCACGCAGCAGACGATCGCCAACATGCTCGGCGTGCGGCGCGAAGGCGTGACGGAAGCGGCAGGGTGCCTGCAGGAGGCCGGCCTGATCCGGCAGCGCCGCGGCCGCATCACGCTGCTCGATCGCGACGGGCTCGAACGGCACGCTTGCGAATGCTACGACATGATTCGCAGCGCTTACCGCGGCCTGCTCGGTGCGCAGGAGAGTGCGAGCGTGACGCCGTTCCGCGCGCGGACGCCGGAGGCGAGCCGCGTCCGCCCGGCGCACGGGGCATGACCATGCGCGCGGCACGGAATGGCGCGCACCGGCTGCGGCGCGCGATAGTCATGGCCGTCGACGCCGCGCTGCTGCTGGCGGGCGCGCTGGCGGCGCAGGCGTGGGCGGGGCTCGCGTGGCGCGACCTGACGGATGGGCAGCGCGGCGCCATCGCGCTGTCGTGCGTGCTGACGCTGATGCTGCTGCCGCGCGGCACGCCGCGTGCGCGCGGCGACGGCCGCCGGTCCGCGCTGGCGCGGCTCGTGATCGCCGTCGCATGCGCAAGCGTGCTGACGATCGCGGGCGCGATGTGGATCATGAATCGCGGCGCGACGGTGTCGCCGCGCTGGATCGTGCGCACGGTACTCGCGGGCGACGCGGGCCTGTTGCTCGGCAGGGCCGCGCTGCTGGCGATCGCGTGGCGGCGCGGCGAGCCGCGCGCGGGGCAGCGCCGCGTCGCGCTGGTCGGCGCGACCGCATACGGCCGCGCGGCACTGGACCGGATGCGGCTCGCGCCGCACAGCCCGTACGTGCCCGTTTGCGTGTTCGACGACGCCGACGCGGCGGGCGCGGAGCGCTGCATCGGCGGCGTGCCCGTGACCGGCGACTGGAACGCATTGCGCGCACGGATCCGCGCCGGCCTGATCGACGAAGTGTGGCTGACGCTGCCGATGTCGCACGAGCGGCGCATCCAGCGCATCGTGCGCGAGTTGCGCGACGAGTTCGTCGAACTGCGGCTGCTGCCCGACGTGCGTCACGTCGCGGTCGTCGATCGTTCCGCGACCGACGTGCTCGGGATGCCGGCGATCAATCTCGCGACGACCCCGCGTTCCGCGCCGGAACTGTGGGCAAAGTTCGCGTTCGACCGCGCATTCGCGCTTGCCGTGCTCGTCCCGCTGCTGCCGGTGCTCGCGGCGCTGGCGGTGGCGGTCAAGCTGTCGTCGCCGGGGCCCGTGCTGTTCCGGCAGCGCCGCAAGGGCGTCGACGGTCGCGAGTTCTCGATCCTCAAGTTCCGGACGATGCGCGTGCACCGCCAGCAGCCGGGCGTCGTGCGACAGGCGTCGCGCAACGACGCGCGCATCACGCCCGTCGGCGCGTTCCTGCGGCGCACGTCGCTCGACGAGCTCCCGCAGTTCTTCAACGTGCTGTTCGGGCAGATGTCGGTGGTCGGCCCGCGCCCGCACGCGATCGAACACGACGACTTCTACCGGCGGCTCGTCGACGGCTACATGTATCGCTACCGGGTGCGGCCGGGCATCACGGGCTGGGCGCAGGTCAACGGCTATCGCGGCGAAACCCGCAAGGTCGAGGCGATGGCCGCCCGCGTGAAGTTCGACCTGTTCTACATGCAGAACTGGAGCTTCTGGTTCGACATCAAGATCATCCTGCTGACGATCGTGCGCGGCTTCGTCGGCCGCAACGCGTTCTGACGCGCGACGCCGCCGCATGCGCGGCGACGCATCGAGGCCGAAGGCGGTTGTGCGAGCGAACGTACCGACGGCGCGGCGCGCGCCGCCCACACTGATGGCACAGCAAAGCGCATCCCGCTCGAGGCGGGATGTCCGGCGGCGTGCAGACACGCCGCGGCCATCGGGGCAGTCACGATCATGTCAACGTCGATTCGGGAACGGGAGGGCGCGCACGACGCGTATGCGCCGCGGGAGGTCGTCGCGTCCGCGCGCACCACACACGGGCGCGCGCTCGCGATCAACGGCAAATTCGCGTCGCAGCGGATGACGGGCGTGCAGCGCGTCGCGTACGAACTGACCGCCGAGCTCGCGCGGATCGCCGGCGCCGCCGACGCGCCGCCGGTGGTCGTGCAGCCCGCTCACGATCCGGCCGCGCTGCCGGCGCAAGCCCGCCGGCAGGTTGCGCCGGGCTTGCGCGGCGTGCTGTGGGAGCAGTGGACGCTTCCGCGCGCGACCTGCGGCAGGACGCTGCTGAGCCTGTGCAACGTCGGCCCGCTGCTGAAGCGCGAACAGGTGCTGCTGATTCACGACGCGGCGGTCTTCGATCTGCCGGCCGGCTATTCGCTCGCGTTTCGCGTCTGGTATCGGCTCGCATTCGCGATCCTGAAGCGCCGCGCGCGGCACATCGTCACCGTGTCGCACTTCTCGCGCGCGCGCATCGCCGCGCGGCTGCGCATGCCGCCCGCGCGCGTGTCGGTCGTGCCCGGCGCGGTCGATCACATCGACCGGATCGACGCGGACCCCCGCGTGCTGTCGCGGCTGCGGCTCGAGCGCGACGGTTACGTGCTGTTCGTCGGTTCGCTGGCGCCCGGCAAGAATCTCGGCCGGGCGCTCGAAGCGATCGCCCTGTTGCGCCGCTCGCATCCCGCGATGCGTTTCGTGATCGCCGGCAGCGCGAACGCGAAGATCTTCGGCGAAGCGGCGGCCGGGCCGCGCGCCGACGATCCGCGCGTGACCTGGGCCGGCTATGTGACCGACGGCGAGCTGAAGGCGCTATACGAAGCTGCCGGCTGTTTCGTCTTTCCGTCGCTTTACGAAGGTTTCGGGCTGCCGCCGCTCGAGGCGATGCGCAGCGGCTGCCCGGTGATCGTCTCGCACGAGGGGGCGCTGCCGGAGGTGTGCGGCGGCGCGGCACTGTTCTGCGACGCCTACGACGCGGCCGACATCGCCGCGACGATCGCGCGCGTGATGGACGACGCAGCGTTGCGCGAGCGGTTGCGCGCGCAAGGCGTCGCGCACGCGGGCCGCTTCAGCTGGCAAGCGTCCGCGCAGGCGCTGCTCGGCGTCGTGCGCGGCAGCGAATGAGGGCCTCGTCCTTGCGTCTGCGCGCCGGCGGCGCGCGGCGGCCCGTCGCAGCGGCGGCCACGCCGATACGTCGATGGCCGAAGCGCAGCGTCGAGCGCACCGCCGTGCGCCGGCAACTGCTGACGGCCTGGCCGGCACAGCCGGCGCGGGCGATGCGTGCCGCCGTCAGCCCGACGCCGCCGCGTCGGCGGCATGCGTTGCGCCGGAGGCCGCGTCCTTCGGCTGCGCATCCGGCGTGACGGTCACGCTGGACGGGGCAACGGCGTGCTGGATCGTCGGCACGACCATCGTCGGAAAGAGGGCCGCGAGCGCGACCCATACGATTACGCCGAATACCATGGCTGTCTCCCGAGTGTCGAGCGAAGCGCACGCGCACTCGTACGCACGAAACGCGCGCGTGCGGTATGCCCCCACTCTATGGCGCACGTTTGCGCAGGAGATTGATCGATCTCAAGCTTGCCTGCGTCAGATGATTGCAAGCGACCGGTCACAGCGCGCACCATGGCTGTCGGATGTCCGTCGAGTCGACACCGGAGCCGGTGATGGCATGCAACGATGAAGACGAGCGGGAGCTGCGTCATGTCGCGGCGATGATCGACGAGCTGTGCCGCGTCGACTTTCGTGAGCGCACGACGACGGCCGTGATGCGTCCCGCGTACTGGCGCGCGCGACTCGATGCGATTCGCGCGCGGCTGCATGCGGGCGGACGGGCGGCGACGCTGACCCGGACGCTGGTCGAGCGCCTCGACGAGCTGGAGCGGCGTCAATGGCGCGACGGCGCATCCCGTCACGGCAAACGTTAGCGTGCCACGACGCATCGATACGGACAGCGAAGCGCGCGCATTGGTCATATCGAATGCGGGATGCGGCGCGCATCGCGACAAGCACATCGCCGGCCAGAGCGGGGTTGTGGAAACCACTCACTGGCCCGCGGAAATCATTCACGTCACACTGCGCAGCACGGTTCGCGCCGGTTCTTTCGTGCCAGAAGGTGCGGCGCGCCATTCGTCCCGAGGAGCTCGCCACGATGCTGACCCCGCACGAATTTTCCACGCTGCTGCTGGTCGCGAACGCACCGCAGCATGTCGATTGTTTCAGCGCCGACTTCGACGCGCTCGTCGCGCAGGCGTATGTCGAACTGGTGTCCGACGCGCCCGGCGAAGCGCCGCATCCGGCCCTGACGCCGCAGGGCTGCGGCGTGCTGGCGCGCATCGGCGTCGACACGTCCCGCAATGCATCACCGCTCGCGCAGGGCGCCGACCGCGAAGTGCGGCGGCTCGCCGCGCGCAGTGCAGCACGGCAGTGCGAAACGTTTTCGCGTCGGTCCCCGGTTTTTGCGAGCGAATCCCGGTTCGTGTGAGGCCGCGGAGTGCGAGGACGATCAACACACGTCCGCGCGTTGGGTTTATGCTCCGTCGAATGCGTCGGGCCGCATGCCGCGGCGGGCGCTGAACCGGACGGACGGCACGCAGCGTGCCGACGCCGCCGCGCCCGGTGTCGCGCCGGCCGTCATGGTCGGCAAAACCCGCACAAGGAGAACGACGATGGCGCTGGACGAACGGCAATTGCAGACGCTGCATCGACGGCTGGATGAGTCCGAGCAGACGTTGCGCGCGGAGATCCGTGCGAGCGAGCATCAGCGCGCATCGGAATCGTATGCGGATCTGGCCGGCGCCGCGCCGGACGAAGGTGACGAGGCGAACGCCGATCTGTTCGTCGACGTCGACCATGCGCCGATCGGCATGAAGCTCGCGGAGTTGCGCGCGGTCGGGCGTGCGTTGCAGCGGATCCGCGACGGCAGCTACGGCGACTGTGCGGACTGCGATATGCCCGTCGACTACGAACGCCTGCTTGCGCGGCCGACGGCCGAACGCTGCGCGCACTGCCAGCAACTGCACGAACGGCGCTACGGCACCCAGCCGCGTGCGTCGCTCTGACGCCGCGCATCGTTTTTCACGCATCCCTCGCACGCGTCGGCGCCACCGCCTGATCCCGCGCGCCGCACGCGCACGCCGCACGAATTGATCCTGCGCAACGCAGCGGCACGGCTGCGATCCATACTGACCGCGTCGTGCCGGGCGCCGCGCGGACGATCGTCACGCCGCTGGCCGGCGGGCGCCGCCGCCCGCGTTCCGGCACGACCTGTGCATGCCGGCGTGCCGGGGCAGGCGCGAGCACGGGCGGCGCCGTCGGCGTAGGATGGGATCGGGCGTCCGGCGCGTGTCGTTCACGTGACGCACCGCACCGGGCGGGCAGGCACTCGCGCATCGCGCGCGGCGCCATCCACGTGGAAGGGAGCCACGCCGATCATGACGATCCACAATGCCGAGTGCGCGGCGGTGTTCGCCGAGATCGCCGACATGCTCGAGATCCAGGGCGCCAACCCGTTTCGGGTGCGCGCCTATCGCAACGCCGCACGCACGATCGCCGACTACGGCCGCGACATTCCGACGATGATCGCGAACGGCGACGACCTCGGCCGCATCCCGTCGATCGGCGTCGATCTCGCATCGAAGCTGCGCGAGATCGCGGCGACCGGCACCTGCGAGCTGCAGCAAACCTTGCGCCACGCGTTGCCGGCCGCGATCGTCGGGCTGCTCGACGTGCAGGGGCTCGGCGCGAAACGCGTGAAGGCGCTGCACGACGCGCTGCACGTCGATACGCTCGAGCAACTGAAGGCCGCGGCGAAGGAAGGGCGCGTGCGCGAACTGCCGGGCTTCGGCGCGAAGACCGAAGCGCATCTGCTCGACGCGCTCGATGCGCGCCTGCAGCACGCGCAGCAGCGCTTCCTGCTGCCGTTCGCCGAGCAATGCCTCGCGCCGCTGCTCGAGTGCCTGCGCGCGGTGCCGGGCGCAGGCGACACGGTGCCGGCCGGCAGCTTCCGGCGCCGGCGCGAGACCGTCGGCGATCTCGACATTCTCGTCACCGCGCGCGATCCGGCCGCCATAACGGACGCGTTCGTCGGCTACGGCGAAGTCGCACGCGTGCTCGCGCGCGGCGCAACGCGTTCGAGCGTCGTGCTGAAGAGCGGCATCCAGGTCGACCTGCGCGTCGTCGACGCGGACGCGTTCGGCGCCGCGCTCGTCTACTTCACCGGATCGAAGGCGCACAACATCGTGCTGCGCCGCCTCGCGCAGGCGGGCGGCCTGAAGATCAACGAATACGGCGTGTTTCGCGGCGACGAGCGGATCGCGGGCGCGACCGAAGCATCGGTCTACGAATCGATCGGCCTGCACTGGATACCGCCCGAGCTGCGCGAGGATCACGGCGAGATCGACGCATCGCGCGCCGGCCGCCTGCCCGCACTGGTCGAACGCAAGCACCTGCGCGGCGATCTGCATGCGCACACCGACGCGTCGGACGGCCATGACGGGCTGCGCGCGATGGCGCAGGCGGCGCGCGCACGCGGGCTCGCGTATCTGGCGATCACCGACCCCGTGCGGCAGCCCGGCGCGGCGCGCGGGGGCGATCGCGAGCGCCTCGCGCGGCAGATCGACGAGATCGACCGGCTGAACGCGTCGTTCGACGATTTCGTGCTGCTGAAGGGCGTCGAGGCTGAGATTCTCGAAGACGGCAGCCTCGGCGTACCGGACGATATGCTCGGCCGGCTCGATCTCGTCGTCGGTGCGATGTACGACGGGCTCGACTTGCCGCGCGCCGCGCAGACCGAGCGCGTGCTGCGCGCGATGGACCATCCGCACTTCACGATCCTCGCGCATCCGACCGGCCGCGTGCTCGGCGAGAACGACGGATGCGACCTCGACCTGCCGCGCGTGATCGAGCATGCGCATGCGCGCGGCTGCTTCCTGGAGCTCGATGCGCAGCCGCAGCGGCTCGACCTCGCGGACATCTGGTGCCGCGAGGCCGCGCGGGCCGGCGTGCTGGTGTCGATCGACTCCGACGCGCGCAGCGCGCACGCGCTCGACGATCTCGGGCTGGGCGTCGACCAGGCGCGCCGCGGCTGGCTGACGCGCCTGGACGTGCTGAACACGCGCACGCTCGCGCAACTGCGGCCGCTGCTCGCGCGCACGATGGGCGGTGCGGGCAGCGGGGCGGGCAGCGGTGCGGGCAGCGGGGCGGGCAGCCGCGCCCGCGCGAAGGGGGCGTGATGCCCGGCGAAGCCTCCGGCGGCGAGGTGCTGCTGACCGACCTGTACGAGCTGACGATGCTGCAGGCGTATTTCGACGCCGCGATGAACGACGTCGCGAGCTTCGAATTCTTCGTGCGCGCGTTGCCGCCGCAGCGCAACTTCCTGATGGCGGCGGGGCTCGCGTCCGTGCTCGATTACCTGGAGCAGGTGCGTTTCACCGCCGACGATCTCGCCTGTCTCGCACGCACCGGCCGTTTCCGCGCGGAATTCCTCGCGTCGCTCGCGGGCTGGCGGTTTACGGGCACGGTGCATGCGATGCCCGAAGGCACCGTGTGCTTCGCGGACGAACCGCTGCTGCGCATCACCGCGCCGCTGCGCGAGGCGCAGCTCGTCGAGAGCCGCGTGATGAACCTGCTGCATTACGCGACGCTCGTGGCCAGCAAGGCCGCGCGCTCGGTGCTGGCGGCGCCGGGGCATTTGCTCGTCGATTTCGGCCTGCGCCGCGCGCACGGCGCGGAGGCCGGCCTGCTGTCGGCGCGCGCGAGCTACCTCGCCGGCTTCTCCGGCACGGCGACGGTGCTGGCGGGCGTGCGATACGGCATTCCGACGTTCGGCACGATGGCGCATTCGTATGTGCAGGCGCATGGCGACGAGGCGCGCGCGTTCGCGCATTTCGCGCGCTCGCAGCCCGACAACGCGGTGCTGCTGATCGATACGTACGATGTCGAGCGGGCCGCGCGGACGGTCGTCGAAACGGCGCGCGCGCTCGCGCCGGAAGGCATCGCGATCAAGGGCGTGCGGCTCGACAGCGGCGAGCTCGTCGCGCATGCGCGGCGCGTGCGCGAGATCCTCGACCTTGGCGGCCTCGCGAACGTGACGATCTTCGTGAGCGGCAATCTCGACGAATACGGGCTGCGGGACATGCTGGCGCAGGGCGCGCCGATCGACGGCTTCGGCATCGGCACGCGGATGAACACGTCGGCGGACGCGCCGTCGCTCGACTGCGCGTACAAGCTCGTCGAATACGCGGGCGTGCCGCGCCGCAAGCGTTCGGAAGGCAAGGCGACGTGGCCGGGCCGCAAGCAGGTGTTCCGGCGCCTGGGCGGGGACGGGCAGATCGCCGCCGACTGTATCGCGCTGGACGGCGAAACGCAGCCTGGCATCGCGCTGCTCGCGCCGGCGATGATCGACGGCGCGCGGCTGCCGCTGCCGTCGCTCGACGCATGCCGCGCGCATGCGGCACGGCAGCTCGCGATGCTGCCCGAGCGCACGCGCGCGCTGACGATGGCGGAGCCGGTGGCCGTCGAGATTTCCGCCGCGCTGGCCGGGCTCGTCGCGCAGATGGACGAGCGGGCCGCGTGACGGGGCGGCGGGGCCGGCCGCCGTCGATCACAGGCGCCCGGCCGCTCGCGCGTCAGGCGAGCATGTCCTCGGCGGGCACGTAAGGCAGCCCGAGCGCGCGCGCGACCGCTTCGTAGGTGATGTGTCCGTCGCACACGTTCAGGCCGGCGCGCAGGTGCGCGTCGTCGCTCATCGCGCGTTTCCAGCCCTTGTCCGCCAAAGCGATCGCATGGCCGATCGTCGCGTTGTTGAGCGCGAACGTCGACGTGCGCGCGACCGCGCCGGGCATGTTCGCGACGCAATAGTGGACGACGCCGTCGACCACGTAGGTCGGGTCCGCGTGCGTCGTCGCGTGCGAGGTCTCGAAGCAGCCGCCCTGGTCGATCGCGACGTCGACCACGACCGCGCCGCCGCGCATCGCCGCGATCATGTCGCGCGTGACGAGCCGCGGCGCCGACGCGCCCGGCACGAGCACCGCGCCGATCACGACGTCGGCGTCGTGCACGGCTTCCTCGATCGTCTGTGCGTTCGAGCAGACCGTCCCGATCCGGTTGCCGAAGATCAGGTCGAGCTGCCGCAGGCGCCCGACGTTGTTGTCGAGCACCGTGACCCGCGCGCCCATGCCGACCGCTATCTGCAGCGCGCCGGTGCCGACGACGCCCGCGCCGAGCACGACCACGTGCGCGGCCGGCACGCCGGGCACGCCTGCCATCAGCAGGCCCCGCCCGCCGCGCGGGCTTTCGAGGTGCGTGGCCGCGACCTGGATCGACATGCGCCCGGCGACCTCGCTCATCGGCGCGAGCAGCGGCAGGCCGCCGCCGGGGCCGGTCACCGTTTCGTATGCGATGCATACCGCGCCGGACTTGACGAGCGCCGCCGCCTGTTCCGGATCGGGCGCGAGATGCAGGTACGTGTAGAGGATCTGGCCGCGCCGCAGCATCGCGCATTCGGCGGGCTGCGGCTCCTTGACCTTGATGATCATGTCGGCCCGCGCGAACACGTCGGCCGCGTCGTCGCTCAGTGACGCGCCGGCCGCCACGTAGGCGTCGTCGTGCAGCCCGATCGCGGTGCCCGCGTTGCGCTGCACCAGGACCTGGTGACCGTGGCGGGTCAGCTCGCGCGTGCCGGCCGGCGTGAGCCCGACGCGGTATTCATGGTTCTTGATCTCCTTCGGCACACCGATCAGCATGGGTCACCTCCACGGGCCTTCGTTATATGTGTGCTGCGGCAGCGCGCGCCGCGCGTGCATCGCGATGCGCCGCGGCCATCGCGTCACGCGGTTTTCGCGACTGGATCCGCCTGCTCGTCCCGCTCCGCCGATTCGTGCAGCGTTTGCGCGGGCTGGATGCCGCCGCCGAACCACGGCACGTCCGCCGACAGCGCCGCGGTATAGCGCGTCCAGCCGCGCGGGTTGCCGGCGAACAGCTTTGCGCAGATCGGCGCGGCGAGCGCGTCGCGGTCAAGTTCCGCGTCGAGCAGCTGCTGTGGCCACAGGCAGAATGCGTGCAGCACGGCGCTCGCGAATTCGCGTACGGTCATGTGGTCGAACACGTGTTCGAGCAGCGGCAGGTCGGCCAGCATCGGCCGGGTCGCGATCAGCGCGCCGATGGTGGCGTCGTCGCGCTCGCTTTCGAGCAGGCAGCTAAGGGTGCGCATCACGCTGCCGAGATGCAGCAGCAGCGCGCGGCGTTCGAATGCTTCGTTCATGAACGGATCCTCCGGCAGGGAGGTGTGAGCGGTGCGCGTTCAAGCCTCGACTGCAGTCCTGGAATAAAAGGGTAGTAGTGCGCGGATGGAAGTCAAGCGGCGGGTGTCGCGGTGCGCAGGCCGGCGCAATGCGACCGGGCGTCTCAGTGCGGACGGCGGGCGAATTCGGTATCGTCTTGTGCGGCGCGGCGTGCCCGCCGCGTTCCGGAGCCGGGGCCGGCCTGTCCACTCAATAACAAGGAGTCGAACGAACCATGACCGCTGCCTATTTCAGCGTGCCGACGCTGGGCATGCTGGCCCTTGTCCATGTTTACTGGGCGTGCGGCGGCCGCCTGGGCAAACGCGCGGCGATTCCGGAGCTCGACGGCGAGCCGGTGCTGCGGCCATCCAGGGCCGGCACGTTCGCGGTCGCGGTGGCGCTTGCCGCCAGCGCATGCGTGGTGGCCGCACAGGCCGGCTGGCTGCCGCTCGTGCATTCGAGCGTGGTCGCTGCGGGCACCATCGTGCTCGCCCTGATCTTCGCGGTGCGGGCGGTCGGCGATTTCCGCTACGTCGGTTTCTTCAAGCGGATTCGCGGCTCGCGATTCGCGCGGCTCGACACGCTGTGCTATTCGCCGCTGTGCGCGGCGTTGTCGCTATCCATCGCATCGATGCTCTGGGCGCGTTGAGCCGGGTGCTGCGGTGCGGTGGCGGTGTTCTCGTCTCAGCCGGCGGGGGCGTCGAGCAGCGACAGGAATTCGGCGGGGACGTCATCGGTGAGCCATACGCCGTTCTCGGCCATAAAAAAGCGGAAGCCGCGCTCGTGCATGTGCCGCGCGCGGATCGCGAGCACCACCGGCTTGCCGTAGCGCTTGCCGACTGAAATCGCCGTGCTCATGTCCTGCGACAGATGCACGTGATGGCGCGTGCCGGCCTTCAGCCCCTGTGCGTGGATCGACTCGAGAAAGCGCGTCGCGGTGCCGTGATAGAGCACGTCGGGCGGTTGCCGCTCCGGATATTGCCGCTGCACGGCGGGCGTCGAATGGCCTTGCACCGCGCGGATGCGCCGGCCGTCGTCGGAAAGGGCAAAGCGCTTCTTGTCGTTGGTGGCGACCACGGCCTCGATCGTGGCCCGGTCGAGCTGGCGCCCGTGGCGGGCGGCGCCGGCGACGAGCGCGTCGATATCGGCCCAGCCTTCCGGGTCGAGCTGCAGACCGATCGCCTGCGGTTCATGGCGGAGCAGGTAGCTCAGGTATTTGCTGGTGTCGTCCAGCGTTTTCTTATGGGTATGCATATCGGGGCGTGAGCGTACCAGCTTTTGGTCGCAGGCACACGATTTCCCTGATCGTTGCGCGCGCCGCGCATGGATTCCTGGATTGTTGCGATTTTCGACTCAGTGAATTGCGGCAAAATGCCTCGAAATGGAACCGGTTCCATTTATAATTCGCCGGATCGTCGATCCGGGCCGCCGAGAAGGCCGGGCCGGGCATACCTTTCTTGCTGTCAGCGGGAGCGGTGACTAAGTTGATAAAGCCCGTGGCGACAAAGGGCGGATTCGGGCCGACCGGCACGCATTCGTCAGATGAAAAGACCCGCAAGAGGTCGATACGCTTTGGACTCCGAGAGATCGGGCGCGAAAGCGGTTGTATGACGGTGCAGGCTGCGCGCGTTGCGCAAGGTCGCGGTCTGCATCTTGTTTGTTAGTAAAGCGAAAGTAATAGGCGGCCGGGCGCATTGCGACCCGGCCGACGCGTGCCGCGCCCGGCGCATGCCGCCTGCGCGCGTTCGAAGCGCTGTCCCCAACGATCATCACCCGACCATGTCCACGCCACCCGACAAACCCAATTCGCGCCGTCATTTCCTGCGCTCGTCGGTCGCGCTCGTGCCGATCGCGTCGCTCGCCGGCTGCGACCTGCGCCCGTCGTCGACGCCCGCGACGACGGCCGGCAACGCGCCCGCCGAATCGGCCGACGCCGCGCGCGCGCCCTACAAGCCGACCTTCTTCGACGGCAAGGAGTGGGCGTTCGTCCAGGCGGCCGTCGATCGCCTGATTCCCGCCGATGCCGAAGGCCCCGGCGCGCTCGACGCCGGCGTGCCCGAGTTCATCGACCGCCAGATGGAAACGCCTTATGCGCACGGCGCGCTGTGGTACATGCAGGGGCCGTTCCAGCAGGGCGTGCCGGAACTCGGCTACCAGCTGAAGCTCGTGCCGCGCGACATATACCGGCTCGGCATCGCGGCCGTCGACCGGTTCTGCACGAAAGCGCACGGCAAGGCATTCGCGGATCTCGACGCGGCCACGCGCGACGCGGTGCTCGGCGCGTTCGAGAAGGGCAGCGCGCCGATCGACGACGTGCCGCCGGCCGTGTTCTTCGGCCAGCTGCTGCAGAACACGCGCGAAGGGTATTTCTGCGATCCGGTCCACGGCGGCAATCGCGGGATGGCGGCATGGAAGATGATCGGGTTTCCCGGCGCGCGCGCGGACTTCATGGATTTCGTCAACCAGAACGGCAAGCCGTATCCGTACGGGCCGGTCTCGATCAACGGGGAGCGTAGCTGATGGCCGCTGAGAAAAAACCGCACGTCGATGCGGTCATCGTCGGCTTCGGCTGGACCGGCGCGATTCTCGCGAAGGAACTGACCGAAGCGGGCCTGAAGGTGGTCGCGCTCGAGCGCGGCGAATATCGCGACACGTATCCGGACGGCGCGTATCCGAACACGATCGACGAGCTGACCTACAACATCCGCAAGAAGCTGTTCCTCGACCTGTCGAAGACCACCGTGTCGATCCGCCACGGCGTGCAGGACACGGCGCTGCCGTACCGCCAGCTCGCGGCGTTCCTGCCGGGCGAGGGCGTCGGCGGCGCGGGGCTGCACTGGTCGGGCGTGCATTTCCGCATCGCGCCGGAAGAGCTGCGGCTGCGCAGCCACTACGAGGAGCGCTACGGCAGGAAGTTCATCCCCGAAGGGATGACGATCCAGGACACGGGCGTCACGTACGACGAGCTCGAACCGCACTTCGACTTCGCCGAGAAGGTGTTCGGCACGTCGGGGCAGGCGTACAAGGTCAACGGCAAGGTGGTCGGCGACGGCAACGTGTTCGACGCGCATCGCAGCGACCATTTCCCGCTGCCCGCGCAGCTCAACACGTATTCCGCGCAGCGCTTCTTCGATGCGGCGAAATCGCTCGGCCTGCATCCGTACCGGCTGCCGTCCGCGAATACGTCCGGGCCGTACACGAACCCGTACGGCGTGCAGATGGGCCCGTGCAACTTCTGCGGCTACTGCAGCGGCTACGCGTGCTACATGTACTCGAAGGCGTCGCCGAACCTGAACATCCTGCCCGCGCTGAAGCAGGCGCCGAACTTCGAGCTGCGCTCGAAATGCCACGTGCTGCGCGTCGATCTCGACGACACCAAGAAGCGCGCGACGGGCGTCACCTACGTCGATCCGGCCGGCCGCGAAGTGCACCAGCCGGCCGATCTCGTGATCCTTGCGGCGTTCCAGTACCACAACGTGCACCTGCTGCTGCTGTCGGGCATCGGCAAGCCGTACGACCCGATCTCCGGCGAAGGCGTGGTCGGCCGCAATTTCGCGTACCAGAACCTGTCGACGATCAAGGCATTCTTCGACAAGGACACCTACACGAACCCGTTCATCGGCGCGGGCGGCAACGGCGTCGCGGTGGACGAATTCAACGCGGACAACTCCGACCATGGCCCGCCAGGCTTCGTCGGCG
>Ga0157367_1000073_pt1 | contig 49298 bp, 19 predicted proteins | sample AttbisABBM2_FD_113142 | JGI IMG/M metagenome (GOLD analysis project Ga0157367, IMG submission 113142) | Fungus gardens microbial communities from leaf cutter ant in Botucatu, State of São Paulo, Brazil - Atta bisphaerica ABBM2 | ecosystem: Host-associated > Fungi > Mycelium > Unclassified ... | reverse complement strand
GTTGTGCATGTAGCCGCGCGGGCGTATCCGGTAGCCGTTCGCGCGCGCCCAGTTGACTGCCGCGACGACGTCGTCGGCGGAGCGCGGCGCGGCGGTCCATACGTCCTGCACGGCGATCTCGCCGCTCCAGTTCTGGAACGCCTGCTTGTAAAGCGGGATGTCGGCCGGGAAGCCGGGCGGCGTCGCGCCGGCCGTCCGCGCGTTTGCCGCGATCTGGTAGAGCGGCGTCCAGCCGGTGACGACGCCTGCCGCCGCGAGCTTCGCCATGTCGGCGAGGAAGGCGCGACGCGGCGCGGGTTCGTCTCGGAAGTCGTGACTCATGGTGTGCTCCAGTTTTCGGAATTGTTATGACGATCGGAAAGACGACAAATGACGCGTCGGTGCCGTGGATGCGGCAAGTCGAGCAGGAGCGACGCGGGATGAAACCTTGGCGGGCCAGGGTTGAAAAGGCGCTGCGTTCGGCAATGCGCGGCCGCGCATCGTCATGGGCAGGGTATGGAGATTCGACCGGATATCGTGCGACGAAGCGCTAGCCGCGACGATCGGTAAAAAATAATCGCATGTGAGTATTTATTCCCCATGTTTCGTTTTTTTAAATAAACCCGGTCGCAATTCGGAATCGGGTGACGATTTGCCTTTTATTTCGCCGGGAAGGGTAGCAACTTGTCTGACGGGTGGCAAGCGATGGAATGGATAAATAACGTGCGTTTTGGCATGGCTATTTTGTGACGGGCGGCAATTTCGTTATTTGTGGATATTTTGCAACGTCCGTATCGGGTGGCGCCGGGCGTGTTGTTCAGGGATATTTTTATTGCCCGGAAGCGTAATCGGCGGCGGGGCCGCAGGGGTGACAGCGGGAATTATGTCGCGCCGTCGCGCAGGTTGAATCGATCGTTGAGAAAATCGAAACAATTAATTGTCCGGAACACCATGCCCGAGGCCGAAGCCAGGCCGATGAACGGGGAAGCCTTGGCGAAATCCGCCAATTCTTCCATCGAATGGCGTTTTGCAGACGAAAGTCTCTAGCATGCAGCGCGCGGATAATTATTACAAAATTTCGTGGTAAATAAGAGCGAATATATCCGGCGCAAACTGGCGGATCGATCGATTTCCGTTCCATGGGCGGCGTCGTTTGAAAATAAATGTCCAGTTAAATGCAAATATTTTCAATCATCGCTATCATACGCGGCTGGGGTATTCATGTATCAAATTCAATGGCGTGAATCGTTTCGTTTTTGGTTGCGATTCTTCGCGCTTTCATTCAGCCGCGCTCCATGACTTAAACCGACGTTTCAGCTTCAGCTTGCAGGGTTCGCCAGTAACGCGAGTAACGCGAGTAACGCCAGCAACCATCTCAATCACCGCGACGCCGGCCGCATGGCGCCGATCAATACGGAGGAAACATCGTGTCTGTTTCACGCTTGTCATCGGAACGCTCGATCGTCGGTGACGAGGCCGCGCTCGCCGCGCCTGAAGATCAATCGCAGGCGCACGGCGTCTTCTGGATCGCGGGCCATGAACGCTTGCCCGATGGCGCGCGGCGCGTGGCCGAGCAACTCGGCGCGGGCTGGCGCGTGCGCGAACTGGACGCGGACGCGCCGGACGAACCGCCGCCGACCGTCGAATGGCTCGCCGCGCGCCTGCTCGAGCAGATCGTCGCACGCCAGCCGCGCGGGCCGTACCGGCTTGCGGGCTGGTCGTCCGGCGGCCTGCTCGCGTACGAGGTGGCCACCCAGCTGATCGGGCGGGACGAGACGGTCGAGTTTCTCGGCATCGCGGGCGCACCGCTGCCGGCGGCCAACGTGGACGCACGGCTCGCCGAGTCGATCGCGCACCGCGGCAGCGGCCGTGCAGGCGATTCGGGATGGGCCGAATCGGCGCTCGATCACGCGTTCGCCCATTACGAGCCGTTTTCGCTGTCGATCCCGGTTCATGTGTTCGAGCTGCGCAGCGCGGGCTCGGTCGCCGCAGCGCCGTCGGAAGCCGCGGCAGGCTGGTTGGCGCGGCTTCCGAACGGCAGGCTTCATTGCATCGACGCCCCAACGCGGCATGACGCGCCGGGCGCCGTCGCGCAGGCGCTTGCCGACGCGATCGCGCATGCGCTGCGGGACGCGCGCCGGGCGGCGGACAGCACCGCCACCGACCGCGTGCGGCACGCGCCGGAGCGCCACTATCAACCGCACCTGCCGATTCAACGCGGCGCGCCGGGACGCGGGCCGATCGTGGTGATTCCGGGCGCGGGCGACAACGTCGCGACGTTCCTGCCGTTCTCGATCGAGGTGGACCCGGCCTGGCCGATTCACGGCCTGCAGCCGCGCGGCCTCGACGGCGTGCTCGTGCCGCATGCGAGCGTCGCCGCGGCGGCAGCCGCGTATCTGCCCGTCGTCGAGCGGCTGGCGGCCGATGCGCGCGAGCCCGTGCACCTGATCGGCCATTCGTTCGGCGGCTGGGTCGCGATGGCGCTCGCGTGCCGGCTGCAGGCGAGCGGCCGGCCGCCCGCGTCGCTGACGATCGTCGACACCGAGGCGCCGGCGTCGGGGGGCCGGCTGGGGCGTCAATACACGTTCACGAGCGTCGTGTGGAACCTTGTCCGCGCGCTCGAAACGGCCACCGGCCGCCCGCTCGGCATCGCGCACGACGCGCTGTTGCGCGCGGACCGGGCCGGGCAATGGGCGATGCTTCATCGCGGCATGGTCGACGCCCGCATCATCCGCGGCGCGTCCGGGCCGCGCGACCTGCAAGGCATCGTGCGCGCGTACGGGACGGCGCTGCGCACCGGCTACGATCCGGCCGCCGTGTATGCGGGGGACGTGACGCTCGTGCTCGCGGCCGACTTCGACGGCGCGGAGCACCGTCTCGCGCCCGACGACGTGCTGGCCGGCTGGCGGCGCTTCGCGCCGCGCATCGCGCTGTGGCGCTGCCCCGGCAATCACTACACGATGATCCGGCCACCGCACGTCGAGCACTTCGCGCAATGGTGGCAGCAGCGGGTGCGCGGCGACAGCGGCATGGCCGTCGCCTCCGCCCCCACGCCCGCGCGCGATCTCGCATCGAACTGAACAGGGAAACGGCGCGCCGCCTTCGCGCGTGAGCCGAACGCCTCGGCGCGCGCGGGCGGCGGCGCGCCGCGGCGCCAACCGGCGCAACGAAGCGTGACGACGCATGACGAAGCGCACGCCGCGCAAGCGCCGGCGTCGGCGTTGCGCCGCTGTCCTCAAGCACGCACAACAAGGAGAGTCAGATGGTCGCGATCTTCGCGAAGCTCGGGAAGGTGATTTCGAGCGCCGGCAGCGAGCGGTTCGCATCCGACATGCATGCATTGCTGGTCGAATCGGTTCCGCTCGCGATCACCAGGATGACTGAATGGACGCTCGACGAGCCGGCGGGCGAAGTCGTCCACGTCGAATCGCTCGGCACGTTCGGCGCGCCGCGCGACGACGGGCGCGGCGGCGCGCCCGCCGGGCACGTCGGGCGGGAACCGGCCGCGCATCCGCTGCACAAGCGGATCGTGGCCGCCTGCGACCGGCAGCTCATTCACGTCGATCCGCTGATGCGGCGCGGCAACGGCGGCGAGGCGCCGCCGCCGCGCGCGGGCTTCCAGTGCCATCTCGTGTCGCGCAAGGCGAATCGCCGCTACGTGATCTCGCTGCATCGCACGGCGTCGCATCGCGACTTCTCGTTGCAGGAGATGTCGTTCCTGAAGAATTTCGCCGATACGCTGCTGCCGCTCGTCGAGTGGCATGCGTCGACGCGCCGGCACGACGGGCTCGAAGGCGCGACGCCGCGCCGGGCGGCGGAGGGCGTGCCCGGCGTCGAGGCGCTGCGCCATGAGTTCGAATCGCGGCTCGCGCGCGCGGCGGTCGTCCTCTCGGCGCGCGAAAGCGAAGTGTGCCTCGGCCTGCTCGCGGGCAAGATGCTGCGCGAACTGGCCGGCGAGCTCGGCGTCAAGGAGAGCACGATCGAGACGTACATCAAGCGCGCCGCGGTGAAGCTCGGCATCAGCGGCCGGCACGGGCTCACGAAATGGATGATCGACGATTGCGTGCCGTGCGCGTCGGCGGCGTGACGCGTGGTGATGCGTGGTGATGCGCGGTGACGTTGGGGGCGGCTGCATCGACGAAGCCGGATCGCCGCCCATGTCCCGGCTTTCCGTTGCAGACATTCCGTCGCACGGGTGCTTCAATCCACGTTCCGGGCGAATCGCCCGGCACGCCGGCTGCTCCCGCCTGCTTTCCGCGCGGCGGGCCGCGGCCGTTCACCTCCCGTCACCGCTCGCCTGGAACCGCTTCATGCACGAATCGACCGCTGCCGTGTTGGACGAATCGACCCTCGACTTGCGCGTGCTTCACACGATCCGCGCGTTTCGGCACCTGGCCGCGCGCCTGCCGGCGCCGATCCGTCTGTGCCTGTTCGCCGACGCATCCGATCGGCCGGCGCCCGGCACGGGCGATGCGCAGCGGTTCGTCGCGAGCGCGCTGGCCCGCCTCGGCGCGCACGACGTGCGGTTCGAACCGGACGGAGCGGCGCGGCTGTCGTCGTTCGAACTGTTGATGAGCCGGCGCATCAGCGCGGCGTTCGACTACCGCTACGACGGGTTCGAGTCGCCGGCACGCATGGCGAGCGCGCAGCGCGCGGCGGAACACTTCGATTTCGACGCGCTCGGCGCGGGCATCGAACGGGTGCGGATCCTGCGCGAAGCAGGCGTGTCGCTGTCCGCATATGCGAGCGGGCGGCCCGACCGGCCGGCGGTGGTGATCGCGCTGCCGTGCGGCATGCCGCTCGACCTGTGCCGGCCCTGGCTCGACGCGCTGGCCGAGCGCCACTTCGTGCTGACCTGGGAGACGCGCGCGCTGTTCGGCGCGTGCGACGCATTCGACTCGGCCCGCACCGGCATCGACGCGCAGGTCGACGATCTGTTTGCGGTGATGGACCGCTTCGAGGCCCGCCGCGCGCACCTGATGGGCCTCTGCGGCGGCGCCGTCGTCGCGTTGCAGGCGGCGGTCGCGCGGCCCGATCGGGCCGCGTCGCTGAGCCTGTGGTACGGCGATTACAACCTGCCGGACGAATCGCTGCGCACCCGGCATCAGTTGAACTACGCATGGCTGATGGAAACCGCGGCGCAAGGGCGCGATGCCGCGCGCGATCTGCAGCGCATGTGCGCCGATCCGTCGACGCTCGTCACCGTGCCCGGCGAGATCGCGCATGCGGCGCTCTATCCGTATGCGAACGCGGAGCTGATGTATCGCTATGCGAAGCTGAGCGACGCGCTCAACAAGGCCGACGTGCTCCAGTTGCTGCCGCGCGTGGATTTGCCCACGCTCGTCGTCGCGGGCGACGACGACGACGTCACCGGTTGCGGCGGCTCGGTGTTCGTCGCCGGCCGGATTGCCGGCGCGCGGCTCGAAGTGGAGGCCGGCGGCAGCCATCCGAAGCTGTTTCGCGCGTCGCCCGCCTCGGCGCAGCGCGCGCTGCAGTTCCTGGCGCGCCACGCATGAGCATGACGCGCGTCGCGCTGCGTGGCGCGCGCGTTCAGGTACCCGCGCTTGAAGTGCCGCCGCCTCAGGTGCCGAGGCGGGGCGCTGCGCAGCCGCGCCGTGCGCTGCTCGTGCCGCCGCATGCTTTCGCGGATCCGGTCGCGGCCTCCGCGCCGGCCGTTTCGTCGAGCATCCAGCGCGTGAGGCCATGACGCCCGCCGAAGCCGAGCTTGACGGCCGCCCGTTTCAGGTAGGTCTCGACGGTGCTTTCGCGCAGCGCGAACCGCCCGGCGATGGCGGGCACCGTGTCGCCGGCCAGCAGCGCCGTGCATGCCTCGATCTCGCGCGTCGACAGCTTGACGCCGGCCTGCCGCAGGCGGTCGGCGAACCGCCGCGCCAGGCGTTCCCGGCCGGATTGCGTCGCGGGCGGCGCGGCGGCGGCCGGGCGGGCGGCCGGCGGAGCCGCATCGAGCGCCGCGACGTGGCTTTCGACGATCGGAAACAGCACGTGCGACAGCTCCTTGAGGAAGGTCCGCTCGTGTGGCGCGAAATCGTCGAACGTGTTCGCGCGATACAGCGAGATCAGGTAATAGTGGCCCCCCTTGCGAGTCGCGAGGTGGAATTGCGCGCCCCGCAGCGGCACGATCGCCGCCTGCGCCAGGAAGAAGCGGTCGAGCAGCGCGCGGGTCGGCCCGTGGCCGGCGAGCGTGTCGTCGACGTGCAGGCGGCTCGGGTCCGGGCGCGGCGGCATGGGCGGCCCGTATGCGGCGGCGGGCGGGCCGGCCTGCGCGAGCGCCGCGCCCACCGCGCCGAGGCTGCGCACCTCGAGATCGCCGTGCGGCGCGCCGTCGGCCGCGAGTGCCGAAATGCGGATCTCGTCGACGGGGACCGCCGCGGAGATCAGGCTGTACAGCATTCGGGGAAAGCGTCGGCTTCCGCTGCTCGAGATCGCTTCGCCGACGTGTGCGAACAGTCTGTTGAACTCCATGACAGGATTCCTGATGAGACGTTGAAGCTGCGCTTGCGCGCATGGCGGCCGGCATGATTTAAACACCCGGCCGCGCATGCGTCTGTAACGGATAGCCGGGACAACCGACGAATCGCAGGTCGCCGAATCCGGCCCGGCGCGCGGCGACTGTCCCACTTTTCTGCGACAGACAGCGCGCGGCGGCGATGGTCAAATCGACGCTCCGACGCTTGAAGCGGTCGCCGGCCCTGGCGATGCGCCGTCCGTTGAAAAGGGGATCGCCGTGCAAGTTTCCGAATCGATACGAGAGGATCGCCGCGTGACGGAGCGGCATCGTCCGGACGTTCGCTCGCTGCATCACGCGTTCGGCGAGCGTGCGCGCGAATATCCGCATCACGTTGCCGCCGCCGATGAAACCCGGCGGCTGACGTATGCGGAACTGGACCACCTGTCGTCCGCGTTCGCGCGCACGCTGCGCGACGAAGGCGTCGTGCGCGGCGCGCTCGTCGGCCTCTATATGACGCGCGGCGTCGACATGCTCGTCGCGCTGCTCGGCATCCTGAAAGCGGGCGGCGCCTATTTGCCGATCGATCCGACCTATCCGCGCGAGCGCATCGCGCACGTGGTCGCGGACAGCGGCGTCGGCCTCGTCGTCTGCACGGCCGGCACGGCGGCCGGACTGTCCGGCGCGAACGTGCGCATGCTTGCCGCCGACGCGCTGCTGCCCGCGCTCGCGGCGCGCGCGGCCGCCGACGGCTACGTCGAGCCGGCGTCGAGCCCCGACGATCTCGCCTACGTGATCTACACGTCCGGTTCGACCGGCAAGCCGAAGGGCGTGATGGTCGAGCATCGCAACGTGTTGCACCTGATCGAGCAATCGCGCGCGTGGTTCGACTTCGGCGCATCCGACGTGTGGTCGCTGTTCCATTCGATCGGCTTCGACTTCTCGGTGTGGGAGGTGTGGGGCGCGTGGCTGACCGGCGCGCAGGTCGCGGTCGTGCCGTATGCCGTGTCGCGGGAGCCGGCCGCGTTTCACCGCTGGCTCGCGCATCACGGCGTGACGGTCGTCAATCAGACGCCGTCGGCGTTTCGCCAGCTCGACGCGGTCGATCGCGGCGCGGCGCAGCCGCTCGCGCTGCGCTACGTGATCTTCGGCGGCGAAGCGTTGCCGCCGTCGCTGGTCGCGCCATGGCTCGCGCGCCACGGCGACGAGCGGCCGCGGCTCGTCAACATGTACGGCATCACCGAAACGACCGTGCACGTGTCGTTCAGGCGCATCACGCGGCGCGACGTGCAGTCGACGGCGAGCCCGATCGGCGTGCCGTTGCCGCACCTGCGGCTGCATTTGCTCGACGAACGCGGGCGGCACGTCGCGGATGGCGTGACGGGCGAGATCTACGTGGAAGGCGCGGGCGTCGCGCGCGGTTATCTGAACCGGCCCGAACTCACCGCCGAGCGCTTCGTGCGGCTGCCGTGCCCGCAGACGGGCAAGCCCGTGCGCGCATACCGGACGGGCGATCTCGCGCTGCGCGGCGAGGACGGCGAATACATCTACGTCGGCCGCGCCGACGAACAGCTGAAGATCCGCGGCTTCCGGATCGAGCCCGGCGAAATCGAGGCGACGCTGCTGCAGGACGGCTCGCTCGATGCATGCCATGTGTGCGGTCACGACTATGGCGAAGGCGACCGGCGGCTCGTCGCCTACGTCGTGCCGGCGCACGGCGCGCAGCACGCGACGGATGCGGCGATCGCCGGCCTGAAGGCGCGCGCGGCCGAGCAGTTGCCCGATCACATGCGGCCGTCGGCCTACGTCGTGCTCGCCGCGCTGCCGTTGACCGCGCACGGCAAGATCGACCGGCGCGCGCTGCCCGCGCCGGAAACGGCCGCATGGGCGCCCGCCGTAGACGCGCAACCGGGCGCCGCCGCCGCGCCGCGCACCGACGAGCTCGCCGCCGTGCTGGACGTGTGGCGCGAACGGCTCGGGCTCAAGGGCATCGGGCCGCACGACGATTTCTTCTCGTTCGGCGGCACGTCGCTTGCGCTGATCCGCTCGTTCGTCGAGCTGAAAGCGCGCTACGGCATCGAGTTCGAGCTCGGCGCGCTCGCGAGCGGCGCGACGGCGGCGACGCTCGCCCACTTCATCCGGTCGCGGCGCGTCGACGCGCCGGCGCAGGCTTGCTGACGGACGCGCGCGATGCGCGCCACGGTCATGCGGCTCGCGCATCGTCGTCGTCCCGCGTCGCGGGCCGGCCCGGCGCCGTGCCGTCGCATCGCCGCTGGCGCGCGCTGGCGGTGGCGTGCGCGCTGCTCGCGGGGTTGCCGGGCTGCATGCTCGGGCCGACTTACCGGCCGCCCGACGCGTCGTCGCTGAAGATCCCGGACGCGTGGCACGCGACGTTGCCGCACGACGGCAGCGTCGTCGAGCTCGCGCGCTGGTGGCGGCAATTCGACGATCCGGCGCTGTCGGCGCTGATCGACGCGGCGCAGGCGGACAGCCCGACGATCGACGCGGCGCTCGCGCGGCTGCGCCAGGCGCGGGCGAGCCGCGCGACGAGCATGGCCGGCCTGCTGCCGAAACTCGACGGCATCGCGTCGTTCAACCGCTCGAACGCGAACACGCAGGCGGTGACGTCGAACGACGTGAGCCAGTCGACGTCGATCCAGAGCGGCGAACTGGACACGATGCGCGCCGGGCTGCAGGCGTCATGGGAAATCGACCTGTTCGGCAAGACGCGGCGCAGGCTGCAGGCCGACGCCGCGCGCATCGACGCGCGGGTCGACGATTGGCACGACGCGCGCGTGAGCGTCGCATCCGACGTGGCCGACGCGTATTTCCGCACGCGTGCGTGCGAATCGCTCGTCGACGCGCAGGCGGACGAGCAGCGCTCGCGGATCGCGTCGGACGAGGTGACGCGGCGGCGCGTCGCGGCCGGTTTTCTGTCGCCGTCGGACGCGACGCTGCCGAAGGCGTCGATCGCGGAAGGCGAGGACGTGCTCGCGCGCCAGCGCGCCGAGTGCGAGGCGGACCGCAACGAGCTCGTCGCGTTGACCGGCGTGCCGCGCGACGCGCTCGACGCGCGGCTCGCGGCGGGCTACGCGAAGGTGCCCGAGCCGCGCGGCGGTGCGCTCGACGCGCTGCCGGCGCGCACGCTCGAGCAGCGGCCCGACGTGCGCGCGTTGGAGCGCACGCTCGCCGCGGCGAGCGCGGAGATCGGCGAGGCGATCGCGACGCGCCTGCCGTCGGTGTCGCTGTCGGGCTCGATCGAGATCGACCGTTATCAGGTCAGCGGACAGTCGTTGACGCTGCGGCCCTGGCTGTTCGGGCCGACGGTCAACGTGCCGCTGTTCGACGGCGGCAGTGGCGCGGCGCGCGTCGAGGGCGCGCGCGGGCGCTATGACGAAGCGCTCGCGAACTACAAACGGAAGGTCAGGCAGGCGGTGATGGAAGTCGAAAACGCATTGGTGCGGGTCGAGGCGTCGGTCGGGCGGGAACGCGCCGCGCTCGTCGCGCAGGAGAATTACAGGCGCTATGCGCAGACCATCGAGCGGCGCTTCGGCGCGGGCACGAGCGACGTGCTCGAAGTCGAGACGGCGCGCCGGCAGTACGTGACGAGCCGCCAGTCGGTTGCGTCCGCGCGGCTCGAGCGCGCGCAGGCGTGGGTGGCGCTGTATCGCGCGGCCGGCGGCGGCTGGCGGCAGGCGGACACGGCGAGCGATGGCGGGGCGGATGGGGCGGATGGGCCGCAGAAAAGGCCGGCGGTGACGGACGGGCCTGCGACGAGCGATGTGCGCATCGCGAGCGAGGCGGTGCGATGAGCGGCGCGCGTATCGACCGGGTCGTCCGGCGCGCGGCGGCGCTCGCGTGTGTCGCCGCGATGCTTGCGAGCGGTTGCGGACCGTCGCGGCCGTCCGCGGATCAGGCTACGAATCAGCCCGCGAACCAGCCCACGAATCAGGCTGCCGCCCGGCCGGCCGCGTCCGCCGCCCCCGGCAACGCCGTACTCGGCGTGAGCGTCGTCGCTCCCGAGCTGCGGGACTGGGCGACGCGCGAGCAGGCGAGCGGCGCCGTCGCCGCGTACGACGAGATCGAGCTGACCGCGCCCGGCGAGCTGCCGCTCGCGGCCGTCGACGCGCGCGTCGGCGATCGGGTGCGCAAGGGGCAGGTGCTCGCCCGCTTCGACACGGCCGGCCTGGCGGTGAAGCGCGCCGACGCGCAGGCGGGCGTGGCCGAGGCGAGGGCGCGGCTTGCGCAGACGAGTGCGCAGCTCGACGGCGCGAAGACGCTCGACGAAACCGGCTCGATCAGCCGGCAGGACCTGATCAAGGCGCAGACGCAGGAGAAGGTGAGCGCCGCCCAGCTGGCGGGCGCGCAGGCGCGTCTCGCGGGCATCGAATTGCAGCTGCGCCGCGCGACCGTGCGTGCGCCCGACGACGGCGTGATCGCGACCAGCAAGGCGATCGAAGGCGCGGTGCCCGCCGCCGGCGCGGCGGTGTTCACGCTGATCCGCGGCGGCCGGCTCGAGTGGCGCGCGCAGATGGGCGCGGGCGCGCTCGCCGCGATCCGCCCGGGGCAGCCGGCCGAGCTCGTGCGCGCGGATGGCGGCACGGCGCGCGGCGTCGTCCGCCAGGTGTCGCCCGTGCTCGACAAGACGACGCTCGCGGGCATCGTCTACGTCGACCTGCCGGCGGACGCCGGCGTGCAGGCGGGCGGTTTCGTGTCCGGCGCGATCGTGACGGGGCGCACGCGCGCGCTGACGCTGCCCGATTCGGCCGTGGTCGCGCGCGACGGCTTTCATTACGCGTGGACGATCGACGCGCGCCATCGCGTCCACCCGGTCAAGCTCGTGCGCGGCCGCGCGCAGGACGGGCGGGTCGAGGTGGTCGCGGGCTTGCGGCCGGACGAACGCGTCGTCGCGTCGGGCGCGGGCCTGCTCGGCGACGGCGATACCGTGACGATCGTCGCGGCGCGCGCCGCCGTCGCGCCCGATGCACCCGGTGCACCCGGTGCACCCGGTGCACCCGGTGCACCCGGCGCCGCGAGCGGGGCTGCCGTGCCGGCTCCCGTTCGCGTCGCGGAGAACGGGGGGGCGCGGTGAACTTTCTCGAATGGTCGGTCCGCCGGCCGCTGCCGACGATCCTGCTGTTCGCGCTGCTGTGCATCGGCGGTGCGCTCGGCTTTCGCGCGTTGCCGGTGGCCGAGCTGCCGAGCGTCGATGCGCCCGTCATCGCGATCGACGCGAGCCTGCCCGGCGCGACGCCGTCGCAACTCGAGCGCGACGTGACGCGGCCGATCGAGCAGGGCCTCACCGGCATCGGCGCGGTCAAGCGCGTGCTGTCGCAGGTTAAGGACGGCCGCTCGCATACCACCGTCCAGTTCGCGCTCGAGGCCGACCCGCGCGATGCGCTCGAGCGCGTGCGCGCCGCCGTCGCCCGCGTGCGCGGGCGTTTGCCGCCGGACATGCCGGAGCCCGTCGTCGCGCAGGAGCGCGTCGAGCGGGTGCTGCTGGTGTACGCGGTGTCGTCGGCGCGGCTCGATGAGGTCGACCTGTCGTGGTTCGTCGATTCGACGCTCGGCAAGGCGCTGCTCGCCGTGCCGGGCGTCGCGCGCGTCGAGCGGCAGGGCGGCGTGGACCGGCAGATCGACGTCGCGTTGAATCCGGTCGCGCTGCAGGGGCTGCGGATCGACGCGGGCGACGTCGCGAAGCAGGTGCGTGCGCGGCTCGCGGACGCGCCCGCCGCGCGCGTCGACATCGACGGCCGCGCGCAATCGGTGCGGATGGCGCAGACGGGCACGGGCGTCGCGGCGCTCGGCGCGCTCGAGCTGTCGCTGGGCGACGGCCGGCACGCGGCGCTGGCCGACCTCGCGACGCTGCGCGACGCGACCGCGAGCACGACGCAACGCGCGCTGCTCGATGGCCGGCCCGTCATCGGCGTGCAGGTGATGCAGGCGCCGGGCGCGGACGAAGTCCGCGTCGCGCAGGGCGTGCGCGACGCGATCGAACGGCTGCGGCGCGCGCATCCCGATGTCGACGTGCGCGGCGTCGCGGATTACGTCGCGCCGATCCAGCACGTATTCGACGGCGCGATGCGCGCGCTGCTCGAAGGCTGCGTGCTCGCCGTCGTGATCGTGTGGCTGTTCCTGCGCGACTGGCGCGCGACGCTCGTGTCGGCGTCGGCGCTGCCGCTGTCGATCCTGCCCGCGTTTCTCGCGATGGCGTGGCTCGGCTTCTCGCTGAACCAGTTGACGATGCTCGCGCTGATTCTCGTGATCGGCGTGCTCGTCGACGATGCGATCGTCGAAGTCGAAAACATCGCGCGCCACCTCGGCGACGGCAAGCCGCCGCTGGTCGCCGCGCTCGATGGCGCGCGCGAGATCGGCGTCGCGGTGATCGCGACGTCGCTGACGCTGGTGGCGGTGTTCCTGCCGACCGCGTTCATGAACGGCGCGATCGGCCGCTACTTCAAGCAGTTCGGCTGGACCGCGGCGGCCGCCGTGCTCGCGTCGCTCGCCGTCGCGCGGCTGCTGACGCCGATGATGGCCGCGTACGGGCTGCGCCGCGCGCCGCCGCCGCACGGCGAGAGCCGCGCGATGCGCGGCTATCTCGCGTGCGTGCGCTGGTGCGTCGCGCGGCCGGGGCGCTGCCTGTTCGTCGGCGCGGCGTTCGTCGTCGCGTCGCTGATGGCGCTCGCGGCGCTGCCGAAGGCGTTCCTGCCGGCGCAGGATCGCGCGGAGATCGTCGTCGGCGTGCAGGCGCCGCCCGGCAGCGACCTCGACGCGACGCGCGCGGCGGTCGAGGCCGCGCGGCGCGCGGTGGCGGGCGTGGCCGAGATCGCGTCGGTCTACGCGACGATCGGCGAGCGCGGCGCATCCGGCGGCGCGACCGATGCGGCCGTGCTGACCTTCGCGCTGACGCCGCCCGGCGCGCGCGCGCGCGCGCAGCCGCAGGTCGAGGCGGAACTCGCGCGCCGTTTCGCGGCGGTGCCGGGCGTGCGCTTCACGGTCGGCGACAAGCAGACGGACAAGATGATGTCGATCGTGCTGTCGAGCCGCGACGGCGCCGTGCTCGACGAGACCGCGCGCCGCGTCGAGCGGGCGCTGCGCGCGGCGCCCGGGCTCGGCGCGGTCGGCTCGACGGCGGCCGCGCGCCGGCCGGCGCTCGGCGTGGTGCTCGACGGGCCGCGCGCCGCCGCGCTCGGCGTCACGCGCGAAGCGGCGGCCGACGCGCTGCGGATCGCGACGGCGGGCGATACGCCCGAGCGCCTGCCGCGGCTCGACGTCGGCGGCCGCCAGGTGCCGGTGCGCGTGCATGCGGCGGAGGCGGCGAACGCGTCGCTCGGCGCCGGCGACTGGCTGGGCCGGCTGCCCGTGCCGGGGCGCGACGGCAGCGTGCCGCTGGCGAGCGTCGCGCGGCTCGTGGAGGACAGCGAACCCGCGCAGATCGACCGTCGGGACGGCGAGCGCTACGTGACGCTGGATGTCGGCCTCGGCGGCCGCCCGCTCGGCGACGTGATTGCACAGGTCGACGCGTTGCCGGCGCTGCGCGACCTGCCGGCCGGCGTGCGCCGCGGCGCGAGCGGCGATGCGGAATCGCTCGACGAGCTGTTCGGCGGCTTCTATTACGCGATGCTGTTCGGCCTGGCGTCGGTGTACGCGATCCTCGTGCTGCTGTTCGGCGGCTTCGTGCTGCCGGCGACGGTGCTCGTCGCACTGCCGCTGTCGCTCGGCGGCGCGGCGGCGATGCTCGCGGCGAGCGGGCTCAGCCTGTCGCTCGCGTCTCTCGTCGGCCTGCTGATGCTGATGGGCCTGTGCACGAAGAACTCGATCCTGCTCGTGCAGTACGTGCTCGTCGCGCGCGAGCGGCAGCGGCTGTCGCGGGTCGACGCGATCGTCGACGCGTGCCGCAAGCGCGTGCGGCCGATCGCGATGACGACGTTCGCGATGATGGGCGGGCTGCTGCCGCTCGCGTTCGACCCGCAAGGCGACGTGTTCCGCTCGGCGATGGCGATCACCGTGATCGGCGGGCTCGTCACGTCGACCGCGCTGAGCCTGCTGCTCGTGCCGGTCGCGTTCGTGGTGCTCGATGCGCTGCAGGCGAGGATGGCGAAGCGGTTCACGCGGCGTGCGGACGAGGCGGTGCGTGGCGGTGAAGGCGGGAGCGGGGGCGAGGGCGAGGGCGAGGGCGAGGGCGTGAGCCGCGTCGACAGCGGCGGCCTGCACGGCCGGCGCGACCCTGACGCGCGCGGTCGGCAGGACGAGCGCAATCCGCAGGACGAGCGCGCCGACACCGAATCCGTGCGGGGTGCGTAGCGCGACACGACGCAACGCGACACGCGCGCCGATCCCGCATCCGTGCGGAGTGCGTAGCGCGACACGACGCGGCGCGACACGCGCGCCGATCCCGCATCCGTGCGGAGTGCGTAGCGCGCACGACACGACGCGACACGCACGTCGATCCCGCATCCGTGCGGAACACATCGGAACGCACGGCGGCGGCCGCGCGGCGGCGCCCACGCGGACGATGTCCCGCCATTCGGTGGCAGACGCGCGCCGCCGCGCGGCCTACGATGCATGCGTCGATCGCCGCGCGCGCGGCCGACGACGCGCCCCCCCGGTCCGTCCTGCCCGGCGAACCGGTGTGAACCGAACTCACCGGCGAGGACACCGTGACCCGGCCCATCCCGAAGCTGCTTCATCAGATCTGGTATCAAGGCGAGCATGCGCTGCCGGACAAGTACCGGCGTTACCACGCGACCTGGCGGCGCCATCATCCGGACTGGACGCTGCGTGTGTGGGACGCGCACACGCTGCGCGAGCACGTCGCCGCGCACCACAGCGGATTCCTGCCGCGCTACGACGCGTTCGCGCACGACATCCAGCGCATCGACAGCGCGCGCTACTGCGTGCTCGACACGCTCGGCGGCGTGTATGCCGACATGGATATCGAAAGCCTGCGGCCCGTCGACGCGCTGTTCGACGGCCGGGCGCTCGTGCTGTCGGGCACGCGCGACTACAACAACGCGCTGATCGGCAGCATGCCCGGCCATCCGCTGTGGCGCACCGCGCTCGACGCGTTGTGTGCCGGCGCGAGCGCGCCGCTCGACGACCTGCCGCCGCGCCTGCGTACCCGCGCGGCGATGCAGATCGCGGCGACCACCGGGCCGCGTTTCTTTTCGATGTGCGTCGAGCGAAGCGGCGTGGCCGCGTGGCCGACGACGCTGTGCTGCCCCCGCGACTATTTCGAGCCGGAGGCCGCATCCGCGCAGGCGGCGGCAGACGCGGGCGCGTACGGCCGCCACGACATGGACTTGAACTGGCAGCCGCCGCATACGCGGCTGCTGTCGCGACTCACGCGCGTGGTGTTCGCGGCGCACGCGAAGATGCGCGGCGCGCAGCGTTGAAGGTGCGAGCGCGGTGGGCGTCCACCGCGCCCGGCCCGCGCGATCGCCACGCCCCGCGCGGCGTCGCGGCATCACGCCATCACGCCATCACGCCATCACGACGCCGGCATCAGCACCGGCTGCTCGTCGAGCGCCGGCGCGTCATCCGTCGCGCGCGCAGGCACGCCGAGCTTCGCGCTGAAATACTCGATCGTGCGGCGCAGCCCGTCGTCGAGCGCGACGGCCGGCTCCCAGCCGAGCCATTCGCGCGCGCGGCCGATGTCGGGGCAGCGCTGCGTCGGATCGTCGACCGGCAGCGGATGCGCGACGATCCGCGAGCGCGAGCCCGTCAGCGCGACGATGCGCTCGGCGAGCGCGCGCACCCGGATCTCGACCGGGTTGCCGAGGTTGACGGGCCCGGTCACGTCGGCGGGCGTCTGCATCATCCGGATCAGCCCGCCGACGAGATCGTCGACGTAGCAGAATGCGCGCGTCTGGCTGCCGTCGCCGTACAGCGTGAGGTCGTCGCCGCGCAGCGCCTGCACGATGAAGTTCGACACGACGCGGCCGTCGTCGTGCTGCATCCGCGGCCCGTACGTGTTGAAGATCCGCACGACCTTGATGTCGACCCCGTCCCGCCGGTGATATTCGAAGAACAGCGTCTCCGCGCAGCGCTTGCCTTCGTCGTAGCACGCGCGCGGGCCGTGCAGGCTGACGTTGCCGCGATAGCTCTCCGGCTGCGGATGGACGACGGGGTCGCCGTACACCTCGCTCGTCGACGCCTGCAGCACGCGCGCGCCCGTGCGTTTCGCGAGCCCGAGCACGTTGATCGCGCCGACCACGCTCGTCTTGATCGTCTGCACGGGATCGCGCTGGTAGTGCTGCGGCGACGCTGGACACGCGAGGTTGTAGATCTCGTCGACCTCGACGCGCAGCGGCAGCGTCACGTCGTGCCGCAGCAGCTCGAAGCGCGGATGGCCGAGCAGCGCCGCGACGTTGTCCTTCGCGCCCGTCAGATAGTTGTCGATGCACAGCACGTCGTGTCCGAGCCGCACGAGGCGCTCGCACAGGTGCGACCCCAGGAAGCCGGCGCCTCCCGTGACCAGAATGCGTTTGCGGGTGAACTTCACGATGTCGCTCCTGATTCGAAGACGTCGGTGACGCGGCCAGCCGGCCGCGTTCGCGGTTGGGTGCGGCGCTCAGGCGCCGTGATACGACGGCCGGCCGATGCCCTCGGCGACGAGCAGGCGCTCGACCATCTCGTCGATGAGGGCGTCGAGCGGCGTCGTGATGCGCCAGTCGGGGTAATGCGACCGGATTTTCGTCAGGTCGCTGACGTAGCAGATGTGATCGCCGATGCGCGCCTCGTCGACGTACGCGGTGACCGGCTTGCGCCCGCTCGCGCGGCCGACGGCGTCGAGCGCCTCGATCACCGAGATGCTGTTGTCCGCGCCGCCGCCGAGGTTGTAGACCTCGGCCACGCGCGGCGCGTCGTAGAACGCGCGGATGAAGCCGCAGACGTCGCGCGAATGGATGTTGTCGCGCACCTGCTTGCCCCGGTAGCCGAAGATCCGGTATTCGTTGCCGAGCACGACGGTGCGCGTCAGGTGGTTGAGGAAGCCGTGCAGCTGCACGCCCGACTGGTTCGGCCCGGTCAGGCAGCCGCCGCGCAGGCAGCAGGTGCGCAGCCCGAAGTAGCGGCCGTACTCCTGCACCATCACGTCGGCCGCGACCTTCGATGCGCCGAACACCGAATGGCACGACTGGTCGATCGGAAAATCCTCGCCGATGCCGAGCGCGTCGGCCGGGTCCGCGTAGACCCAGCGCGTGTCCGTCTCGGCCAGCTTCAGGCGGTTCGGGCCGTCGCCATACACCTTGTTCGTCGACAGATGGACGAACACGGCCTCGGGGTTCGCGCGGCGCGTCGCCTCGAGCAGGTTCAGCGTGCCGCCCGCGTTGACGTCGAAGTCGTCGAACGGCATGCGCGCGGCGAGATCGTGGCTCGGCTGCGCGGCCGCGTGCACGACGAGGTCGGGCGGATTGTCGGCGAGCAGCTTCAGCACGCCCGCGCGATCGCGCACGTCGAGCGCGTAATGGACGTAGTTGGGCACCGCGCGCTCGAGGTGGGCGCGGCGGCGCGTCGTGTCGCCCGCATCGCCGAAGAAGCTGGCGCGCAGGTTGTTGTCGATGCCGATCGCGCGTTCGAAGCCGGGCGCGAGCGTTTCGACGACTTCGGAGCCGATCAGGCCGGCCGAGCCGGTGACGAGTAACGTGGACATGGCGGCGTGCTCAGTAGGTGTGGAACTCGGCGGGGAACGTGACGGTGCGCGACGGGTCGCGCTTGAAGTCGAACAGCAGCACGACGCGCGTCTTCGTGCCGCGATTCCACGCTTCGTGCTCGGTGGTGTCGTCGAACACGAGGCACGAGCCGGCGCTCCAGCTGCGCACGTCCGGGCCGACGCGGATCGCGCAGTTCTCCGACGGCTTGAGGCCGATGTGGCAGCGCAGCACTTCGTTCGTGTAGCCGTAATGCGGGCCGATGTAGGTGCCCGGCGCGAGCGACGAGAAGCCGGCGTTTACGAGGCCCGGCACCGTTTCGAGCAGGCGCGTCGTCTCCGGGCACAGCAGGCAGTTCTGCTCGACGCGCTGCTCGGCCTTGAAGAGCGGGAAGACGGTCCAGTTGCCGTCGTAGATGTTCGTCTCGGGCCACTTGATGAAGGCGGCCTGCGCGAGTTCGTCGAGCTCGCGCAGGATGGTTTCCCAGCCGTGCGCGACGGCGGGGATCATGGGGAACAGCTCGGGCTGGTAGAACATGGTCGTGTTTCCTCGACTTCGGTGAATGCGGCGGGTGCTTCGGGTGGGTCAATTCGCGTCGGCGTGCGGCGACGGCCGCGCCGCGTGTGAGGGCGGCCGGGCGCGCATCGCGCCGACGATCGCATCGAGCGCCTGCTGCTGCGCGTTCGATGCGCGTTCCGACATGGCAAGGCGCGCGGCGCGCGCGCGCAGCGCCGGGTCGGCGAGCATCGCGCGCACGGCGGCGGCGATCTCGCCGGCGTCGGGTGCCGGCGACAGGCGCCGCGCCACGCCGTGTTCGGTCAGGCGCTGCAGCAGCAGGTCCTGCTCGAAGGTCTGCGGCAGGCCGAGCATGGGCGTTCCGGTCCATGCGGCCTCGCGCACCGCGCCGCCGCCGACGTGGCTCACGAACAGCGCCGCGCGCTCGAGCAGCGCGAGCTGCGGCGCGGCGCCGTTCGCGCAGACGATCGTGCCGTCCGGCCAGGCGATCGGCCCGGGCTGCGTCATCGACGGGCTCTCGACCGCCACGAGCGTCGCGTCGACGTCGTGCATCGCGCGCGCGAGCGCCGCGTAGAACGCATGGCCCGGATCGTGCGCGGTGCCGAAGCTCGCGTAGACCACCGGCCGCGCGCCGACGCGCGACCAGTCGAAATCCTGCGCGACGAGCCGCCGGGGCTCGCCGGAGCCGCAGAACAGATAGTCGGCGCCGAACGCATCCGCGTTCGGCTGCAGCGTGCGCGACAGGTGGACGAGGTTGGTCGGCGCGGTGTTGAGCGCGGTCGAGACGCCGTCCTCGGGCGGGCAGCCGTAGCGCCGGCCGATGGCATCCCAGCAGCGCGCGACGAACGCGTCGAAGGCGCTCGGGTCGCCCGCCGCCGCGCGCCACGCGCGTGCGATCGGTTCGCGGGTCAGCATGTCGCGCGTGAGCGCCGCCGACGCGACCGACGCGATTCTCGGCACGCCCGCGAGATCGGCGGCGAGGCGGCCCCACGTGCACAGCAGGTCGTGGACGACGATGTCGGGGCGCTCGGCGTCGATCGCCTCGAGCACGGTTTGCGTCGCGTCGACCGCGCAGTGCGCGAGCACCGCGGGCAGCGCCAGCACCTGCGCGCCCTGCGGCCCCTGATACGGCGAGAACGGCGCGAACGGCACGAAGCGCGCGCCGTTCGCCTCGAGTTCCGCGCGGTGCGCGTCGATCTCGAGATACGCGACCTCGATGCCGCGTTGCACGAGCGCGCGCACGAGCCCGAGCGTCGGCACGACGTGCCCGACCGACGAGACGTTGACGAACAGGGCTTTCATGACGTGTGACCCTCCTGGAATCCGGTATCGCGGGATGCAGTGCACGCGCCGGCCCCGTCGAGCGCCGCGTCGATGCGCGCGGCGATCGCGTTGGCGAGCGCGCCCAGATGCGGGGCGCGCACCATGCTCAGGTGGTCGCCCGCCGCGCGATGGAGCGAGACGCCCGCCGACGTGCGCGCCGACCAGCCGAGATCCGCGCCGCGTCCGGCAGGATGCGCGCCGCCGTCGCTCACCCAGACGGCGACGGGCGCGCCGATCGGCGCGGGCGCCGGGCGGCCGGCGAGCGCCTTGTCGGCCGCGAGATTCGCGCGGTACACGTCGACCATCCGCGCGATGCGGCTCGCGGGCACGTCGGGCGGCACGACGCCGCTGGCCCTGAGCCGTTCGGCGAACGCGTCGATCCGCTGCGCGTGCGACAGCGGCGCGAGCGTCGCCGCGTCGATCCGCAGGTCGCGGCCGAGCGACTGCGTGAGCGCGGTCGTCATGTATTCGAGCAGGCCCGGTTCGTCGGCGGGCAACTGCGCGGCGAAATCGGCGTCGCTCGCGGGCGGCGCGTCGAGCGCGACGACGAGGCATGGCGCCGCGCCGTCGCGTTCGAGCGCGCGCGCGACCCACGCGGCGACGCTCGCGCCCCACGAATACCCGACGAGCACGAGCGGCGCGTTCGCCGCGCCTGCTCCGCCCGCCGCCCCGGTCGCGTCGACGAGCGCGCGTGCATGCGCGTCGGCGATCGCCTCGACGTCGGCGAGCGGCGCCGCGCGTTCGTCGAGCCCGGCCGCCTGCAGCCCGAGCACGCGATAGCGCGCGCCGAGCGCCGCCGCGAGCGGCACGAGCGACACGACGAGCCCCGAGATGTCGGGCAGCAGCGCGATCGTCGCGCGGGGCGCGTGCACGCCGCCGCCCAGCGGGATCACGGCGGCGCCCGACGCGACATCCGCGCGCACGGGTGTCGCGTGCGGCGTGCGAGCCCTGGCCGCGGCGCGATCGACGGCCGCGCTCAGCGCCTCGATGCCGGCGTGCGAGAACAGGTCGGCAAGCGGCAGCGCGACGCCGAAGCGTTGCTCGATCCGCGCGATCAGCTTGACGGCGAGCAGCGAATCGCCGCCGAGCGTGAAGAAGTCCGCCTGCAGCGCGTCGACCGGATGGCCGAGCAGCTCCTCCCACAGCGCGCGCATCGCGGCTTCGGTCGGGCTGCCGGCCTCGCCGCGCACGGCCGCGCGCACCGGCCCGGGCGCGGGCAGCCGGTCGCGGTCGAGCTTGCCGTTCGCATTGACGGGCAACGCGTCGATCGCGAGCACGCGCGCCGGCACGGCGGCGGCGGGCAGGTGTGCGGCGAGATGGGTGCGCAGCGCGTCGGCCGCGTCGCCGATGCCGTGCATGCCGTCGGCGCTGCCTGCATCGACGCCGTCGCCGAGCACCGCGTAGGCGATCAGTTCCTGCCGGCCGTCCGCATGCGACAGCACGCGCGAGGCCGCTTGCCGGACCTGCGGATGCGACGCGAGGCACGCGTCGATCTCGTCCAGCTCGATGCGGATGCCGCGCAGCTTGACCTGCGCGTCGCGCCGGCCGATGAAGTCGAGCGTGCCGTCGCGCCGCCAGCGGACCCGGTCGCCGGTGCGGTACAGCCGCTCGCCGTGTGCGAACGGGTCCGGCACGAAGCGCGCGGCGGTGAGCCCGGGGCGATGCAGGTAGCCGCGCGCGACGCCGGCGCCGCCGATGGCCAGCTCGCCTTCGACGCCGACCGGCGCGAGCGCGCCGTGGCGATCGAGCACGACGAGGCGGCTGCCCGCGATCGGCGTGCCGATCGGCGCGGCGCCGGCCGCCGCGCGCTCGACGAAATGCACGCTCGCCCAGACGGTCGCCTCGGTCGGGCCGTATTCGTTCGCGAGCGTGCAGGCCGGGCCATGCCGATAGTGCGCGTCGACGACGTTTGCGCCCAGCGTCTCGCCCGCCAGCACGACGACGTCGAGCGACGCGAGCGACGGCGCGCACAGGTCCACCGCGAGCGCGTACAGCGACGGCACGCCGAGCCAGCCCGCGATGCGGCCGCGCTCGACCGTCGCGGCCAGCGCACGCGGGTCGCGCGCGTGGGCGGCGTCCGGGATATGCAGCGTGCCGCCGCTCGCGAGCATCCAGAAGAGGGTCGCGATCGAGCTGTCGAACGCGAGCGACGGCACGAGCAGCATGCTTGCCACGGGCGGATACGCATGCAGGCGCGCCGCCGTCGACGCGGCCAGGCTGCGATGGCTGATCGCGACGCCCTTCGGCACGCCGGTCGAGCCCGACGTGAAGATCGCGTACGCCAGCGCGTCCGGATGCACGGGCGCATCGAGCGGCGACGCGTCGCGCGCATCGATCGCGCCGGCGTCGCGATCGACGAGCAGCATCGCGCGGGCCGCATCGGCAAAGCGCGGCGCAAGCGCCGCGCGCGTGATCACGAGCGCCGGCCTTGCCTCGCCGACGATCGTCGTCACGCGCGCGGGCGGCTGCTCCGGATCGACCGGCACGTAGACGCCGCCCGCCCGCAGGATCGCCACGAGCGCGACGACGGCGTCGATCGAGCGCTCGAGCGCGACGGCGACGATGCTTTCGGCGGCTGCGCCGGTTTCGCCGGTTTCGCCCGTTGCGCCGGTTGCGCCGGTTCCAGCGCCGATGCCCATTGCGCGCAGCTGGCGCGCGAGCCGGTTCGCGGCGGCATCGAGCCCGCCGTAGTCGAGCGCGCGATCGGATGCGACGAGCGCCGGATGGCCGGGCGCGGTGCGCGCGTGCCGTGCAATCGCATCGTGCACGAGCGGTGCGTCGAGCCGCGCCGCGCGACGGTCGCCGAAGGCGAGCAATTGCGCGCGCGCCGCGTCGTCGAGGCCGTCGAGCCGCGCGAGCGGCGTGTCGGGCCGGCGCGCGAGATCCGCATACAGGCGGCGCAGCCGCGCGCTCAGCGCGTCGATCGTCGCGCGGTCGAACAGCTCGGCGTCGTATTGCCAGTCGAGCCGCAGTTGCCCGGACGCCGTGTCCTCGTGGGCGAACAGCGTGAGTTCGAACTGCGCGGCCGTTTCGTCGTCGTCGAACGCGTCGATCTCGAGCCCCGGCAGGCGCATCGCATGCCGGGGCGCGCTCTGCAGCACGAGCATCGCCTGGAACAGCGGCGTGCGGTCGGGCGTGCGCGGTTGGCCCGACGCGGCGACGATCGTCTCGAACGGCACGTCCTGCCATTCGAACGCGTCGAGCACGACGTCGCGCAGCCGGCCGAGCGCGTCGCGCGCGCTCGGTTCGCCGCGGAAGTCGCAGCGCAGCGGCAGCGTGTTCAGGAAGCAGCCGATCATCTGCTCGGCGTCGCGCGACGGCCGCTGGGCGATCGGGCTGCCGATCACGACCTCGTCCTGGTCGGCGTCGCGCGCGAGCAGCCACGCGTAGCCCGCGAGCAGCACGACGAACAGCGTCGTGCCCGTCTGCCGCGCGAGCGCGCGCAACGCGGCGGTTTCGTCGGCGTCCAGCGTGAACGACACCTTGCCGCCCGCGTGGCTGCGCTGCGCGCGCCGCGGCCGGTCGGTCGCGAGCGCGAGTGCCTCGGGCGCGCCCGCGAGCCGCTGCCGCCAGCGGGCCAGCGCCGTGTCGAGGCGTGCGCCGGCCGCCGCTTCGCGCTGGCGCGCCGCGTAGTCGGCATAGCCGAACGGCAGCGGCGCCAGCGGCGCGCCGTGCGCGTAGCCATGCGCGAACTCGCGCGCGAACAGGCCGAGCGACCAGCCGTCGCAGACGATGTGATGCATCGCGACGACGAGCAGCGCATCGTGCGCGCCGAGCGTCAGCAGGCCGACGCGCAGCGGCGGCTCGGCGGCGAGGTCGAAGCGCTCGCGGGCGAAGCGGCGGGCCGCGTCGCGCACGGCGGCGTCGTCCGCGCCCGTGAGGTCGACGATGCGCAGGGCCGGGCGCCACGCGGCGTGCACGCGCTGGCGCGGTGCGTCGCCGACGAGCGCGAACGTCGTGCGCAGGCTGTCGTGCCGCGCGACGATCGCGTCGATCGCGCGCTGGGCGGCAGCGACGTCGAGCGGCCCGCGCAGGCGCAGCGCGGACGCGATGTGATAGAGCGCGCTGTCGTCGCCCGCGAGGCGATCGAGGAACCAGAAGCGCTGCTGCGCGAATGACAGCGGGGCGGTGTGGATCGGGGCGGCTTCGGTTGCCGTTTCGGCGTGGGGGATGGGGTTGCGCGTCGTCGCCTCTGCCGCTGCCTCTGCCTCTGCCTCCGACTCCGACTCCGACTCCGACTCCGACTCCGCCTCCGACTCCGACTCCGACTCCGCCTCCGACTCCGACTCCGACTCCGACTCCGACTCCGACTCCGACCCCGACCCCGACTTCGCATCCGCAGGCGCAGACGCAGGCGCAGACGCAGACGCAGACGCAGACGCAGACGCAGACGCCTCCGCCGACGCGGACGTACGCGACTGCGCTTCAGCGCGGTCGCTGTCGCGCTGCATCGGTTGCGCGGTCGGCGATGCCTCCACCGGTTCGCCGATCGCATCCGCGTTCGCCGCTGCATCGATCGCGGCGGCGAGATCCTGCACGGACGGATGGTCGAAGATCGTCCGCAGCCGCAGGTCGATCCCGTGATCGTCACGCAGCCGCGCGACCACTTGCGTCGCGAGCAGCGAATGGCCGCCGAGTTCGAAGAAGTGGCCGGCACGGCCCACGCGCGCGACGCCGAGCACCTCGACGAAGACGGCCGCGACGAGCCGCTCGGTGGCGGTCGCCGCATCGCGCGTGTCGCGCTCCGTCGTATCGGCGACGGCCGCTGCCTGATGGAGGGACGGCAGCGCCGCGCGGTCGAGCTTGCCGTTCGGCGTGAGCGGCAGGCGGTCGAGCAGCAGCACGGCGGACGGCACCATGTGCGCGGGCAGGCGCTTGTGCAGATGCGCGCGCAAGGTGCGCGGCAGGTCGTCGGGCTGGCGGAACGGTACGTTGAAGAAACGCAGCAGGTCGGCGTCGGCGGAAAGCGAGGCCGTGCTCGGCGCAAGCGCGTTCGAGGCACCGGATGCACCGGATACGCCCCCCGTTGTCGCGCGGGGCATCCCGGACGCGGCGTCGAGCGGCGCGACGAACGCGTCGAACGCGCCATCTGCGCGGCCGTCCGACCAGCGCAGCCGGCAAGCCGCACCGGCCGCCGACGTCGCTATGTCGACGGCGGCCGGATCGACCGCCGCGTCCGGCGCCGTCGTTGCGAAGCCGTCGGGCAGTGTCGCGCCGTCGTCGGCGGCATCGAGCCACGCGACGAACGCGTTCGCGTGCGCGAGCCGGGCGTTCGGAATCCGCCGGACGACGACGCCGGCATCGGCGCGCAGCGCGTCGTCGCACAGCACGCGGAGGTCCGCCGCGGCGGCCGCGTCGATGTCGCGCGGCGCGGCAGCCGGCACGGCGCGAGCCGCCGCCGCGCCGCCCGTCTTCGTGATGATCGCGTCATAGCGATACGACGCGAGCTCGTTGCCGCTCGCGAAGTGCTTCAGCCGCACGTCGACGTCGGCGACGTCGCCGCGCCGCGCCGCGAGCGCGTCGAACAAGGCCGGATCGAACAGCAGCTCGGGTTCCTGCGCGACGAGCCGGTCCAGCTGCGCGCGCAGCGTCGCGCGGTCGCGCGCGCCGTCGCGCCGGCGCAGCAGCTTCGTCGCCTGGAACTGCCGCAGCAGCGGCAGGCTGCGCAGGTCGCCGACGATCAGCCGGCCGCCCGGCGCGAGATGGTCGAGCGCGCGCTCGATCACGCGCAGCGCATAGGCGGCATCGGGAAAGTATTGCGCGACCGAGTTGACGACGATCGTGTCGAAATCGTGCGCGAGGCCGTCGAGCGCGTCGGCGGCGCGTTCGATCAGCGTCACCGTGCGCAGCCCGCGCCGCTCGACGACGCGGCCGAGCCGCGCGATCGCCTGCGCGGAGAAATCGAGCCCGACGAAGCGCTCGCACGACGCGGCGAGCGGCAGCAACAGCATGCCGCTGCCGCAGCCGATCTCGAGCACGCGGCGCGGCGCCCGCTCGCGGATCCGCGCGAGCGTTTCGTCGCGCCACATCCGCATCTCGTCACGCGGGATCGGTTCGCCGTCGTAGCTGTCGGTCCAGCCGACGATGTCGAGCAGCTCGTCGTCGGCCGCGTCGCCGCTGTAGATCATGTCGAAGCTGTCGCGCCAGCCGGGCGCGGCGCCGGTTCCGGCCTCCGTTGCATCGGCGCCGCCATCGCCACCGCGCGGCACCGCGTACGCGACGAGCTGCGCGGCGTCGCCCGCGCCCGTCACGACGATCGCGCAGTCGGCGACGGCCGGATGCGCGCGCAGCGCCGCGTCGATGTCGCCGAGCTCGATCCGGAAGCCGCGCAGCTTGACCTGCTGATCGGCGCGGCCGCGATATTCGAGCCGGCCGTGCGCGTCGATGCGCCCGAGATCGCCGCTGCGATAGAGGCGGGCGCCGGCCGCATCGACGACGAAACGCTCGGCCGTCAGCGCATCGCGGCCGAGATAGCCGCGCGACACGCCTGCGCCGCCGACGAGAATCTCGCCGACCATGCCGGGCGGCACGGGCTGCAGATGCGAATCGACGAGGCGGATCGTCATGTCGGGCAGCGGCTCGCCGATCAGGCTGCCGTTGCGGCCGCGCACGTCGGCGAGCGTGATGCGCCGATAGGTGACGTGCACGGTCGTCTCGGTGATGCCGTACATGTTGACGAGGGCCGGCGTGTCGTCGCCGTGGCGGTCGATCCAGCCGCGCAGGCTCGCCAGTTCGAGCGCCTCGCCGCCGAAGATCACGTGGCGCAGCGCAAGCTCCGCCTCGCGGCCGTTGCGCTCCTCTTCGGCGATCAGCTGGCGGAACGCCGACGGTGTCTGGTTCAGCACGGTCACGCGCGCGTCGCACAGCAGGTCGTAGAACGCGTCGGCCGTGCGGCGCACGGCCTCCGGCACGATGACGAGTTCGCCGCCGTGCGCGAGCGCGCCCCAGATTTCCCATACCGAGAAGTCGAACGCGGTCGAATGGAACAGCGTCCACACGTCGGTCTCGTCGAAGCCGAACAGCGTTTCCGTCGACGTGAACAGCCGCGCGAGATTGCGGGCCGTCACGCACACGCCTTTCGGGCGGCCCGTCGAGCCCGACGTGAAGATCACGTACGCGAGCGCGTCGGGGTCGGGCGCGGGCAATGGCGGCGGCGATGCGACAGGCGGCGCGTCGTCGTCGATCGACCAGATCGCCGCGCTCGCGTGCGCGGCGGCGGGCAGCGTGGCCGCGAGCGCGCGCTCGGTGAGCACGACGGCAGGTTGCGCGTCCTCGAGCACCGTCAGCACGCGTGCTTCCGGATAGCCGGGGTCGAGCGGGATGTACGCGGCGCCCGCGCGCAGCACGGCAAGCATCGCGACGATCGTGTCGAAGCCGGGCCGGAACCACAGGCCCACGCGCGTGCCTGCGCCGAAGCCGGCGTCGACGAGCCGATGCGCGAGCGCGTCGGCGCGCGCATCGAGCGCGCGGTAGCTGAGCGTCGCGTCGCCGCAGCGCAGCGCGATCGCGTCGGGCCGCGCCCGCGCGTGCTCGCGCACGCGCTCGCAAACCGGCGCGAAGCGCGCGGCGGGCGGTGCGGCGTGCGCCGGTGCGGCATCGACTGCCGCGACTGCGCCCGCGAGCCCGCTCGACAGCGCGAGCCGCGAAAACGGCAGGTCCGGCTCGCGCCCCGCGTGTTCGAGCAGCGCGACGTACTGCGCGGCGAGCCGCTCGATCGACGTGCGCTCGAACAGGTCCGCGTCGAACGACAGCGCGAGCGCGAGCCCGTCGCCGTCGCGCGCGAAGAACAGTTCGAGATCGAAGCGCGACGCCTCCTGCGCGACGATCGGCTCGACCGTCAGGCCGCCGAGCGCGAAGGTCGCGTCGGGCCGCTGGTCGAGCATCGTGACGGCGATCTGGAACAGCGGATTGCGGCCCGCCTCGCGCGGCACGCGCAAATCGTCGACGAGCTTGTCGTACGGCAGCGCCGCGTGGCTCATCGCATCGCGGATCACGGCCGTCTGCCGGCGCGTCAGCTCGCGCAGGCCCGGGTCGCCGGACAGGTCGCCACGCAGCACGACCATGTTCGCGAAGAAGCCGACCATCGCCTGCGTCTCGACCCGCTCGCGCCCGGACACCGACGTGCCGATCACGATGTCGTCCTGTCGCGCATGTCGCGCGACCAGCGCCATGAAGCCCGCGACGAGCACGGCGAACGGCGTCGTGCGCTCGTCGCGCGCGAGGCGGTCGAGTGCCGTCACGATGGGGCCGGGGATCGTGCACGACAGCAGGCGATCGGCGTGCGCCGCGTGAGCCCGCCGCACGCCGCGCACGCCGTCGAGCGGCAGCTCGAGCGGCGTCGCGCCGGCGAGCTGAGTGCGCCAGTACGCGCGCTCGCGCGCCCAGTCCTCGCCGCCCGCGCGCTGCCATGCTGCGAAATCGCCATACGTGATGCCGAGCGGCGGCAGCGCGTGCGCGCGGCCCGCGCGCCGCGCGTCGTACAGCGCGATCAGCTCGCGCAGCAGGATGCTCATCGACGTGGCGTCGCCGAACAGGTGATCGAGATGCATCAGCACCGCGTGCTCGTGCGCGGACAGCCGCACGACACGCAGGCGGAACGGGCGGCCCGCCGCGAGATCGAACGGCGTCGCGAACAGCGCGCGCGCGGCCTCGACGAGCGTCGCGTGCTGCGCGGCGCCGGGGCGGCCGGTCCAGTCCTCGACCGCGATGTCGGCGTGGCCGGGCGCGCACACGTGCTGCCCGGGCACGCCGTCGCGCACGCGGATCGCGGTGCGCAACGCGTCGTGGCGACGCACGAGCGCGTCGACGCATTCGACGAACAGCGCCTCGTCGAGCGCGCCGCGCAGCCGGAACGCGCTGCCGATCGTGTAGCCGTTGCCGCTTTCGTTCAGTTCGTGCAGGAACCACAGGCGCTGCTGCGCGAACGACAGCGGCGCGTCCGTGCCGGGCGGCCGGCGCGGAATCGCGCGGTCGGGGGCGCTCGCGGCGACGTCGTCGCCCGCCAGCGATTTCAGCAACGCGAGATCGAGATCGAAATCGAGATCAAGACCGTTATCGTGAATCATGTACGCTCCGTCGGTTCGGCATCGGGATCGGCAGGGTGACGCTCAGGACTTCGGCTGGGACTGTTCGAGGAAGCGCCGCAGGCTGAGCGGGCGCATGTCGGTCCATACCTGGTCGACGTACGCGATGCATTCGTCCTCGGTGCCGGTCTTGCCGACTTCGCGCCAGCCGGCCGGCACGGGCCGGTAGGTCGGCCAGATCGAATACTGTTCTTCGTCGTTGATGACGACCGTGTAAGCGGTGTCGTGATCGAGGTCTGCCATCTGCGTTCTCCTTGTGAAATCGAAAGATCGGTAATCCGAAGTGAAAGGCGCGGCGACGCTCATCCGAACGCGGCGCCGCCGTCGATCGCGAGCGTGCGGCCGACGTAGGCGTCGCATTCGATGATGAAGCGCAGCCCGAGCCAGATTTCGTCGGTCGACACCATCCGCTTGAGCGGCATCTCGTCGATCAGCCGCGCGCGGGTCGCGGCATCGAGCGTGGCCGCCATCGGCGTGTCGGTGAGGCCGGGCGCGAGGCCGGCGACGCGCACGCGGTGCTCGGCGAGCTCGAGCGCCCAGGTGCGGGTCAGCGCGTCGAGGCCCGCTTTCGCGGCCGCGTAGTTCGACTGCCCCGCGTTGCCGGCGCTGCTGACCGACGAGATGTTGACGATCAGGCCGTCGCGCGTCGCGTCGGCTTCGAGCCGCGCCGCGACGAACTCGCGCGCGAGCAGGAACGGCCCCGTCAGGTTGATGCCGAGCACGCTGCCCCATTGAGCGGTGGGCAGCTTGCGCGCGTAGCGGTGCGCATCGAGCGTCGCGAGCCGGCCGTCGCGCAGCACGCCCGCGTTGTTGACGAGCACGTCGGGCACCTGGCCGTCGTCGACGAGCGCGGCCATCGCGGCCGCGACCGCGCGTTCCTGGCTCACGTCGACCGCCATCGTGCGCAGCCGCGCGGGCGCGCCGAGCGTATCGGCGAGCGCGCGCAGGCCCGGTGCGTGATGGTCGAGCGCGATCACGCGCGCCGCGCCCGCCGCGAGCAGCGCCTCGCAGAAGCGCTTGCCGATGCCGCTTGCCGCGCCCGTCACGAGCGCGGTCGTTCCTTCAATTCGCATTGTCGATCTCCTCGTTGACGGCGTCGGCCGCCGGTTGCGCGGCCGTGCGCGCCGCATGCTGCTGCCGCAGCGCATCGCGTTCGGCCGGCGACATGTCGCGCAGCCGCAGCCACGCGGCCGCGACCTTCGATGCCGCGCCGGGCGCGCTTTCGTGGCGTTCGATCAGCGCGGCCATGTCGGCCGGCGTGCGGCTCGCGAGCATGTCGCCGAGCGGCGGCTCGACGCCGAACACCTGGATCACCCGCGCGTGGATGCGCGTGAGCAGCAGTGAATTGCCGCCCAGGTCGAAGAAGTCGCTGTCGGGCGCGACCGGCGCGTTGTCGAACGCGCGGCGCCACAGCGCGCACACCATTTCCTCGAGCGCGTTCGCGGCCGCGCGCTCGGGGGCGGCCGCGCGCGGCCGTGCGGGCGGCGTCGCCAGCGTGCGGCGGTCGAGCTTGCCGTTCGCGGTGCGCGGCAGCGCGCCGTGCAGCGCGAAGACCTGCGGCACCATGTACGCGGGCAGGCGGCGTGCGAGCGCGTCGCGCAGCGGCGCGTCGTCGAACGGCCTGGCCGGGTCGCGCAGCACGAGATGCGCCTCGAGCCCCCACGCGCGGCCGTCGAGGCCGCGCCGGACCGTCGCGGCCGCGTCGGCGACGTTGTCGAGCGCACGCAGGTGCGCTTCGACGTCGCCGAGCTCGATCCGGTAGCCGTTGATCTTCACCTGGTCGTCCGCGCGGCCGAGCAGCGTCAGCGTGCCGTCGCCGTTGCGCACCGCGAGGTCGCCCGTCGCATACAGCCGCGCGCCGGGCTCGGCCGCGAACGGATCGGGGCGGAAGCTGCGCGCGGTGCGGCCCGGTGCGCGCGTATAGCCCTGCGCGAGGCCCGCGCCCGCGATCGTCAGCTCGCCGACCACGCCGGGCGGCGTCTCGTGGCCGTCGGCATCGACGACGCGCAGGCGCGTCGCGTCGAGCGCGCCGCCGATGCGCGCGGCTGCGGCCGCGTCGGCGACGGGCAGCGCGGCCGACCAGATCGTCGTTTCGGTCGGCCCGTAGACGTTCAGCAGCGCGACGCCGCGCGCGAGCAGCGCCGCGGCGAGATCGGCGGGCAGCGCTTCGCCGCCGCACCACGCTTGAAAGCCCGGCTGCGGACGCCAGTCGGCCGACAGCAGCAGGCGCCACGTGAGCGGCGTCGCCTGCATCACGGTGGTCCGGCGCCCGGCGAGCTCGCGTGCGAGCGCGACGCCGTTCGCGGCCGTCTCGGCGGCCGCGATCGCGAGGTGCGCGCGGGTCACGAGCGGCAGGAAGAGCTCGAGCGCCGCGATGTCGAACGACACGGTCGTCACGCTCGTCAGCACGTCGTCCGGGCCGAGCGGGAAGCGCGCGGCGAAGCTGCGCAGCAGATTGACGAGCGCGCCGCGGCGCACGTCGACGCCCTTCGGGCGGCCCGTGCTGCCCGACGTGAAGATCGTGTACGCGAGCGCGGCCGGATGCGCGCGGCGGGCGCGGGCGAGCGCGGTGCGCGCGGCGGCGAGGCCATCGGCGGCGGCGGGTGCGCGTGACGGCGCCACGACCGGCACGGCCACATCGCCGATGTTGCCGTCCGGATTCGCGACGATCGCGACGGGTGTCGAGTCGGCGAGCATCATCGCGCGGCGCTCGGCGGGCAGCAGCGGATCGATCGGCACATAGGCGGCACCCGCGAGCAGCGTGCCGACGAGCGCCGCGAGCAAGTCGACGCCGCGCGGCAGGCAGACGGCGACCGTCGTGCCGGGGCCGGCGCCGGCCGCGACGAGCCGTTCGGCGAGCTCGCCCGCTTCGGCAAACAGCTCGGCGCGCGTGACGGTGCGGTCCGGGCCGTGGATCGCGCTCGCCGGCGCGGCGTCGAGGGCGCGGGCGAACAGGTCGATCAGCGTGTCGGCGTTGGCGTTGGCGTGGGCGTCGTGCGGCACGGACACCGGCGCGATCGCGGCGTCGGCATCGGCCGACCCTGCGGAAGCGACCGCCACCGCGCCATCCGCAGCACACGAAGCAAGCGCGCCGATCGCATCGCCGCGCCCGTACGCGATACCCGCCGCAAGCTCGACGAGCGCATCGACGAGCGCGCCCGCCCGCGCGGCAGGCAGGCGCGCCGCGTCGTGCACCGCGTCGATGACGAGCCCGTCCGCATTCGGCTTCACGTACAGCATCAGCGGATAGTTCGACGCCTCGTTCGCCTCGATTGCACCGATGCGCAGCCCACCGGCATGCGCGCCCGCGTCGCGGTCGACCGGGTAGTTTTCATAGACGAACACGCTGTCGAACAGCGGCTGCTGTGCGCTCGCGCCGCTCCAGCGCTGGACGTCGACGAGGCTGCAATGCGCGTGCCTGCCGACCTCCGACTGCGCGGCGAACAGCTGGCGCAGGAACGTGCCGACCGGCAGCGCGGGCCGGCAGTCGACGCGCACGGGCAGCGTCGAGATCAGCGCGCCGACCATCCGCTCGACGTCGGCGACCTCGGCGTCGCGCCCGGAGAACGTGACGCCGAACGTGACGTCGCGGCTGCGCGCGACGCGCGACAGCAGCAATGCATACGCGCCTTCGACGACGGTGTTGAGCGTCACCCGCTCGCGCGCGGCGACGGCGTTCAACGCGGCCGTCAGTTCGGGCGGCAGCACGCGGCGTACCGTGCCCGTTTGTGTTGCGTGCGGGGCGCTGCCGGCCACGGCCGTCAAGCCGAGATCGAGCGGCGCGTGGCGCGGGCCGAGCGTGGCGCGCCAGAATGCTTCGGCGTCGCGCAGGTCATGCTGCGCGCGCAGCCGCGCGGCGACGAAGCGGGCATACGACGGCGCGGCGGGCAGCGACGGCGCGCGGCCCGCGGCGTCCGCCGCATAGCAGTGCGCGACTTCGCCGAGCAGGATCGCCATCGACCAGCCGTCGAGCAGCGCGTGATGATGGGTCCACACGAGCCGCCACGGCGCGCCGTCGCGGCGCAGCAGCGTCACGCGCATCAGCGGCGGCCGCGCGAGATCGACGCCGCGCGCGCGATCCTCGGCGAGGAACGCGGCGAGCGCCTGCTCGGGATCGGCGTGCGCGGCGATCTCGCGGATCTCGAGCGCAAGCGGCTGCGGCGCGTGCACGCGCTGCACCGGATCGTCGAGATCGCGCCACGCGAAGCTCACGCGCAGCGCGTCGTGCCGCGCATAGACGTGCGACCACGCGCGCTCGAGGCGCGCCGCGTCGCATTCGCCTTCGATCGCCGCGACGATCTGTTCGAGATAGATGCCCGCCGACGCATCGGCGGCGCGCGCGTGGAACAGCATCCCTTGCTGGGTCGACGTGAGGCTCCACAGGTCGACGACGGGCGGCTCGGCGTCGAGCAGCGCCGGCAGCGCGTCCGCGGGCACGCGCGCGAGCGGGAAATCGCTCGGCGCCACGGCGGGCCGCGCGTCGCCGGCGGCCAGCAGCGCCTGCAGCTCGGCCTGCGCGCGGGCAGCCATCGCGCGGGCCTGCGTGTCGTCGAAGCGCCGCGCGTCGTAGTTCCAGCGCACGACCAGCCGGCCGTTCGCGACGAACGACACGATGTCGAGCGCGAAGCCGCGATCGTTGTCGTCGTCGGCGATCGGGCCGCAGTCCTCGCCGGCGAGCCGGATGCGCGACGCGGCGGGCAGCGCGCCGTCGATCTGGCCGAGATAGTTGAAGCAGACGTCGGGCAGCGCGCTCGTCGCGAGCGGATCGTCCGCCGGCGCCGCGTCGCGCAGCCGTCCGTAGCCGCGGCCATGCGCGGGCACCGCGCGCAGCGCGTCCTTTGCCGCGCGCAGGCGTGCGAGCGGCGACGGCGCGTCGAGCCGCTCGACGGCGAGCGGGTAGAGCGTCGTGAACCAGCCGAGCGCGCGCACGAGCGCCGCGTCGGCGCCGTCGCCCCGGCCGTGGTGCTCGATCGTCACGCCGACGCTGCTCGCGTGCGCCGCGTCGGCGAGCGCCGTCGCGAGCGCGGCGAGCAGGATTTCCTGCGCGCTCGCATGCAGCCGTGTCGCGCCGTCGCGCAGGAGCCGCGTCGTCAGGTCGGCATCGAGCGCGTGCTCGACGGTGCGCTGGTCCGCGTAGCGTGCCGCGCCCGCCGGCGCGAGCCGGCCCGCGCGCGCGGCGCGCGGCGCGGCCTCGCGCCAGTAGCGCTGCTCGGCGTCGTCGATCGCGGCGCACGCCTGCGCGCGCGCCCAATCGACGAAGCCGGACGGCGGCGCGGCGACCGGCCGCGCGTGCAGCGCGTCGTGCAGGTCGCTCGTCAGCACGCGCCACGACACGCCGTCGACGATCAGGTGGTGCATCACCAGCAGCAGCCGTGCGGACCCGTCCGCGAAGCCGCGCACGTGGAGCGCGCGCAACAGCGGCGGCGCGCCGAGCTCGAGGCTGCGCTGCACGTCGCGCGCGAGCGAGGCGAGTGCGTCGGCGGCATGGTCCGCCGGCACGCGCGCCGTACGGAACCACGCTTGCGGCGGGCTCGTGTCGGCGAGCAGTTCCTGCGCGACGCCGTCGCCGCCGACCGTGAAGCGCACGCGAAATACGTCGTGCGCGGCGACGACGGCGGCGAGCGCGTCGCGCACCGCATCGTCGTCGAGCTCGCCCGGCAGGTCGAGCATCAGCGCCTGGTTCCAGTGCGCGGGCGCGGGCTGGTTCAGCGCGAAGAAGCGCGCCTGCGCGGGCGTGAGCGGCACCGGGCCGGGCAGCGCCGCGCCCCGGGCGCCGGCGTCGGCGTCGACCCGCACCGCGACGCGCGCGAGCGCGGCGATCGTCGGATGCTCGAACAGGTCGCGCGGCGAGATCTGCCAGCCGCGCTGGCGGGCGCGCGCGCTCACCTGCAGGCTGACGATCGAATCGCCGCCGAGCGCGAGGAAATCGTCGTCGACGCCGATCGCCGTGCGGCCGGGCAGCAGTTCGTGCCAGATCGTCGCGAGCATCTGTTCGACGGGCGTGGCAGGCGCGCGCGCCGGCGCGGCGTCGCGCGCCGGTTCGACGGACGGAAAGCCGTTGCGATCGGTCTTGCCGTTCGGCAGCAGCGGCCAGTCGGCGGTTTCGGCGAACGCGCCCGGCACGAGCGACGCGGGCAGCCGCTCGGCCAGGAAGCGCCGGTAGTCGGGCGGCGCGGCGTCGCCGGCGGCGGCCGCGTGCCGTTCGATCCACGCGACGAGGCGCACGCTGCCGTCCGGCATCGCGCGCGGCAGCACCGCGCAGCGCCGCACGGCCGGGTGCGTCGCGAGCAGGCTTTCGATCTCGCCGGGTTCGACCCGCCAGCCGCGCAGCTTCAGCTGGTGATCGCGGCGGCCGAGGTAGTCGAGCCGGCCGTCGGGCAGGCGGCGCGCGAGATCGCCGGTGCGGTACAGGCGGCCGCCGTTCGCGCCCGGCAGCGGGTCCGGCCGGAAGCGCCGCGCGGTTTCGCCGGGGCGGCCGTGATAGCCGCGCGCGAGCCCCGCGCCGCCGATCCAGATTTCGCCGGCGACGCCGGGCGGCACGGGCGCCATCCGCTCGTCGAGAATGAACACGCCGACGTTGTCGATCGGCGTGCCGAGCGACGGCGGCGCGATGGCCGCATCCGTCTGCGCGGCGTCGCCATCGACGACGACGCAGCTCGTCGCATCGATGGTCGTCTCGGCCGGGCCGTAAAGGTTGATCAGCCGCGCGCGCCACACTTGCCGGAAACGCTCGGCCGTCGTACCGCGCAGCGCCTCGCCGCCGACGAACACGCGCGTCACGCGCCGCATCCGGGCGAGCGCGGCCGGGTCGTCGAGGATCACGTCGAGCAGGCTCGGCACGAGCTGCACGACGGTCGCGCCGCTTTGCTCGACCGCGTCGGCGAGCGCGTTCACGTCGCGCGATGCGTCGGCGGGCGCGAGCGCGAGCGTCGCGCCGCTCGCGAGCGGCGCCCAGAATTCCCACACCGACGCGTCGAAGCTGACCGGCGTCTTCTGCAGCACGACATCGGCTGCGTCGAGCGGGAAGCGGCCCGCCATCCAGCGCATGTGGTTCGCGAGCGCGCCGCGCGAGACGGCGATCGGCTTCGGCCGCCCCGTCGAGCCCGACGTGAAGATCAGGTAGGCGAGCGCATCGTCGGGCACGTCGCGCGTGATCGGCGCGGCGTCGCCGGAGGTCGCGCGGAAGTCGTCGAGCAGCAGCACGTCGGCGTGCGGCGCGGGCAGTTGCGCGGCCGTCGCCGCGGTCGCGACGACGAGCGCCGGCCGGGCTTCGTCGAGCGTCATTTGCAGCCGTGCGGCGGGCAGGCGCTCGATGTCGAGCAGGCAGTACGCGCCGCCGGCCTTCAGCACGCCGACGAGCGCGACCGCGACACGCACGTCGCCCGGCGCGAGCGCGATCGCGACGACCGTGTCCGCGCCGACGCCGCGCTGGACGAGGCGCGCGGCGAGCGCATCGGACGCGGCATCGAGCGACGCGAAATCGAGTTGCGCATCGACGCCGCGCACTGCGCGGCGCTGCGGATGCGCGCGGGCCACGGCGCGCACGCGGGCGAGCAGGTCGCCCGCCGGCAGGTCGGCCGGCGCGCCCTGCGACGCACGCAGCGCGACGGCGTCGGCCGCGGCGAAGCGCGCGCCGGCATCGTCCGGCCGCGCCGCGAAATGGTCGGCCGCCTGCACGTAGCGATCCGCGAGCCACGCGATCTGCGTGTCGGAGAACGCGTCGCGATCGTACGACAGCGAGACCGTGATGCCACGCGCGCCGTCGTTCGCGCGCGTGACGGCGAACGTCGTCGCGCACGGAATCTCGACCGCCTCGTGGCTGCGGGCCTCGACGACCGTCAGCGCGCCGTCGCGCCGCAGCGCGTCGTACGCATGAAAGTCGACGAAATTGAACGACGTGTCGAAGCGCGCCGCGCCGTTGCCCGGCGCGAGCAGGCCCGCGATCGCGGCCATCGGGTAGCGGCGATGCGCGAACAGGTCGGCTTCGGCGGCGCCGGCCGTGCGCGCCAGGCTTGTCCAGTCGTGCGCGTCGACGTCCAGCCGGAACGGCAGCGTGTTGAGGAACAGGCCGACCATCGCGGCGCCGTCCGTTTCGGCCGGGCGGCCGTTCGAGACCAGGCCGGTCACGACGTCGCGCGCGCCGCTCGCGAGCGACAGCACCTGCAGGTGGATCGCGAGCAGCAGCGACTTGAGCGGCAGGCCGTTGCGTTCCGCGTGCGCGCGCAGCGCGGCGGCGGTGGCGGCGGGCAGCGCGCGCTCGTGCCGGCCCGCGCGCGGCGTGTGCGGATCGCGGGGGGCGCGCGGCCAGCGCGGCAACGCGGCCGACGGCGCGCCGGCAAGCCGTTCCGCCCAGAAGCGCCGCGTGTCGGCGCTGTCGAGCGCGGCCTGCTCGAGCCGCACGAATTCTCGGTACGGCGTGGCCGGCGCGGCGATCTCGCCGCCGCCGACGAGCGTCGCGAAATCGGCGAGCAGCCGCGCGACGCTCCAGCCGTCGAGAATGGCGTGATGGAACGCGATGCCGATCTGCCATTCGTCGCGACCGAGCGCCTGGAGCACGAAGCGCAGCAGCGGCGGCCGGCGCGGGTCGCAGCGCTCGGCGCGCAGCCGCGCGAGCAGCGCCGTGAAGCGGCGCTCGCGTTCGAGCGGGTCGAGCGCGCTCAGGTCCTCGATCTCGGCCTGCGGCGTCGCATGCGCATGGACGAGCTGCAGCGGCCGCTCGACGCCGTCGAGCAGGAAGCGCGTGCGCAGCGCCGGATGCGCGGCCGCGAGCGCGTCGAGCGCGGCGGGCACGCGCGCGGCGTCGACGCGCGCCCGCACGTGGAAGCACATCGCGTCGTAATACAGGTCCCGCTCGTCGCCCGATTCGGCGTGGTGCAGCATGCCCGCCTGCAGGCGCGCGAGCGGGTACGCATCCTCGACGTCCGCCGGCAGGCGGCGGCGCTCGTCGTCGCTGATCAGCGAGAACGGCGGGGCGGGCAGCGATGCGGGCTGCGCGGCGCCCGGTGCGGCGTCGCGCGGTGCCGGCGCGCCCTCGTCCTGGCGCGCGCGCGGCTTCGCGGCGAGCAGCGCCTCGATCGTCCGATGCCGGAACAGGTCCGCGATGTCGATCTCGAAGCCGCGCTCGCGTGCGAGGCCAGCCACGCGGATGCTGCGGATCGAATCGCCGCCGAGCGCGAAATAATCGTCCCGCACGCCGACGGCGTCGACGCCGAGCGCTTCGCGCCAGACGGCCGCGAGCGCTTCCTCGTCGGCGTTGCGCGGCGCGACGCGCGTGCTCGCCGCCTGCGCCGGCGCGGGCAGCGCGCGCCGGTCGAGCTTGCCGTTCGGCGTCAGCGCGAATGCGGGCGTCGCGATCAGGAACGACGGCACTTCGTGCGCGGGCAGCCGCGCGTCGAGATGGCGGCGCAGTGCGTCGACGTCGACTGCCGCACCGGGCTGCGCGACGAACCACGCGCACAGGCGCGCGTCCCGCGCGTGTGTCCCGCCCGGCTCGGCCGCGACGAATGCGTCGGCGATGCCCGAGTGCGCGAGCAGCGCCGCGCGCACTTCGTTCGGCTCGATCCGGTGGCCGCGGATCTTGAGCGCGTCGTCGCCGCGGCCGACGTACACCAGCTCGCCGTTCGCGTCGCGCCGCGCGAGGTCGCCCGAATGGTAGACGCGCGCCGCGCCTTCGCCCGTGAAGCGCTGCGCGGTGAGCTCGGGCCGGTTCAGGTAGCCGAGCGCGACGCCCGCGCCGCCGATCAGGATCTCGCCGGTCGCGCCGTCGGGCACGTCGTGCCCGCACGCGTCGACGATGCGGATCGTCAGATCCGCGAGCGGCTCGCCGATCGGCGACGCGTCGGTCTCGATGTCGCACGCGCGCATCGGGCGCAGCGTCGCGTGCACGGTGATCTCGGTGATGCCGTACATGTTGTCGAGGCACGGCGCCGCGTCGCCGCGCCGCGCGATCCAGCCGGCGAGATCGCGCGGATGGAGCGCCTCGCCGCCGAATACGACGTGGCGCAGCGCGAGCGCGGGCCGCAGCCGCGCGTCGGCGTCGTCGAGCATCCGGAACGACGACGGCGTCTGGCTCAGCATCGTCACGCGCTCGGCGCCGAGCAGCGCGAGCAGCGCGTGCGGATCGCGCGCGGTTTCCCGCGACGCGATCACGACGCGTCCGCCGTGCAGCAGCGCGCCCCACAGCTCCCACACCGAGAAATCGAAGGCGAACGAGTGCGTGCAGCTCCACGTGTCGTCCGGACCGAAGCCGAAGTGGGCGCGGGTCGCGTCGAACAGGCGGCCGACGTTGTCGTGGCTTACGAGCACGCCTTTCGGCTGGCCGGTCGAGCCCGACGTATAGATCACGTAGGCCGGCTGGTCGCGCCCGACGGGCGCGAACGCCGCGTCGGCCGGCGCCGGCCACGCGCCGACGTCGTCGAGCAGCAGCACGTCGCAGCCCTGCGGCGCGCGCGCCGCGGTCGCGCGCACGGTGAGCAGGTGACGCGCGCCGCTGTCGGCGACGAGGTACGCGAGCCGTTCGTCCGGATGTGTGCTGTCGAGCGGCACGTAGCAGCCGCCCGCGAGCAGCACGCCGAGCATCGCGGCGACGGCCGATGCGTCGCGCTCGAGCAGCAGCGCGACGCGATCGCCGCGCGCGAGCCCCGCGTCGCGCAGCCGCACGGCGATCGCGCGCGCCTGCGCGGCGAGTTGCGCGTAGGACGCGTGGCCGCCCGGATGCGTGACGGCGATGCGCTCGCCGGCGTCGGCGGCGACGGCGAGGAAACGGTGCGCGAGGCCCGGGTCGGATGCCGGCTGCGCGGCAGCGGCTGGCGGCGCCGGCAGCGCCGGCGTGACCGGCTCCGGCCGCAATCCCACTTCGCGCAGCGACGCCGACGCATCGCCCGCGAACGTCCGCACGACATGCAGCAGCGCGTCCAGCACGCCCTGCGCGGCGGGCGCGTCGATGCGCGCCGCGTCGAAGCCGAGCTTCACGCCGATCCGCTCCGGGCCGGGCGCGAAGCTCAGCGTGAGCGGCAGATGCGTGTGCTCTTCCTGCCGGACGTCCGAGATCCGGAAGCCGGCGTCGGCCGCGCCGAGCGCGTCCTGCAGCGGGAAATTGTCGACGGCGACGAGGCATTCGAAGAGCGGCCGATCCGACGCGACGCCGGCTGCATCGCGTACGTCGGGCAGCGCGCAGTGCGCGAGCCGCTGCAGCCCGTGCTGGCCGCGCTGCACGTCGCCGAGCCATTCGACGATGCCGGCCGCATCCGGCACGGCGATCCGGAACGGCACGGTGTTCGCGAGCAGCCCGACCATCTGCTCGATGCCGTCGACGGGCGCGGCGCGGCCCGACAGCACGAGCCCGAACACGGCTTCGTCGGCGCGCGCGAGGCGGCTCAGCACGAGCGCGCACGCGCCGATCAGCACGGTGCCGACCGTCACGCGCGCCGCCGCCGCGAGCCGCGCGACGTCCGTCGCGCCCAGTTCGGCGCGCAGCACGCGCATGTCCTTGCCGTCCTCGCCGGGCCGCGCCGGGCGATCGACTCCGAGCGGCATCGGCAGGCTCGCGCCGTCGAGCAGCGCGCGCCACGCGCCGGCGTCGCGCGCGGGATCCTGCGCGCCGAGCCAGTCGACGTAGTCGGCGAAGCGCGCGGCGGCGGGCGGCGCCGCGTGCGCTGCATCCGCATAGAGCGCGAGGAAATCCTTCAGCACGAGCGGCAGCGACCAGCCGTCGATGATCACGTGATGGTGGGTCCACACGAGCGTCCAGCGGGCGTCCTCTTCGCGGATCAGCGCGATGCGCATCAGCGGCGGACGGTTCAGCCGGAAGCCCTGCCGGCGCTGTTCGGCGGCGAAGTGCTCGAGCGCTTCGGCGCGCGCGGCGGCGGGCCGGGCGCGCCAGTCCTCGACGATGAGCGGCACCGTCGCGTCGGCGAACACGACTTGCCGCGGCTCCGACTGCCCGCGCGTGACGAACGCGCTGCGCAGCGCTTCGTGGCGGCGCACGAGCGCCGCGAGCGCGGCCCGGAAGCGTTCCGGGTCGACGTCGCCGTCGAGCCGGCAGACGATCTGCTCGAGATAGGCCGGGCTGTCGGGGGCCGCGAGCGCATGGAACAGCATGCCGCGTTGCAGCGGCGACAGTCCGATGATGCGCTCCACGGCAGGCGTGGAGCGCGGGTCGGAAACGGCGGGGCGGATCTGCGCTTGGCTCATTCGGTATCCGTAAGGTCGAGAAGCAGGGCGTCGAGTTCGGCGGGCCGCAGTTGCTCGCCGCCCGGAAGCGGTGGAGCAGACGGTTGCGGCGCCGCGGGCAGCGCGTCGAGTCGCGCGACGAGGTGGTGGCACAGGGAGCGGATCGCGTCGTCCGTCAGCGCGGCGAGCCGGCCGATGTCGGGCGGCGCGGCGGCGTCGCGCCGCGCGCCGCTGTACGCGAAGCGGATCGACAGCGCGCCGGCCGCGATCGCCGCGTCGATCGCGAGCGGATGCAGCACCGGGTCGCCCGGTGCGCGGCCGTCGGGCAGGCCGCCCGCGACGCGCGCGCCGAGTTCGGGCAGCGCGCCGGCGTCGCCGTCGGCGGCCGTGCCGAGATAGTTCCAGCTGACGGCGCGCGGGTGCGCATCGACGAGCGCGCCGTGCCGGGCCAGCACGCCGAAGCCGACGCCGCCGTCGGGCACCGCGCGCAGCAGCGTCTTGACGCGGCTGATCGATGCATCCCAGTCGCCGCCGGATTCGATGCGCAGCGGATAGACGCAGGTGAACCAGCCGACCGTCTGCGACAGGTCGGCGTCGACGCCCGCCGGCACCTGCCGGCCGTGGCCTTCGACGTCGAGCCGCAGCGCGGCGCCGCTCGTCCAGCGTCCCCACGCGTGCGCGAGCGCGGCGAGCAGCAATTCCTGCGTGCGGGTGTCGTGCACGCGATTGAGCGCACCGGTCAGTTGGCCGGTGAGCGCGGCGTCGAACACGAGCCGCACGCTGTCGAGCGCGTCGACGCGGCCGGGCACGCCGAGGGTGTCGTCCGCATCGCGCGGTGTCGCGGCCAGCATCGTTTCCCAGAAGCCGCGCTCGGTGTCGCGCGCGCCCGCCGTCGCGGCGAGCATGTCGTTCCAGCGGCGGTAGCTCGTCGTGCGCGGCGCGGCGGGCGGCGCTTCGCCACGCCGCGTGGCGCCGTAGCAGGCGTCGAGATCGGCGAGCAGGATGCGCCACGATGCGACGTCCACCACCAGATGATGGGCGACGACGATCAGCTCCGGCGCGCCGGCCGGGCCGTGCGGCACGTAGCCGGCCCGCGCGGCGGGGCCGTGCACCGGATCGAGCCCGGCTTGCAGCGTGGCCGCGTAGGCGTCCAGCGCCGCGTCGTCGGCGAGCGGGGCGGGCGCGATCGCGAGCGGCAGCAGCGCCGCGCCGTCGCGCGCCGCGTAGTGTTGCCGCCAGCCGTCCTCGCGGTGCGCGACGCGCAGCCGCAGCGCGTCGTGACGCAGCGCGAGCGCCGCGAGCGCGCGGGCGAGCGCGTCGGGATCGGGCGGCGCCGCGAAGGCGAGCCGCACGTCGAGCGTGAAGCGCCGCGGCGTGTCGCCGCCGCGTTCGAGGAACCAGCGCTGGATCGGCGCGAGCGGCACGTCGGCCGTTTCCGGCTCCGGCTCGGGCGCAAGCGCGCGCGCGTCGGCCGCAGCGCGCGTCCGGCAGACGTCGGCGATGGCGCGCGGCGTGCGCAGTTCGAGCACCTCGCCCGCGCCGATCTTGATCCCGTGCCGCAGCATCGTCGCGGCGACCTGCAACGCGAGGATCGAGTCGCCGCCGAGCGCGAAGTAGTCGTCGTCGATGCGCGCGTCGGGCACGCCGAGCACCTGGCGGAACGCGTCGCGCACCCAGCGCTCGACGTCGTCGCGCGGCGCGTCGGCCACGGCGTCCACTGCCGCATCCGTGCGCGGGGCAGGCGCGTGCGCGTCGCGCAGCGTCGCGCGATCGATCTTGCCCGACGACGTGAGCGGCCAGTCCGGCACGACCACGAAGCGCGCGGGCACCTCGTGCGGCGCGAGCGCGCGCGCCGCGTGAGCGCGCAGCGCGTCGACGTCGAGCGTGGCGTCGCGCGGAATCACGAACGCGGTCAGTTCCGGGCGGCGGCCGTATTCGGTCACGTCGACGAGTGCCTCGCGCACGGACGCGTCGCGCAGCAGCACGCCGGCGATGCCGTCCGGATCGATCCGGTAGCCGCGCAGCTTCACATGGCCGCCGGCGCGGCCGAGATAGCGGATCGTGCCGTCGGCGAGCAGCATGCCGCGGTCGCCGGTGCGATACAGGCGTGCGCCCGGCTCGGCCGCTGCCGGGTCCGGTATGAAGCTCGCGGCGGTGAGGCCGGGGCGGCCGAGATAGCCGCGTGCGAGCGCGGGGCCGCCCACGCAGATCTCGCCCGCGACGCCGACCGGCGCCACGCCGAGCCATTCGTCGAGCACGACGGTGCGCACGCCTTCGAGGCCCGCGCCGATCGGCGGCAGCGGCTCGTGCGCGTCGCACACGTGCAGGCTCGCGCACACGGTGGCTTCGCTCGGGCCGTATGCGTTGACGACGCGCCGGCCGCGCGCCCAGCGCGCGAGCAGGCCGGCGGGCGCGGCTTCACCGGCGGCGACGATGGTCCTGACGCCGGCGAGGTCGGCATCGTCGAGCGCCGCGAGCAGCGACGGCGGCAGCGTCACGTGCGTGACGCGGCCCGCGCGCGCGGCGTCGATCAGCGCGCTCGACGTGTCGCTTTGCTTCGCGCCTTCGGGCGGCAGCACGAGCGCGGCACCGCTCGACAGCGCCGTGAAGATTTCCGCGACCGACGCGTCGAACGTGAGCGGCGGGAACAGGAAGATGCGGCTCTGCGCGTCGACCGCGAAGCCGGTGTGCATCGCGCGGCACATGTTCGCGATGCCCGCGTGCGTGACGCCGACGCCTTTCGGCTCGCCGGTCGAGCCGGACGTGTAGATCACGTAGGCGAGGCTCGACGAAGGCGGCGCGGGGAGCGGTGCCGCATCGTCGCCGGATTCGTCGCGGGATTCGTCGCCGGATTCGTCGCCGGATTCGAGCAGGTCGGCGATATGCAGCGTGACGATGCCGTCCAGGTCGAGCGCCGTCGCTCCGGATTCGGCCGCACCGATCACGACGCGCGCGCCGGCGTCGCGCAGCATGTAGCCCAGGCGCGCGGCCGGATAGTGCGGATCGAGCGGCAGATAGGCGGCGCCCGCCTTCAGGATGCCGAGCAGCGACGCGATCGCGTTCACGCCGCGCGGCAGCATCATCCCGACGACCGTTCCCGGTCCGGCGCCGAGCCGTCGCAACCGCGCGGCGATCGCGCCGGCGCGGCGCGCGAGCGCGGCGTAGGTCACCGTGTCGGTTGGCGTGATCAGCGCGGGGGCGTCGGGCCGGCGCGCCGCCGCGCGCTCGAACAGCGCGTGCGCGAGCGGCGGCGCGCCGTCGCATCCGTCATGCGGGGCGGACAAAGCGGGCACGTCGCGTGCGCCGTCTGCATGCCGTGCGGCCGGTTCGTCGCCGATTTCGGCCAGCGTCGCGCCGGGCGTCGCGGCGAACCGTTCGACGAGCCGCGCGAGCCGCTCGACGAGCGCTGCCGCCTGCGCGTCCGGATAGCGGTTCGCGTCGTATTCGAGCCGCAGTTCGAAGCACTCGCCGGGGATGATCGCGAGCGTCACCGGGTAGTTCGTGTGCTCGTGATAATCGGGCCGCGCGAACACGAGCCCGCCGGGCGCGGCGAAATTGCCTTCGACCGGATAGTTCTCGAACACGACGAGCGTGTCGAACAGGTCGTTGGTATCCGCGCCGGCCGCGCGCAGGATGTCGGACAGGCGCTCGTGCTCGCTCGCGTGCAGTTCGGCGAGCGCCTGCTGCACGCGGGCGAGCAGGCCGCGGACGGTCTGCGCCGGCGCGAGCGTCACGCGCAGCGGCAGCGTGTTGATGAACAGGCCGATCATCGCGTCGGCGCCAGGCGCGCCGCTCGAGCGGCCCGACAGCGTGACGCCGAACGCGACGTCCGCGCCGACGCCGCTGCGCGCGAGCAACAGCGCCCACGCGGCGTTGAACACGGTGCCGGGCGTGACGCCCGCGCCCCGTGCGAGCTGCTCGATCGCGCCGCTCGCCGCGCGCGTGAGCGCGACGTCGCGGCGCGCGTGGCGAGCCGGGCCTCGCGCGGGCGCGGCGAGACGCGCGGGCGCCAGCCCCGCGAGCCGGGCGCGCCATGCCTCGTGTGCGGTGCCCGGTGCGCGCAGCGCGAGCCACGCGAGATGATCGGCGAACCGGCGCGGCGCCGGCAATGCTGCGTCGCGCCCTGCGTAGATTGCGATCAGCTCGCGAAAGAACACCGGAATCGACCACCCGTCGAGCAGGATGTGATGGAAGCTCCACAGCCAGCGATGGCGCTGCGGGCCGAGCGTGGCGATCGCGAGCCGCATCAGCGGCGGGTGCGACAGGTCGAACGGTTGTGCGGCGTCGTCGCGCAGCCATTGCGCGAGCCGCGCGTCCTGTTCGGCGGGCGTGCTTGCATCGGACCAGTCGAGCCGCGTGACGGGCAGCGCCGCCTGCGCGCCGACGAACTGGATCGGCCGGCCGCCCGCGCGCGCGACGAAGCCCGCACGCAGCGCGTCGTGCCGCTCGAGCATCGTCTGCCACGCGGCCACGAAACGCGGCAGGTCGAGCGGGCCGTCGACCGCCGCCGTGATCTGCTCGTGAAACGCGGTCGACGCGTGGTGCGCGCTCGCCTCGAACAGCATGCCTTCCTGCAGCGGCGTGAGGCTGGCGACGATCGCCGCGTCGGCGATCGCCGGGGCGAGTTCGTCCATCTCGTGCTGCGCGAGGCGCGCGAGCGGATGGTCGGCCGCCAGCCGCGGCGCGGCGGCGATCGCGTCGAGCAGCGCGTCGAGCCGCGCGATCCAGCGCTGCGCCGCGTCGCGCATGTGCTGCGGATCGAGCACCTTCGGCGAATAGCGCCAGTCCATCCGCAGCTCGCCGTCGATCACGCTGGCGACGACGTCGAGCGTGAAGCTGCGGCGGTTCGCGCCGTCGCGCTCGCCGGCGATCAGGTCCGGGCGCAGCGCGAACGTGCCGTTCGCCGGGCGGCCGATCACGCCGAGGAAGTTGAAGCTGATCTCCGGCAGCCCCGCGGCGTCGAGCCGTTGCCGGGCGTCCTGCGACGCGCCGAGCCAGCGCGCGAGGCCGTATTCGTGGCGGCGCGGCGCGAGCGCGGCGAGCGCGTGGGCGGCGCGCGCGAGCAGGTCGAGCGGCGCGTCGCGCAGGCAGTCGTCGAGCACGATCGGGCTGAGCGCGGTGAACCAGCCGACGAGCGCCGACACGTCCACGCCGTGTTCGCCGTCGCGGCCGTGATGTTCGAGCGTGAGCGCGACGCGCTCGCTGTCGAGCGCGGGCGCGAGCGCCGCGCACAGCGACGCGATCAGGATCGCTTGCGTGCGCGAGCGGCCGCCGGCCGGGCCGCTGTCCAGCAGGCGCGTGGTCTGCGCGGGCGACAGGCGCCATGTGTCGACGCGCGTGTCCGCCTCGGACCCTGGGGCGACCGCGTCCGAGCGGGTCGGCAGCGCCGCGAAGCCGCGCGCGGCGAGCGCGAGCCACGGTGCGGGGTCGGCCGCCAGCGCGGCGGCGCTCGCGGCGCGATGCCAGTGCGCGAGCGACGCGGCCGGGGCGGGCGGCGGCGCATCGCCGGCGAGCGACGCGGCGAGCTGGTGCAGCAGCACCGACCACGAGAGCGCGTCGACGGCGACATGGTGGACGGCGAGCGCGACCAGCGGCGGCGCGCCGTCCCGGCCGATCAGCGCGGCGCGTGCGAGCGGGCCGTGCCGCAGGTCGAGGCGCGCGGCCAGCGAGGCGATCACGTCGCGTGCTTCGTCATCGCTCGCGACCGTGCAGACGTCGAGCGGGAAGCGTTCCGGCGTGCGCTGTTCGCCGCCGTCGCCGCTGTCGCCGCCGTCGTCCGGCTCGAACGCGACGCTGGCGCGGCCCGCGTCGAGCGTGACGCGCTGGCGCAGCGCCGGATGCTGCGCGGCGAGTTGCCGCAACGCATCGCGCAGCGGCTCGGGCGCGATCGCGTGCGCCGTTTCGACGACGATCGTCTGTGCCCAATGATTCGGGGCGGCGAGCCCGAGCTGCGCGAACCACGCGATGATCGGCGTCGGCGGCAGCGCGTCGTCGGCGCACGGCTCGCCTGCCGCGTCGCGGGTTGCGACAAGCGGCGCATGCGTGAGCGGTTCGTGATCGAGCGCGTCGGCGAGCGCGCGCAGGCTGACGCCGCCGAGCATCTGGGCGGGCGTCAGGTGCAGGCCCTTGCCGCGCGCTTCGACGATCGCGCGCAGCGCGCTCAGGCTGTCGCCGCCGAGCGAGAAGAAGCTGTCGTCGCGGCCCGGTTCGCGGCCGAGAATACGGGCCCAGACGTCGGCGAGCGCGCGCTCGGTGGGGGTGGCGGGCGGGGTGCGGCGGGGGGCGGCATCGGCGTCGGCGTCGGGGTTGCCGCTGCGGCTGCCGTCGTCGCCGGCAAGCGTTGCTGCCGACACGATTGGCCCGGGGGGCGACGGCACGGCCGGCGGCGGCGCGAGTTCAGGCAGCGGCAGCCGTGCGATCGGCTCGTGCGGTGCGCGCAGCACGGCGTCGACCAGGTCGGCGAAACTCGCCAGCCAGGTATCGGCAGTCTGCGCATCGAGCACGTCGCAGCGATGTTCGAGCGCGGCGTGCAACGCGTCCGCGCGCGGCTCGAGCATCAGCGTCAGGTCGAATTTCGCGGCGGCCGGATACACGGGCACGACGTCGATCGACAGCGTGCCGAGCCGCGGCATGCGCAGCGGCGCGCTCTGCAACGCGAACAACGCGTGGAAGAGCGGCGTGTCGACCGCATCGCGTGCATGCCGCCGCGCGACTTCGTCGAACGGCGCGTTCGCATGCGCGAATGCTTCGAGCACGACGCCGCGGCAGCGCGCGACTAGGGTTGCGAAATCGGGCTCGCCCGACACGTCGATGTCGAGCACGAGGGTGTTCGCGAAAAAGCCGATCATCGGCTCGAATTCGGGACGCAGCCGGTTCGCGACCGGCGTGCCGACCGCGAGCCGCGTCGCGCCGCTCGCGCGATGCAGCAATGCCGCGAAGGCGGCGAGCAGCACGACGAACGGCGTGGTGTCGGCGTCGCGCGCGCATTGCTCGACGCGCCCGGCCAGCGCGGCGGCAAGCGCGCGCTGCGTCGTGCGTCCCGGCGTGTCGCGGCGGGGCGGCGCGGCGGGCTCGCGCGGCGGCGCGGCGTCGGCCGCACGCGGAAACGGGAACGGCGCGAGCGGCGCGAGCCGTTCCGCCCAGAAGCCGACGTCGGCCGTCAACGCGTCGCCGGCCTCGATCTCCCATGTCGCATAGTCGCCGTACTGGAGCGCCGGTTCGTCGGGCGCGTCGGCCGCGGCGCCGGTTTCGTACGCGTATTGCGCGTCGAGCTCGCCGACGATCCGGTCGAGCGACCAGCCGTCGCATGCGATGTGATGGATCACGAGCGACAGCACATGCTCGTCCGGCGCCAGTTCGAAGAGCGCCGCGCGCAGCATCCGCGGGCGGCGCAGGTCGAACGACGTGGCTGCCTCGGCCGCGAGCCGCGCGGGCAGCGCGTCGCGTGCGAGCGGCTCGCGCGCCAGTTCGAAGGCGGCAGACTCGTGGACGAACTGCATCGGCTGGCCGTCCACCGCGCCGTAGCTCGTGCGCAGGATTTCGTGCCGGCGCACGAGCGCGTCGAGGCTGCGCGCGAGGGCGTCGGCGTCGAGCGCGCCGACGATGCGCAGCGCGAGCGGGATTGCGTAGGCGGTCGAATCCGGGTCGAGTTCGGCCAGCATCCACAGGCGCCGTTGCGCGCGCGATTGCGGGAAGACGAAGACGTCGTGCGTGTCGAGCGGAGCGCGGTTCGTGTGCGTCATCTCAGAGGATCTTGTCGAGAGTCGTGTGGTGCGAGCCGTCCGGCCCGGCGGAAACCCGCGCGCGCACGCGCGGTGCGCGGCGCACGGGCGACGGCGTCGGCGCGCCCGTTTCGCGTGCGTCGGCCGCGAGCGCATCGATCCACGCGGCGAGCGCGTGCAGCGTCGGCTGCGTGAACATGCCCTGCAGCGGCAGGTCGAGGCCGGTCGCCTGACGCGCCGCGTTCAGCGCCTTGAGCGACGCGATGCTGTCGCCGCCGAGCGCGAAGAAGCTGTCGTGGCGGGCGGGCGTGCGGCCGAGGACGCGTGTCCAGATATCGGCGAGCAGGCGCTCGGTGGGCGTGGCGGGCGGCTCGCGGTCGGCGTTGGC
>Ga0157367_1000067_pt1 | contig 50468 bp, 49 predicted proteins | sample AttbisABBM2_FD_113142 | JGI IMG/M metagenome (GOLD analysis project Ga0157367, IMG submission 113142) | Fungus gardens microbial communities from leaf cutter ant in Botucatu, State of São Paulo, Brazil - Atta bisphaerica ABBM2 | ecosystem: Host-associated > Fungi > Mycelium > Unclassified ... | reverse complement strand
TGATGCGGATAGCGATCTGCCAGCGCAGGATCGAGTCCGACGTGACGGAAGCCCTGATCGATACGATCGTTGATATTGTCGCGTTTCAGCAGCTTCAACGGCTCCGCCAGCGTGCGACGCAGGCGGTGACGTGGATGCAGCGAGGCATAAGGATCCTGAAACACCATCTGCACTTCCTGACGCAGTGCGCCGGTAAAGGCTTTGCCCGGCTGAACCTCGTGACCGGCAAGCTGCATCTGGCCCTGCCAGTGTGGATTGAGACCTGCCAGCACCCACAGCAGCGACGACTTGCCGCAGCCTGAAGGTCCTACCAGACCAAAACACTCGCCAGCGTTAACCTTCAGGTTGACCTCATGCACCACGGTGCGCAGTTCGTAACCCTGTTTGTGGGCGACGCTGAGATTGTGTAACTCAATCATAATTCGCCTCCAGCGCAGCGCGATCCAGCACCGGTAAAGCCTGGCCGTGAGTCGCTTTGCCCGGGCGGCAGGCCCACAGCGTGCGGGTATAGGGATGGGTCGCGCGCGGCAGATCGGCGGCGGGCAGCGTATCCAGCAACCGGCCTTTGTACATCACCATCACCCGCTCGCAATGTTCCGAGACCTGCTGCAAATCATGGCTGATCAGCAGCAGACCCATGTTGCGCGCTTCCACCAGACCGCGGATCAGCGCCAGCACCTGATCGCGCATGGCGTGATCCAGCGCGGAGGTCGGTTCATCGGCGATCAGGAAGTCCGGATCGGTGATCAGTGCGATCGCCAGCATCACACGCTGGCCCATACCACCAGAGAGCTGATGCGGATAGTGCTGCATCAGACGACGCGGATCAGGCAGGCCGACCGCATCCAGCATCTCGCACACCTTCTCTTTGCGCTCGGCACGACTCAGACGGCGATGCAGGATCAGCGGCTCTTCTACCTGCCAGCCAATGGTGCGCGTCGGGTTAAGGGCATATTTCGGGTCCTGCATCACCATCGCCACGCGGTTACCGCGCAGCTGGTTCCAGTGGCGCTCACTCAGCGTCAGCACATTCTCACCGGCCACCTGCAGCTGGCTGGCCTGCAGATGCAGCGCGGGCGAGAGCAAGCCCATCAGGCTGCGGGCAGTGAGTGACTTGCCGGAACCGGACTCACCGACCAGCGCCACACGCTCGCGGCCCACGGAAAAACTGATGTTATCGACCAGCAGCGCATCATCGCTGCGAATGGTCAGCCCTTCGGCATGGAGCAGATTATTTTGCATGACGGGTATCCAGTCGGTCGCGCAGGCCATCGCCTGTCAGGTTAAAGGCCAGGCTGGCAAACAAAATGGCTGCGCCCGGTGCGGCAGCAACCCACCACTGATCGAAGATCACTTTACTGCCTTCGGCGACCATTGAACCCCATTCCGCCGTCGGCGGCTGAACGCCCATGCCGAGGAAGCCAAGACCGGCCGCGGCCAGGATAATCCCGCCCAGGCTCAGCGCGGCGCGGACGACCGCTGTCGGCATACAGAGCGGCAGGATATGACCAAACATCAGGCGAAAGCCCGTAATCCCCTGCATCCGCGCAGCGGCAAGGTAGTCGCTGCGGCGCAGTGCCAGCGTTTCAGCGCGCGCCTGACGGGCAAACGGCGGCCAGCTGGTCAGCGCCAGTGCCAGCGCCCCATTCATCAGGCCAGGGCCGAGAATCGCCACCAGCGCCAGCGCGATCACCAGGTTCGGCAGCGACAGGAAGATATCGGTAATGCGCATCAGCAGGCGTTCAGTCCAGCCGCCAACGTAACCGGCGGTGATGCCGATCAGCAGCCCGGCCGGAATGGTCAGCACCAGAATCAGCGACACCAGCAGCAGCGTAGGACGTGCGCCGTAAATCACGCGCGACAGCAGATCGCGGCCAAAGCCGTCGGTGCCAAACCAGTGCTGCGCCGACGGTGCCAGCAGACGGCTCGACATGGTCTGCATATTCGGATCGAATGGCGCAATCAGCGGTGCCAGCAGCGCCATCAGGATAAGAATCGCCACCAGCGTCAGCCCAACGGTTAACGAGGTTACGCGTTGACGGCGACGGCGTGGTCGCAGCGTTTCGAGTTCAGAGAGTTGTTGCGTCATCGGGTTCTCGGATCGGTTAACCAGGTTAAAACATCCGCCAGGGCGTTAATCAGAATAAAGCAGCTGCCGATCAACAGGGTGGAGCCCAGAATCGCCGGCACATCGCCGGAGAACAGCGCATTGGTCATGTAGCGACCCACACCCGGCCAGGCGAAGACGGTTTCGGTCAGCACCGAACCTTCCAGCAGAGTGGCGTAGGAAAGGGCGATCACCGTAACCAGCGTGCCCAGCACGTTAGGGAAGATATGGCGCAGCAGGATGCGAACCCGACCCGCGCCTTTGGCACGTGCCAGCACCACATACTCTTTGCTGCTCTCTTCCAGCAGCGCAGCACGCAGCAGGCGGGTAATGCCCGCCATCGCCAGCAGGCCGAGGATCACCACCGGCAGCCAGAGGTGCGCAATCGCATTGCGGAACATCTCCGGTTCACCCGACAGCCAGCTGTCGATCAGCACAAAGCCGGTCTTCGGCTCCAGGGTATAAACCCAGATATCATCCAGCCGTCCCGGTCCGGCGGACCAGTGCAGCACCGCATAAAAGAGCAACAGGCCCAGCAGGCCGAGCCAGAACACCGGCACCGAGTAGCCCAGCAGCGAGATAAAGCGGGCGAGGTTGTCGATCCAGCTGCCCGGTTTCCACGCCGCCAGCAGCGCCAGCGTGACGCCGAACACCACCGCGAAGATCATCGCGCAGGTCGCCAGCTCAATGGTGGCGGGGAAGGTGGTCATCAGGTCGCCACTCACTGACTGATTGGTCAGACGGGAGACGCCCAGATCGCCCTGCGCCAGATGTTCGATGTAGCGCCAGAACTGCATCAGCACCGGCTGGTCGAGACCCAGATCGTGACGCACCTGCTGATAGGTCGCTTCACTGGCGTGATCGCCGGCAATCTGCTGCACCGGGTCAATCGGCGAGAGATGCGACAGCATAAAGGTGAAGGCGAGCAGGCCAAGCAGCGTGACCAGCAGCGACAACACGCTACCGATCAGCCGTCCGCCACGCTGCCAAAAAAGCCGGGCGAACCCGGCTGAAGAAACAGACTGTGCCATTACTTAGTGACCTGCGAGTAATACACCATGTCAGGGTTAATGCCCTGGACATAGCCTTTCAGGTTGTCGCGCAGAGCAATAAGGTTCTTCGCCTGCATGCCAATCACGTAAGGGGAGTTCTTCATCACTTCACGCTGCATCGCTTCATACAGCGCGATGCGTTTCTTCGGATCGCTTTCCGCCGTCGCCGCAATCACCTGCTTGTTCAGCTCAGGAATATGCCAGTCTGAACGGTAAGCGATGGTTTTACTGCCATCTTCCGGGTTGTAAGCAAATGAGGCGGCGTTAGTGTTGGGATCGAAGTAGTCGGAGCCCCAGGCATTCAGCGTCGCTTCATATTTATGCGCTTTCACGTTGGTTGAGACTTCGGAGCTCAGGCCCGGCACCACTTCCACTTTCACGCCAGCTTTGGCGAAACTGCCCTGCAGCGCCTGCGCAATATCCAGATAAGGCGGCTGGTTGCTGGTGGAAAGCTTGAAGGTGACGTTGTTCAGGCCCGCTTTCTTCAGAATCGCTTTGGCTTTTTCCGGGTCGTAGCTGTATGGCGTGTCGTTGATTGCGCCCAGGAAGCCCTTCGGCAGGAAGCTCTGATGCACGTCGAACTGACCTTTCAGCAGCTCGTTGGCAATACCTTTGTAATCCCACAGGTAGCGTGCGGCTTCCCAGAAGGCCGGGTTCTTCATCGTGTCGTTCGCGCCGATGTTGAACTGGATATAGTAGAGCGACGCCATTGGAATCGCTTCTGTCTTCACGCCAGGTTTGCCGTTAAGCGCAGCAATCTGATCGGCACCCAGGTTACGGGCGATATCGGCATCACCCTGTTCCAGTAGCAGACGACGCGCCGCCGGTTCCGGCACGTTCTTGATCAGGATGTTTTTCATTTTTGGTGCGCCCGCCGGTGAAGTCGGGTTGGCGCTGAGCAGCACCACCTGATGCATCACGACTTTACGGATCTGATATGGACCGCTGCCCGCCGAGTGGGTTGCCAGCCAGGCGTTACCGAAGTCGCCGTTCTTCGCATTCGCCATCGCCGTTTTTTCATCGACAATGGACGAGACCGGCGCAGAGAGCAGGCTCAGTACGTAAGTCGGGCTGACGTTGGCGGTCCAGCTGATCTGCACATGATTGTCGTCAACTTTCTTCAGGAAGCCATCGACGTTATTTTTGGTCCAGCCGAGCTGCGTCAGGATGAAAGAGGGATCGAGGTTCAGTTTCACCACGCGGCCCAGCGAGAAGATCACATCTTCCGGACGCAGCGGGTTACCGGTGGAGAATTTCGCATCTTTGCGCAGTTCAAAGGTCAGGCTGCGGTTATCGCTGCCGGGCTGCCACGAAGTGGCCAGTGTCGGTTTCAGGTCCACCGGATTCTGCGGGTCAGACTGTACCAGACGCTGATAGATATTCGTAAAAGCCTGAACGCTGGTCAGTTCAAACCCTTTGGCCGGGTCGAAGCTGTCGGCGTCGTCGGTAGATTGGGCAATCACCAGCGTATCTTTTGGTGTTGCGGCCTGTGCTGTGAAGGCGGCAGCCAGCGTCAGCGCCAGCAGTGATGGAATTATAGTTTTCATGAAATTTCCTTGCCTCTAAAAAGTTACGCGAGTTTACGAAAGGGCCGATGCGAAGAATAGTCTAATATAGGCTAACCATATGCCAAAAGGTTATAAGTGTTAGGTTGTGGTTATAAGAAGATCGCCATGTTGTTACCGAAGCGGCAACCTGAGCAGAAACAAATCCTCAACGAAGCGGTTATTTATTTCTGAATCGCTTTACCCCAATATTCCTCTCTCTATAATAGCGGCAAATAACTTCAGGAGAATTCAGTTGGACAGTCACCCTAGATTAATTTTAATTCTGGCAAGCTGAATTTTCTCTGCTGCTTGCCAACCGGCGAGCAGCGATCCCCGCTTTAATTAACGATCGCGCTCCTTGTTTTTAATCCTGTCATTCACAGGAGTGCACGTTATGCTGCTGTTTATCTTAGCCCTTTTTCCTCCACCCCGACTGGCGTAGCTCAGGCTGCGCCCGAACGCCGATATCAGACCTTTAAAACGCAGCGCTTAACAGGCGTTACGTCACCCTGCGCGCGTCATTATTTTTCACGCAGGCGGAATAACGTCATTATTCCCAAAGGTCACCTTATTAAATAACCCGGCCACGCCAGGTTTTATCCATGCACCTTATTTTGCGTGCAGGACAACTATTGCTTTAAATCAGGGAGATGTCGAAATGAGCGACATGAAACTGGAACAGGTTGCGATCACCTCATCCGGCAACCGTAACGATAAAAAAAGTAAAAAAATATTTGCTGTCGCACAGCAGGCAGGCCAGCACGTTGAGATGACGCTGGCGAACCTGCGCAGTCAGCGTCAGGGTCTGACTCAGGCTGAAGCGGCGAAACGACTGGCTCTGTATGGCCGCAATGAAGTGGCACATGAGAAAGCACCACCGGCGCCGATTCAGCTGCTGATGGCGTTTAATAACCCGTTTATCTACGTCCTGCTGGTCCTGGCGCTGGTGAGCTTCTTTACCGACTATATATTGCCGCTGCGCGCCGGTCAGGAGACCGATCTCTCCGGCGTCATCATCATCTGCACTATGGTGATGCTGAGCGGGCTGCTGCGCTTCTGGCAGGAGTTTCGGACCAACCGTGCTGCTCAGGCGCTGCAGTCACTGGTTCGCAGCCAGGTCACCGTGCTGCGGCGGGAATCGGGCAGTGAAACCGCGCAGCGTCAGGATGTGGATATGAGTGAGCTGGTGCCGGGCGACATTATTCTGCTCAGCACCGGCGATCAGGTGCCTGCCGATGTGCGCCTGCTGAGCTCACGTAATCTGTTTATCAGTGAAGCGGTGCTGACTGGCGAGTCGCTGCCGGTTGAAAAACACAGCAGCGATGCGGGTGTCGATGCCGAAGATCAGACTGCCCAGGAGCTGCTGGCGTCACCGAACATCTGCCTGATGGGCACCAGCGTGGCCAGCGGCACAGCCAGCGCCGTCGTCGTTGCGACCGGAGGCGAAACCTGGTTTGGTTCACTGGCCTCATCGCTGACCGGAAGTCGTCCACAGACTGCGTTTGACCGTGGGGTGAACAGCGTCAGTAAACTGCTGATCCGCTTTATGCTGGTGATGGTTCCGGTGGTGCTGCTGATTAACGGCTTCACCAAAGGGGACTGGATGGATGCCACGCTGTTTGCTCTGGCGGTCGCGGTCGGGCTGACCCCGGAAATGCTGCCGATGATTGTCAGCGCTAATCTGGCCAAAGGCGCCATTGCGATGTCCCGGCGCAAAGTGATCGTCAAAAAGCTCAATGCCATTCAGAACCTGGGCGCGATGGATGTGCTCTGCACCGATAAAACCGGCACGCTGACCCAGGACACTATCCTGCTGGCGCATCATCTGGATGCGCAGGGCAGTGAAGATGAGCACGTCCTGCTGCTGGCCTGGCTTAACAGTGGCAGCCAGAGTGGCGCAAAAAACCTGATGGATCGCGCCGTGCTCTGCGCAGGCGATAAAGTCATTTCACAGACTCAGCGCAGCCAGTATCAGCTGGTTGATGAGCTGCCGTTTGATTTTACCCGCCGTCGTGTGTCGGTGCTGGTGGAAGATCTGACTCAGCATCGCTCGCATCTGATCTGCAAAGGCGCAGTTGAAGAGATGCTGGCAGTCAGCGTTGCCGTGCGGCAGGGTGATGCGGTCGTTGCACTGGATGCGGCACAGCGTGCGGCGTTGCTGGCGCAGACCGAACGCTATCATCAGCAGGGTTATCGCGTGCTGCTGGTGGCAACCCGTGATGGCGAGCTGCACGCGCCGCTCAGCGACAGTGATGAGCGCGATCTGGTTATTCAGGGCATGCTGACCTTCCGCGATCCACCAAAAGCCAGTGCCGGTAAGGCGATTAAAGCCCTGCGCGACAGTGGTGTAACGGTGAAAGTGCTGACCGGTGACAATCCGCTGGTGACGCTGCGGGTCTGTGCCGATGTCGGGCTGACCGATCCGGCCATGCTGACCGGCGATCAGATTGAGGCGATGAACGATGATGAGCTGGCACTGGAAGCAGAGCGCTGCACCCTGTTTGCCCAGCTGACGCCGTTGCAGAAATCACGTCTGGTACGGCTGATGCAGCAGAACGGTCACACCGTGGGATTCCTCGGCGATGGTATCAATGACGCGCCTGCACTGCGTGCGGCTGACACCGGTATTTCTGTGGACAGCGCGGCGGATGTGGCGAAAGCCTCATCGGACATCATCCTGCTGGAGAAAGATCTTCAGGTGCTGAATGAGGGGGTACTCAAAGGACGCGAGACCTTTGGCAACATCATCAAGTATCTCAACATGACCGCCAGCTCCAACTTCGGCAACGTGTTCTCGCTGCTGGTGGCCAGTGCCTTTATTCCGTTTCTGCCGATGCTGTCGATTCATCTGCTGATTCAGAACCTGATGTATGACGTCTCCCAGCTGGCGCTGCCGTGGGATAAGGTTGACCGTGAGTTTCTGAATAAGCCGCGTAAATGGGATGCCGGCAACATTAAACGCTTCATGCTTTGGATGGGTCCGACGTCATCAATTTTTGACGTGACCACCTTTGCGCTGATGTGGTTCGTTTTCGGCGCTAACCATGCAGGCGTGCAGTCGCTGTTCCAGTCTGGCTGGTTTATCGAGGGACTGCTGTCACAGACGCTGGTGGTACATATGCTGCGTACCCGGAAGATTCCGTTTATCCAGAGTCGTGCCACCTTACCGGTGATGCTGACCACGCTGGCGGTAATGGCGCTGGGCATCCTGATTCCATTCTCACCGCTGGGTGCGATGGTCGGTCTGGTGCCGCTGCCATGGCAATATTTCCCGTGGCTGGTGCTGACGCTGTTCAGCTACTGTCTGGTGGCGCAGGGCATGAAACGTTTCTATATCCGTCGGTTTGGTCAGTGGTTCTAGGGAGGCAAAGATGAAAAAAGGCAGGCTTGATACGGTATTTGTCGGCGTGATGATCATCGGCTTAACTCTGATTGCGCTGACGGTCGTCGTTAGATGAAAAAATTGTGATAGTGCGGTAGTTAAGAGGCAGCGAGACAACTCGCTGCCTTTTTTCTAATCTTCGTCGCGCTCACGGCTGGCGCGCTGGCGTTCGTAGTATTCATCTTCTGCGGTGATGATCTCATCCATCAGCGAATCCATATCCACCACGCGCTCTTCTTCAACAAACTGTCCGGTCAGAGGTGTTTCCGGGGTCAGCTTGCCATCTTCATAAAGCTGCCAGATCTCTTTGGCATAGCGCGTCTTCAGCAGCGCCGGAGCGAACTGACCGTAGTAGGAGGTAATGTTGTCTACGTCACGTTCGAACATCGACTCAGCATGGTTATTGGCTGCCGCATCGACCGCCTGTGGCAGGTCAATAATCACCGGGCCCTGATCGTCCAGCAGCACGTTGAACTCGGATAAGTCACCATGGACGATACCGGCACAGAGCATACGCACGATATTGCGAATCATGGTGTGGAAGTCGGTAATCGCCTCCTCTTCGGAGAGTGTGACGTCGCTGAGGCGCGGCGCGACAGAGCCATTGGCGTCGGTCACCAGCTCCATCAGTAACACGCCGTCAATGCAGAGGTAAGGCTGGGGCACGCGAACACCGGCATTAGCCAGGCGGAACAGGGCATCTACTTCGGCAGTCTGCCAGGACTCCTCCTGCTGCTTACGGCCAAACTTCGTGCCTTTCTGCATGGCGCGGGCGTTACGGCTGTTGCGGGTTTTACGTCCTTCCTGATACTGCACCGCCTGCTTGAAGCTACGCTGGGTCGCTTCTTTATAAACTTTGGCGCACTGCACTTTACCGCCGCAAAGCACGGTATAGACGTCTGCTTCTTTGCCGCTTTTCAGCCGCTGCAGCACATCGTCAATGAGGCCGTCATCGACCAGGGGCTGGATTCTGTTTGGGATTTTCATGCGGCTTTATACCTTATTTCACCCGCTTTTCGTATCACTTTGCGATGATGGAAAACATTGGCAATGACTGAACAAAGTATCTGATTCTACCCTGGAAAGACGTGTTGTGGGGATGAACCTTGATGTGTTGCGCTTTTGACCTTTGTTTTATCATAAACAACGGATTAGGCGGGAGAGCAGGGCGGTTTTATCTGCCAGAGATTCGCTTTTTCACGGCACCGGGCAGCATCATGTCAGAGAGATGTGCCTGAATGGCAGGCGGATGCGGGCATAAAGGCCGAAATCCTGCTCACAGAATCCCGGCCTGCCTGCGGGATTACTTCAGACCTTTAAGCACTTTAACCGTGCTTTCGATGTCGATCTCATCTTCGGAGAAGATCAGCGTCGTTCCCTGGAAAGTGGTCACCGCCAGCTTTTTCAGCGAGCGCATCTCACTGGCGTTCGGGTCAGACTTCGGACGGATATTATTCAGCAACAGGCCCACTGAAAGCACCGCGTTCTCTTTATCGACACCAGCATCAACCGGGACGTCTTCGTTGTAAACCAGGTAAGACTTAATCGAAGTGATCTTCAGCCGCTCACCTGCGATATAGATGTATTTGCTGGTCGGCGCGACCTTCACCGCATAGGCGGATAAGCCTTTGTTGTTGGTGGTGGGTTCAAATGTCACCGCCGCATCTTTCTTAATCAGATCAGGATTGGCGACTTTAATCACATGAAAATAGCGGTTATCACCATTTTCATCTTTGATAAAGCCAAAACCTTTATCTTCAAACCAGGTTGTGATCGTTCCGTTCATCGCCATTTTTGCCTGCTTAATCTACTCAGTTTTTTACAGCGCGCAGTGTAAAACACAATGCCTGCGCAGACTATATAAGTCTGGATGATAATTTACGGCCGGGCAAGAGGCTGGGGCGGATGACCGACGCGGAGGTGAATGCGGTAGTCAGAAAGGTTAACCGGCTGACGGCGCAACGCTCGTCTGCCGGTGCGTATCTCTTACTCATTGCCCCAGCGGTTCAGGAACTCGGCGATATCATCAATACGCTGCTCATCAATATCCGCTTCGCGCGCCATATCCTGCTGCGACTCTTCACTGATCTCTTCGTTGTTCATCAGACGGGTAATCAGCAGCTGGAAGTAATGCGCCAGCGGAGTACGCTCTGCTTCGCTGACTGGCTTAGTCGCCTCCGTCGCGTACTCGTCTGCGACATCATAATATTTGAGAGAAATTTCGTTGTTCATAAGGGGATCCGCAGAGTTGAGAGTAAGTAGCAACCGGATTCTGACCCGGCTTGTGGAGGTATTATTTCGTGTTTAGGTTGGGGCTGTAAAGGAGAACAGGATGCCCGATTCTGACTAGAGAACCAGCGGCGGAAGCTGTCTGAAGGTGTTGACTAAGCCTTCTCCCCAGCCTTTACGGATAGTACTGAAGTACGGATGGTCTTCGGTAATGCGGTATTGCCGGGCATCGCTGTAGCTGTCACAAGGGTAGATCATCACGTCGAGCGGCAGGCCGACGGACAGATTACTGCGCAGGGTCGAATCCAGTGAAATCAGCGCGCATTGCATCGCCTGATCCAGAGACATGTCGTAGTGCAGCACCCGGTCAATAATCGGTTTGCCGTACTTGCTTTCACCAATCTGGAAATAGGGCGTATCGCGGGTGGCTTCGATGAAATTACCCTGAGGATAAATATGGAACAGGCCAATATCATCCCCGTTGATTTGCCCGCCGAGCAGCAGGTTGCAACTGAAGTCTGTCGTGCTGCCATTCTGTTGCGCCTCACTGTCACGCTGGATCACCTCACGAACCGTTTCGCCTATCAGCGACGCGGCCTCATAGAGGCTGGAGACATTCAGCAGATTGGGACAATCGGCATTCCTGCTGCGGTGTCGCAGCAAGCTGATGATACTTTGCGTGGTCGCCAGATTACCGGCAGTCTGAAGCACCAGCGTACGGTCGCCGTCCTGATGAAACACGTGCAGTTTACGGAAGGTGGAAATATGATCCACGCCAGCATTAGTCCGTGAATCGGATGCAAAGACCAGCCCGGATGACAGGCGCATGGCCACACAATAGGTCATACCATACTTCCTTCAAAAAAAGATTTGCACGCCATCAGCGTGCATGAAGTTTTCACCATCAGCAAGTCGCGATTTACATCATTTGTACGGCAGCAATCGCGCACATATCTTCGTATCCACCGCCAATCCGTAAACCGCGCACCGGACAGGCATCCAGGTAATCAATGCCGACGGCAAGCTTAAGATGTTGATCAGGCATGCGAGTATTGTTGGTGACGTCAAAGCAGTGCCAGCGGTCTTCCACCCAGACTTCGGCCCAGGCATGGGTCGCGACATGGGTAGAATCTTTGCTGTGCAGGTAACCGCTGACGTAGCGTGCCGGTATATTCAGGCTACGACAGCAGCTCAGAAAGACATGCGTATGATCCTGGCAGACGCCGGTACGGGCGGCGAAAGCCTCAGCGGCACTGTCGGTCACCAGGGTAGAACCTGGGGTGTAAGGCATCCTGAGCAGCAGGTCTCCCATCAGGTTTTCCAGGGCGGCCAGCATCGCCTGAGGCTGATGATAACGCAGGGCAAACGCCCGAATCGCCGCATCGGGCTGGGTCAGCGGACTGTGGCGCAGGAAAACCAGCGGCGATAGATGTCCCTGAGCCTGATCTTCAATGCCGTGTTCAATCTCTACCACGCCATGTGCCTGAATGGTGATGGACTCATGCGGTTCATCGAGTGTCAGCACATGCATGATGTTGCCGAAGGCATCCGTGGTGCAGACCGCCTTCTCCGGCAAGGTCAGTTGCCAGGAAAGTATGCGTTGATGAGGCGATTCCTGAGGCGTCAGACGCAGGTACTGAATACTCCGTTGCACTGCCTGGTCGTAGCGATAGTGCGTGTTGTGCTCAATGCTAAGTTTCATTGCGCCTCCAGATACGTGTGATGAATACTTTCGGCGATCTCGTTGACCTGAGCGAGAAAGGCTTCCAGCCAGTTGTTCAGCCCGATTCTGTTCAGGTCTTTCATGGAACTGAAACGCAGCTCGGCGTGCAGGATGTGCGCCAGGCGGCGTGGCGGATTTGCACGGCCCCCAATCAGCTCCAGTTGCTGAACCATATCGTTGATACACGCCAGCAACGAACGCGGCAGCTCGTTGCGCAGGATCATCAGTTCGGCGATGGTCTCCCGGCTCAGGGGCTGCTTATAAATACTATGGTAGGCTTCGCGCGCACTTACTGCCTGCAGCAGTGTGTCCATGCGGTAATATTCGCGCACCGGGTCGTCGTCAATGTCCATCAGTCGGTTTTTCACCTCCAGCAGACGGGCGGTGCCATCAGCCCGCTCCAGCAGCGTCCCCAGGCGGATAAAGTGCATCGCATCGCTGCGGAGCAGAGTACCGAACATGGCACCACGGAACAGATGAGAGCGCTCTTTCACCCAGTCAAAGAAGGCGTCGGCACCGTCTGAGCCGATGCCCTGACGGCGAATCGATTTCATCCCGATCCAGGTGGCATTGATACATTCCCAGACTTCGGATGACAGGCTGCCACGCACCGCATGCGCGTTGTTCCAGCCCATCTGCAGGCAACTGAAGATGCTGCTGTGATTCCGGTTATCCAGGGCGAAAAAACTGACCAGATTGGGCATTGTCAGTGTCGGGTAGGTCTCAGCATACAGCCCGCTGGTGCTGGTCAGATTGAGCGGTACCAGCAGATCATGCGTACCCCCGTTACGGATTGGCATCATCGACAGCTTGTTGGTGACGTCCAGCACCCGGGCGATATTTTCTGCCCGCTCCAGATAGCGGGCCATCCAATAGAGTTCACTGGCTGTCCGGCTCAGCATAGATCATCCTCCAGTACCCAGGTGTCCTTGGTTCCGCCGCCCTGTGATGAATTGACGACCAGCGATCCTTCCGTCAACGCGACGCGGGTAAGCCCGCCGGGAACCAGTCGGATCTCTGCACCACTGAGCGCAAAGGGCCGGAGATCGATATGACGTGGTGCCAGGCCGTCGTTGACAAACGTGGGACAGGTGGACAATGCCAGCGTGTTTTGCGCGATGTAATTCTGCGGGCGCGCCAGCAACAGGTCACGGAAGTGGGCAAGCTCAGCTTTGCTCGCGGCTGGGCCAATCAACATGCCGTAGCCCCCAGCGCCATGAACTTCTTTCACCACCATTTTTTCGAGGTTGGCCAGCACATACGACAGCTCATTTTTATGTCTGCACTGCCAGGTTGGTACGTTGTTGAGGATCGGTTCTTCCTGCAGATAAAAGCGCACCATATCCGGTACGTAGGGGTAGATAGATTTGTCATCAGCCACGCCCGTGCCGATGGCATTGGCCAGGACAACATTGCCAGCCCGATAAACTGACAGCAGTCCTGGTACGCCGAGCATGGAGTCCGGGCGGAATGCCAGCGGATCGAGGAAGGCGTCGTCAACCCGACGATAGATCACATGTACTCTGCATGGCCCGGCCGTCGTGCGCATGAACAGCATGCCATCCTTCACGAACAGATCGGCGCTTTCAACCAGTTCCACGCCCATTTGCTGAGCCAGGAAGCTGTGTTCGAAGTAAGCGCTGTTAAAGCGGCCTGGAGTCAATACCACCACGGTGGGATCGTTGACGGGTGAGCTTTCGCGCAGCGTTTGCAGCAGATGCGATGGGTAGCGTTCTACGGGAGCTATGCGTTGCTGTGCAAACAGTTCCGGATAGAGCCGCATCATCATCTTACGGTTCTCCAGCATATAGGAGACGCCGGAGGGGGTACGCAGGTTATCTTCCAGGACGTAATATTCGCCATCACTGTTGCGCACCATATCCACGCCGATAATGTGTGCGTAGATGTTACGGTGGAGATCAACACCCTGCATACAGGGTTGATACTGTTCGTTAGCCAGAACCTGTTCTGCCGGAATGACGCCCGCTTTCAGAATATGTTGTTCATGGTAGATATCGTAGAGAAAGGCATTGAGCGCCTGCACACGCTGACGAATGCCGGCATCGAGCATGGCCCACTCGGCGGCCGGGATAATACGTGGCACGCTGTCGAACGGGATCAACCGTTCAGCGCCATTATCGTCATCGTAGACATTGAAGGTAATCCCTACCCGGTGAAACAGGAGGGCGGCTTCTTCCCGCTTGCGCTGTACCGCCTGGTGATCGGCCTGCTGCAGCCATTGCCAGTAGGCGGCGTAGTGGTCACGGTGTTCACCTTCAGCCAGAAGCATCTCATCAAAAAAGGGTGAAGCGGAGAGATTGATATTCAGCATCGTCACCTCGCAGACGTTAAAGGCTGTCAATCTATCCAAGCATAAAGTGTGCCAGCCCCAGAAGAAGCGGAACGGTGCAAAGCCGTGATAGTGCAAGGGTTAAAGCACTTTTTTGGTGCAGGCGCAGAGCAGCAATGTCTTAATATGGCGCTTAGTGTGGCGTGGTGAACAACAAAATGGCCATGGCTCAGGCGTCTTCAGCCCATGAATACTGTCGCTCAGACGGTAACGTTAATATGCGGGATTTTATCGATCTGCCGGGCGTGCTCGGGCTGGTGAATCTGGAAAAAGTTATCGCCGCGCAGCCGGATGTCTATCTGGTCGGCGGTGGCGCCAGGACGCCGAAAGCGGTCGATCCGCTACCCGCCGGTTAAGTGCTGGGCGCGCAGACTACTGCAGAACAGGCGAGTGCCAGCCTGAAGCCGCTGCAGGCGCGTAAAGGCATCAGCACGCTGAAGCCGGTCGCAGTTTTGGCATCTGGTACCATTCCTCCTGTAACGTGCTGGCCGTGCAGCTCTTCGCCAGGGTGTTTTATCCGCAGCAGTTTGCCGCTCCCGATGCGTAGCAAACACAAAAACAACGTTATAAAACGTTCCTTGCCATCGAACCGACCGGCACTTACTGGACAGAGTAAAAAGGACTTTGCCCCGGCTGCCGGGGCGTTTTAATTCACGGAGAGAAGAGAATGAAGATCAGCGGATGGTCACTGTCTCCGCTATCGAACAGAGTCTTAACGATGCGCCCGGATTTCTGACAGGCGAAGCCTTTTCAATGGCAATACACGCAGTCGGGGGACGCTGTTTTAAGCGCTTTATTCACTACCGGATAATCAGCGTGAAAGAGTATCTTGCGCCTGCATAAATCGCGCACGCCAGGGCTTGAGAACCCACAACGCCAGACCGGCGGTGATGAAGTCGAAGGTAATCGCGCAGCCAAAGACCAGGTGCCAGTTATGGGTGTGCTGATACATCAGCGCCGCCAGCGGACCACCAAAAATTGCGCCGATACCCTGCGATATATAGAGCCAGCCATAGTTGGCTGAAGCATTTTCACTGCCAAAGGTGTCAGTCAGTGTGGAGGGGAACAGCGAGAAGATTTCGCCCCAGCCAAAGAACACGACGCCTGAAAGCAGTACGAAGAGCAACGGATCTTCGCGGCAGGCAAGCCACAGCATCATCGCCACACCTTCCAGCGCGAAGGCAATAAACATCGTATTTTCGCGGCCGTAGCGGTCAGAAATAAAACCAAATAGGGGACGCGTTAATCCGTTAGTGAAACGATCAATGGTCAGCGCAAGCGGAAGGGCGGCCATACCGAAAATTACCGCCTTGCTGATGCCGAAGTCTTCGGCAAAAATCGCCATCTGCGAAGTCACCATCAGCCCTGAAGTCGACATCATGGTCATCATCATGAACATCAGCCAGAACAACGGCTGGCGCAGCATTTCCCCGGATTTAAACTGGCGCTGGCCCAGCACGGGAGACGGTGTTTTGCTGACCGGTATCATCCTGCTGGTTTCAGGCAGTCTCAGGTTCTGGCTGGCGAGAAGACCCACAGCGGCGAAGATGAGGCCAAATGTCGTCATCGTCTGTTCCAGCCCGTAGCTATTAAGAGAAATAGAAATCGGGAAGGTGGTGAAAATGGCCCCCATGCCGTAGCCCGCCGCCACGGTTCCGGCGGCAAAGCCGCGCTGCTGTGGAAACCACTTCATCACCAGCCCCACCACGCCGATGTAAACAATACCCGTCCCCAGTCCGCCAAGGCAGCCGTAGGCCAGATACAGTGAGGTGAGGCTGTTGACCCGGGCGGCGATCACCCAACTGAAACCCGCCATCAGGGTACCGATGGAGATCAGCAGACGTGGTCCAAAGCGCTCGACCAGCCGACCCTGAAAAGGTGAGAAAAAGGTCTGCAGAATAATCAGCAGCGAGAATGTGACCTGCAGTTCCGCCAGCCCGACGCCGAGTTTGGCAATCATCGGTTTGGTTAACAGCGTCCAGACATATTGCGGGCTGGAAATGGCTGCCATGCAAAGTAATCCAAGCAGAAGCTGTACCCACTTGCTGTGTTTCGCTATTACTACCGGTTCGCTCATTGAGGCCATTGTCGTTCTCCAGAATTACGCTTTGCTCTGCTTAACCACTTTTTTGTCGTCGCACCTATTCAAACCATTGCCTTCAAATGCTCCTTCTCCGAAACCATCCCGATACGCGGATATGTACGTAAAGCGATAAAGCAGGATGTGTGCCAATTTAAAAAAAATGATTAAATTCAATTAGTAATGGAATTACGGGCGGAATAAATGTGATGAGGTGTAAAAAATGAGTGCGCTGAGATGGTGCGTAGGAGATGGTTGATTGCCAGTCAGAAAGGTCATCCGGTACATTCTGGTTTTGGTGGCGATGCACAGAAAGGCGTTAACGGAAAATGATGGCTCGGTGTTTGAAATATTAGGATTGCAGACACAAAAAAGCCCGCAGGGCTTGTGCTGTAAGAGCTTTAATGACTTCAATGATGGTTCTGGTAACCATCAACCAGGAAAATATTCTCCTGAAAGCCTCATTTCTCTGACGAGACCTGACGTACTGTCATCAGGAATTCATGAGCAGTGGTTTCCCAAAGTTCAGGCGAAAAATCAAACCCGTATCGTTTCCTGAACTCCTCTTCGACACCGTCACCATAGGCGGAGATAAAATCATCAACTTCTTCGGCGAGATCTTTAAGCATCCAGTCTGGTACTGACTTTTTGAATAGCCGTACTATGCCTTCGACCGTATCCTCGCCATCATTGATGATGTCCGCGTCCTGGTTGAAATAACCGAAAATAAGTTGGTCAAGAAAGTGGAATTTTTGCATTTTGTACCTATAGATCCGGGAATGCTGTGAGAATGTAATAGGGTTTGCCGTTATATTGCTGAAACTCGATAACAATTCTCACATTTGTCATGACTATTCGCTGGTTACTCCCGCGCCGGAAACCGTAGCCAATCGCTTTGCCAGCTGCATTTCGAATAGTTAACCTGGCTCCCTGTCTGCCTCCGCCAAGGACCGATTTTATAACGTCCCGATTAGCAAAAATCGCTTTTGATATGGCTTCTTCGGCTATCTGCACGTTGGTAAAGGTAGTGGAATACTGCAAACGCTTATTGGCTTCAAAGCGGGATAATAGTTCTGCATCGCTTTTGCCAACATGTGTGGAAAGCGTATGCCCGCCGGGTTTCAAACCTGTTACTGACTCATGCTCAGTAAGTTTAATGCGGCCAGCTCTTACTGCTGCTACACGACTTGCGCCGATGCCAAGTGCAAATCCTAGTGGAACAGCGATATCGACAGTCAGGCCGATTTTCATAGCCGTATCTTCATCTGCTCCAAAGGATTTGGCAATTGCTGTTGCTGCCTCGTATGTTGCTGTGCGAGTGTCTCTGCCCACAATGAGCTGATTTGCAGCAGCATTAATGCTATCGAGACTATGTGCGCCGACAACTACACATCCTGCTTTTGTTAATCCGGTAGGTTCAGGTGCGATACACAGAGCGGTGGCGCCTGCAAGCTCAAGTGAACCCATGACAAGCCCTAGCCCTCCGAGAAGGCGGTTACTCATCGTTTCCGCCTCTGTCACTGTCTTATCAGAGAGTGCGGCAGCAAGCTGAACAGGGGACATCGCGATCTTTATGCCATCATCCATAATGTGACCTTATGTGTTTAAAAGGCAAACAGCATAATTGTATGCTTTTTTCAGGTGCAGCCAACCATTTCAGTGCCATAAATTAAGTTAGTGAAAGCTATTCATTTCTCACAGGTGGTTGAAAGGAGCTGGCGCTGGATAAACAGGAGAAAATGCTGAAATGATGTGGCAGCGGCAAAAAGTAAATTGGATCACACGGTGCGGCGTTTACCGAACTTGCAGATCCTAATTGGCAGTCAGCCCTGCGAAAAGTGAGCCCGTAGCTGCTATGTTTCATTAACTTGCGTATATGTCGTGAAAAGCTTTCTCCGACGTTTGACAGTGTTGTCCTTAACCGGGTTAAGTACGTAGCGAGATTAACTGGCTAAGCAATAATGCGGGCAGCATTCGCACATTTAACTAATATTCCTAAGCTTACATCTATGCCGTTTTGTTCGCTGCCTTATCGCCTGATCAACTAATAGGGAAAAGGGTCTTCAGGTTGCCCTATCGACTACCATCTGCTTTGGCTGGTGCAGGGTTAGCATTGATATCAATGTATTTTCTCAATCCCATTGTGCGGCTTACTCCGGGAGGATCGGAAAAGGGGAGTTTAAACGTTGGAGATGCTGATACTTTTACTGTCCACGTGGTATCACCGATGAAGCGGAAGCTCGCAGAATGAGGTGAAACTTTCAAAGCCTCGAAATGACCTGAAGTATAGATACCCCCAATAGTCAGTTTCTCTAAAATTCCCTGAGAGAGATCTAACAGCAGGAGCGTCAGCATTTCTTCAAAAAGAACGTCATCTGTTATGAATAAAAGATAGCGGCGCTCATCAATTATTATCGCACCCTCAAGCACTTTTCCAGGGATGATAATTCCCGTTGAGATGCCGTCAATCAAAACTTCGGAACGAGCCTGGGCGGTATCTGTTGCCTCATTAACTTCCGACAGCGATAGTGTAGTGACTTCTTCCATTTCTATTTCCACCAGTTGCCCATTTCCCACGCCGCTAAAGCACCGCCGACAAATCCGCCTGATAGCACGCATACGGGGGCGCCAGGTCCACACATTAAACCAGCAATGGCACCGCCAGCCCAACCGCCCGCAATACCAGCTCCGTTAATAGCAACCTGCCTGCCGGTTTCTGAGGCTTTGTTGTCTGACATATATATTTCATACATTGATATCCCGATAGAAAGAACTATCAAGCCTTTAGCTGCACGGGACAGTTTCATCATTCTCAGGTTGACCTGAGGATTTGATTTACCCGCTGACTCTATAATCGCGGCATAAACCTGATTTTTTGCGTTTCAGATAAGCTGTAAAAATTAGCCTTTGGCCCGAACATAGCGGCAGTTTTTTTGGCGACTAACTCATTAAGCGTTACGCCTGAAGTCTTCATCCTTTCTGCCATTGCCCTGCCAAGTGGCGTACTCCGGGTGCGCACCATATCCATTATCAGATTTCTGGTTTCCTGTGCCTCCATTGCAGCTTTATCCCAGCTAATAATGCCACTACTCGCTTTTGCTCTGAGATCCTCGGTCATTTCTTTAATGCGTTTAGAGTACTCAAGACGCAGTCGGGGATCGACCGAGAGCCTTGCTGCTGCCGCAGATACATCGCCTTGTAATGCGTTCACCGCACTTTCAAATTTCGTTTTGCCGTCTGAGTCCAGCGCACTAAGTAAGGCCGTATCCATTTTCAGTCCCTGTTAGATGAGCAACTCCACGAATATAACAAATGTGCTAATGAAATTGAAAATAGCCTCGTTATGCTATGCGGCGACTTTTTATGATGAGCGGATTCTTGAGGCTGCTGGCTTCCATTCAGTCAATCTGTCGTAGTAGAGGTAATGCCTGGCCTGACGCGTACTGATACTGACATTCCCCATATAGAGTTCATTGGCTCCGACATGTGCAGGATCACCCTGCGGCTCAATATGCTGCCGATGATGGCATTGATGCGGGCACCGTCACCGCTCCACAATTACCAAGTTTGTTTGGAGCTATTCAGCCGATTACAGACACAAAAAAGCCCGCAAAGCTTTCACCTTGCGGGCTCTCAGGACTTCGATGAGGGTTCTGGTAACCCTCAACCAAGAATTTGGTGGAGCTGGCGGAGTGTGAATTTATTTTTTATCTTTATGATTTTAAATGAAAATTATAAATTTATTTCGCGGGTGTATACCATTGCGTATACCAATTGCTTTAATTAAGACTCGTTATGAAGGAGGGCATAGCATCATCCCGCAGGCCAAAAATCACTCATCTAACTCGCATTGAATTCTACTTAAAGTGTATTGTAATGCCTAAATTTTGAACGTTTGGAAGTTCATCTTCGAAATTGCTTTCGTTTTACAAAGCAGTGGATTTTAGTTAACTCATGACCGCTATGAATTTGGAGCGGAAATTCGCGATTATTTTCATCCATAAGGGTATTAACACTACCAGAAGTTAATTAGTACGAACCTGCGGAAATTAATTTACAGTTTTTGTGCTCAATGAAGCTGTGAGCCAGTAGATCCGGTTTCCTCTAGATACAACGATTACGCTTCTGCTGCACATTGGAAACTGAAAGGAGATAAAAATGCATAAAGTTGACGATACTGTCCCCAATGATATAGAACCCCGTGAACTCAGTAAGGATGTGCAGGCGCTAATCAACAATGGCTTGGATTTTCTGGATAAAGCTCGTGAAGAATTGGAAACCTCAAATCCAAAGTTCTCCGTCGTAAGCTTCTGGACTGCAGTGGAAATTCTACTGAAAGTACCGCTGGCACACGAGCACTGGTCGTTGGTCTGTAGCCCTAAAAAGCCAATAAAAAAGCAAGCTTACTTGGCCGGTGATTTTCAGTCGGTGACTTACGAAGAAACTCGTGAGAGGCTTAAGGATGTGCTTGAGAAACCTTTGGATAAAGAAACGGATAACGCTTTTGATAAAGTCAGAAAGCATCGAAACCGTGTAGTTCATTTCTACCACCCAACTTTCACTGAAGCTGAACAAAAGCAAATACTCAAAGAGCAAGCTGATGCTTGGTTTGCTCTGAACAGATTGTTAAGGGATGAATGGAAGGTCATTTTCGGTGCTAAACATAATTGGAAACTAGCTTTTGGCGAAACACGTATGATTAGGGGAAATGAATTTTATGCCGAGGTACGACTAAAACAGGTTAAGCCTGAGCTTGATCAACTCATTGAAAATAATGTTAAAATTGATTATTGCGCTGAATGCCATCAGCATGCAACTGTAATAGAGACTGAAATAATTGGTAATGAAGACCATAAGCTTGAAGTTACGCGGTGTAAGGTTTGTACCAATGCTGTAAGACAAATTATCTTAGCTTGTCCAGATTGTGAAAAACTTCAAGTGCAGCTTGAAGGAGATGATGATTTTGATTGCAAATACTGTGGCTATACTTTGAATAGATACGAACTATTGGATGAGGAGTCCTTCCACAGTGTGGATGAACAAATGCACTCCATATTCCCTGCAGGATGTACCAACTGCATGGTTCCAGAAAGCGTATGCAAATTTGGCGAGGGTTATCTCTGTACTCAGTGTTTCCTCTATTACAACGAGCTTCAAGTATGTAATTGTTGTGGCCATCTGAGCGATAGCGTTTCTGAACTAAGCCACATCCGAGGGTGTGAATTTTGTTATGGCGATCAGCGTTATTTAGATGACTGAATTGCCGCAGATAACTTTGGCATGTTATCGGTTTTGCAGGATTTCCCCAGCGATAGATGATCCTGCTTTAACAACAATGAAGTTCGTTTTTGGTATCTGGCGCACAAATTCATCATTCGCTTGTTTAGAAGAGGAATTAGCCCAATAAAAGATTTTACAGAGAACTCTTCACACTGTTCATCTTCAATTTTTACATATGTATTTCAGTTAATTACCTGATGAATGATTAGTGTAGGGTGAAGGATATCATTCATCACTGGTGACGTTCAGGCATAAAAAAACCGGCTTTCGCCGGTTCTGATAATCATGCTGCAGGGGCGTCGCACTTTGGCAGCCAGTCGGTGCTGCTTTCTTCCGTCAGGTCAAGATTCGTCTGCATACCCAGCTTTGTACGCCGCTTCATGTAATGCTGTCCGTACTCACGCATGATGCTTTCCAGCGACAAGCCAAACATCTTCATGCTGAGCGGATTCTTGTAGCCGTTGGCCTCCATATAGGCCAGATAGGCGTGATAAAGGTAACGCCTGGGCTGAAGCGGCCTGATGCTGGCGTTTCCCATGTAAAGCGCGTTTGGCTCCGGCGTCGTGAACAGGTAGCCGCAGAAGTCCACCATCGGATCCGCATCGCGCTTGATGCGCATCGCCTCGTCGGAGTTCTGCTGCGACTGAAGCAGCGAACGGGCCTGCTGCGGCTGGCTGAACTGCTGCATCAGCTGGCGCACGATAACGGCCAGCTCACCGCTGATTTTTTCCTTCAGCTGCGGGTCGCGCTCGTCTGCAGGGATGATCTCCGGGAAGTGGAGTATCACCCGGCGGCGCGAGACGCCCCCGCTGCGGTCGGTGAAGCGCATCGGGTTGTTGTTTACCGCCAGAATTACCGCCGGAATGTGGGTTGAGTAGGCGTCGCGGTACTTCGGGTCTACGGATACCGCATCGCCGCCGGTAATCGCCTTGATGCCCGCGCCGTCGCCGCTCCACTTTTCCTGATCGGGGAGGATAATCAGAGAATAGCCAATTACTGCCGCGCGTTCGCGCGATGACTCCAGCGTTTCGATAGTTGCTGAAGTAGTGTTGTCCGTTCCGGCCAGCATGGTGGCGATTTCTGCCATGATGCTTTTACCGCTACCGCCGGGGCCGGTGACTTCCAGAAACAGTTGCCAGTCGTAGCGGTTCGCAAGCACCATAAACAGTGCGGCCAAAATGATGTCACGTTTAGCCGGGTCACGTCCGGCGGCGCGGTCGAGCCACTGCCAGAAGTGCGGCGCATGGTCTGCCAGCGTTTCGCCCTGAACGGGCTTTGTGTAGTCCACCTCGCTGACCGTGCGCAGCCAGAAGTCTTTACTGTGCGGGCTGAAGCCGCCGGTGCGGGTGTCCAGCACGCCATTACGGAAGCCAATCAGGCGGCGCGCCGGGTCGGCCTGCTGCGGCAGCATCAACTTCAGCGTGTCCACTACGCCCGAAATCTTGCCCGCCGAAAACGGCGCGCGCAGGCGCTGAAACAGCTTCGCCACGTCGCGCTCAAACTGCTTCCCGGAAATCACCTTCCACGCGCCGGAGCGGTAGCGTGACAGAATTTCCCCGCTGGCGTCCACGGCCAGCGCGCTGCGGTAGTGCTCCGCCACGCGCTCCGCCTTTTCACTGGCGCTCATGGCTGAAAATTCCGCCTCGCTCATTACATCGAACGGACTGGCGGCAGGCGGCGTGGCGGCTTCGGTCAGCGCCAGCCGGGTGCTTTCCTCACCGTGCTGCATCAAGGCGTCATTCCAGTCACCGAACACCGGCGGCAGGGCCACGGCGGCGCAACTGGCTTCGGCTGCCTGCCTTGCTTTAGTCTGGCCGTTGCCGTTCAGGTCGCGGTCGGCGGCAATCAGCAGCGGCAGTGCGGCGTGCTTTTCACGGGCAAGGCCAGCCAGAGAAAGGAGGTTAACGGACGACAGGGCAATCCACACCTCATCCCCGGTCAGGTTGTGCACCGTCAGGCCGGTGGCGTAGCCCTCCGTCAGCCAGATGCGCGCTGCCGGTTTGCCGGTGCTGAGGACGTGGCACGCGCCTTTTACCTGGCCGCCCTTCAGCGTGCGCTTCTCGCCCGCGGCGTTAATCAGCTGCACGTTCACCAGCTGGCCGCCCGCATCATGGAGGGGAATGAGCAAATCACCGGCGCGATAGGCCGTGAGCGCGATTTTCTGCGGCTTCGCCAGCGTCAGGCAGGACTGCTCCGGCCAGCCCTTACGGGACAGGTAGGCGTTGCCGGTTGCCTGCTGCGCGGTGCTGACCAGCTGCCGGGCCTGCTTCACGGCGGCGGCGCGTGCGGCTTCGTTATCTTCTCCCGCGCTGGCGGCAGGCGTGTTGTCCATCGGTGGCAGGCTGCCGGTCAGGCCGTTTACCCGCGCAGCGGCTTCGGTCAGACTCAGTGAGAGGGCCTTTTTCACCAGGTCCATGCCGTCACCGGCACCGCACTGATTACAAATCCACGTGCCACGTCCCTCCTGGTCGTCAAAGCGGAAGCGGTCGGTTCCGCCGCACACCGGGCAGGAGGTATGGCGGTTCTTTACCACCTTCACGCCCAGCGCGGGCAGGATGCGGGGCCACTGGCCCCGCGCGGCTTTTGCCGCGTCTGATACGGTCATTTTCATTGTTCTTTTCTCCCTCAGTGCAGCACCGGCGCGTCTTTGATACGCCCGCAGAGTTCATCCATCACCACCTGTCCCAGAAAGCTCAGGCACGGGGCCGACTTGAGCGGCCCGGCGGCCAGCAGGTCGTCGAGCAGCGCGCAGGCAATTTCCCGACCGCGCTGGCGTCCGTGCTGGCGCAGATAGAAGCCTTCCAGCTCGGTTTCAATGGCGTGTTCAAGGCGCGCCAGCGTCAGGCCGGGATAGCGCTTCTGTTCGCGGCAGACGGTCAGCCAGGCGCAGGCCACCGCGCGGCGTGAAAGCGCGGAATGCAGTTCGGGGGAAAGGGTACGTGTGCTCATGGCTCAACCTCCCCATTCATCCAGCCGTCCTGACAGCGGTTTACCACTCCGTCCAGCTGCTCTGTGATGAGGAAAATCAGCGAGTTCAGCTGCGCCTGCTGTGTGGCCGGTGGCTGTTCGTGGCACTCCTGAAGCAGGGTCATGTCACTGATAAAGCGCCCGGCGTTGCGCAGGTGTTCAAGGCGTAACAGGTCTGCGTGGGAAATGGTGGCGTGAGTCATGCGCGTACCTCCCGGACCGGCAGGCGGGCAGCAAGGGACAGCACGTAATCGCGGGCCAGCGTCAGGCGGGCGGCACGTTCGTCAGGGGCAACGGTGCGGAGTATGTGGATACGCTGCTGGCGCTCAGTACGGCGCACGGCGGCAAAGACGAAAACAAACTGAGGGTATGGGGAATTAAGGACCGTAGCCATGATAGCAGTCTCCAATGTTAGTAGCTTACAGCCACCACCGGAAACGCCAATTTCACTGGTGGTAGCCCAGACGGGGTTGGCGTAACCGGCAACATTGGAAACCGGCGCTTCGTGAGAAGCCCCCGCCTGAGCCACCATTACGCGGTAGGTACGACAGATACAGAACCGTCGCCCGAAAAATGGGTGCATCAGGGCACAGACACAAAAAAAGACGCAAGGCGCGTCTGGTGTCGCCAACGTTGTATTCAGGACGCCAATCCCGGCTGCCGATTTTGCGACAGCATAAAGACTGTACCAGGGAATGGCCCCGGCGTGCAAGCCGGGGAACAAAGGAAAATGCAGCATGGCGGAAAATCTCAAGAGTTGGTGGAGATCATGCTGCACGTTCCTGACCGCGTGCGGCGATGCGTGCATTCATCCAGGCGCTGACCTCGCTGGCAAGCCACGCGACGTTCTTGCCGCCAAGCGATACCTGCGCCGGAAAAGCACTGCGGCTGATGAGGTCATAGATGGTTGAGCGGGACAGGCCGCAGACATGGATCACTTCCGGCAGGCGCATAAAGCGTTCCTGGACCGGGAATGATACCGGCATGTCAGGGGCCGCCGGGGCGGATGAATGAGCGTTTAAAGTCGTGTGCATGAGCTACCTCTTAGGTGTCCGTGAAGCGCCGCACAGGTGTGTACGGCATCGGGTAGCTCTTTATTTTGCGAATATTTTTGCCGGTGACAACAACAGAAATCTGTCTGACCGGACGCACAAAAACCACACAAAAAATGCGTGTACGTGAATAGTACCAGACTGCACCAAAAAGTACTGATAAGGTTTTATCCAATAATTTTAGGTCCAATATAAGGAAGCCTTTAAAACCAATCGTTCTAAAGAATTAATAAGGCCAAAAACCTGCTGATGAACGATGGTGAACAGAGGGTGAAGGATTACTTTTTCACTCTTCACCTATTAACTTACTGTATTTACTATTTTTTATCTCTGGTGAAGAATGATGAAGGATTTATATAAAACTGAAAGCTGATAACAGGCTTCAATGAGACCTTTTCCTGGCTCGCCAGAAGTAATGCTTTTGTCTGGTCCGTCATACAACGCCCTTCGGTAGAAGCCGCTGTGCCAGACCCGGCACAATTGACTTACTGAAACCAGCCGACAGGAAACGAGATGGCCCTGAAATGTCCCGAATGTGGTCAGGTAGCCCACACCCGCACCAGCGCTTATGAAGCGCCCTCCGTAAAGCGCACCTGGTACCAGTGCCAGAACCTCGACTGCTCCTGCACGTTCACCGCGCTGGAGAGCGTCGAGAAAATCATCATGAAGCCGCACAGGCCCAAAGTCGCAGAGCCGGAACAGCAGAATGACGTGCCGGTTCGCCAGCCGCAGACGCTGGGCCGCTATGGTTCAGCCAGCGCCCGCAAAGACCGCCACGCACAGCCCTGACAGAGAGGAAAAACAGCATGACACAGCAGCAGATGATCGACGAACAGATTCAGGCCGCCGGCAACCGTATCGGCACGGCGCAGGCAAGAGCACAGCGGCCACTTAAGGAAGCCGGATGGCTACTGCGGTTACCCGAGGCCGACGTTATCAGCCATACCACCGAACTGGTAAAGGGGCTGTCCTCTGAATGGCGGTTGCGTATCGAAGACCTCAATACAAAGATGCTGGCCTGGCTGGAGGCGAGGCAGGCCGAAAATGCCGCTGCTGAGAACCTCAGCGGGTTGCGCCAGCGTAAGGCCGAAATGGAGCATGCAAGCCGGGACAACCGGGCACGCTTCCGTGAACTGCTGGGACAGAATGGCGGCAACGTCACGCCGGAGATGAAGACGCTGCGCGTGGAGTATCTGGAGCAGCAGGAAACGGCATCTGACCTTGCCGGGCTGATTGCCGAAAAGGAAAAGCAGCTGCCGGTGCTGGCCGACGTGACCGGGCGTAAGGCTAACGCTTACGTATTCTGTCATGAGGGCATCACGGATGAGCGCATTGATACGCTCATTGATGACTTCTTTATCATTCACGGCGCAGAGCTGAGCAGTCTGCTCAGGATGAAGTACAGCCAGTTTGAACGTAATGGCTCAACCCATGCACCGGGCGTTATCGAAGGCGCGAACGATGCCGACACGCTGTACCGTGTATATATCCAGAACCTCATTAAGCGATGGACGAGCGTAAATCAGCCGCTGATGTTCCGTGATGACGTACTGAGCGTGAGCGGTGCACATCCTTTTAGGGGAGCAAGAACCGACCGCCGCAAGCGTAAACTTTTCTGAGCCGCAGACTCAGAAACTCACCGAAGCCCGGCCCGTGCCGGTTTTTTTTACGTCCGTTGCGTGAGTGCATGTCTATGCTGCATGAAAATGCATGAGTCTCCGGCATCCCGGAAAGGCAGGAAAGGCCAGCAGCGGCGCGGATCAGGCCTAATCATGCAAGTGCATGAAAACCGCTGCATAAAGCGGGCAGGCGTGGCGGGGCTACGAGCGCGCGCATTGATGTAGTGTCATCTATCGCAAGATATTAAGTGAGATTTAAAATTATTTGTTCCAAGAACACGAAAAGCTTAGTTTCGCAAAACTTTCACATACAAACCTCAAGGCTTCCTACTCAATCTTGATGTTTAAAAAGCTATTGTTAGGGATTAACAAAACACACATTCAAGAGCGCAAAAAATTTTGAGCGCAGATAGTCAAGATATGTTAATGGTAACTGGTTAAATGATCAGCTAGTTAAGCGCAAGGATTTGGTACAAAATGAGATAATTCTTAACCTCAGATATGCGCGCAACCATGGAAAGTTTGAATAAACTCAGGTCGATAGCTTGGGAAGATTTGATCGTAAATAATCATGCTTGGATAGAGTCCAAACTAGCTAGTCACGACCATCATACTGAAAACAAAGTTGTTTCAAGAATCTATACGATTCCCTTTAGCGGAGTAATCCAGGATTTTCAGTTTCTTGTTGAATCCTTAGCTGACTCCATTGAGCATTACGTATTCGATAGAAAAACTCTTGATAAAATGAAAGAGGACGGAGTTATTCCGTTTAGGAAAGCTGTACAATTCTTTGGAGATACCGACCCAGTAAAAGATGGTAAATATGGAGAGCTAATTTTATACATTCTTTCTGAAGCCATATTAAAAACACCCATGGTTTCACATAAAATAACAACGCTAACTAATTTCAATGATCAAGTAAAAGGTGGGGATGGCGTTTTCTTTGGTAATTATAGAAATAATTTATCGATTTTGATAGGGGAATCAAAGATATACAAAAGTTTTAGTGGTGCCTTAGAAAGTGCATTTGATTCTCTTGACAGATTTACAAATTCTTATACAAGTGGTGCAATTGGCCATGAGCTTTTCATGGCTAGAACTAATTTATCTAAAAATTTTGACTTTGAAACAATGGAGTTAATATATAGGGCGTTTACTCCAGGTGACGAAATTCATGCTGAATGTAATAAAACATTCCCTGTATTACTGATATTTGAAGATAAAGGTATTAATCTTATCGAAGAAAAAGCCTTTAATAAAAGTGAGGCTGAAGGTCTTTTTAAAGATTGGGTTAATGAAAAAAAAGAAGCAATTAAATTAGATATTGAAAACAAGCTGATAAAATACCCTAATATAAAGCCCTGCTTTTTAGATTTCTTTTTAATCCCGATGTCGGATGTAGGGAGCTTTAAAAAATCTCTTTACAGAGCTATTCACGGAATAGATTATAAATAAAGTAATATAATGGCGAGGGCAAAATGGAAATTAGTACTGCTGCAACGGCGATAAAACATCCAGATTTCACGCAGGTTTTTAATTTTTTGATTGAGTATCTATTCCTGAAAAACAGGAATGATTCAAGAAAGGTCAAACTATCTGATGAAAATATTAGAAGAGCTACATGGCTTGCATCATTAGGTTCTTCTGGGGATGAAAATGACAGAGATATAGCCAGTGCTTTTGGAACATTACTATACTTATACGATCCTGAAAATGAATTATATGTTAAAGCCTGTTATGTATTACAATCTCGCGCTGGAAATATTGTTTCTGCGAAACACTTAAAAGGTCTTATCGAAGAAAATAAAATATTAAAGCATTTTAGTGTTTCACTTGATTTTGAATTGACTTCACAAAAGTTCATGCTTGAAAAAAAACTCCCTGGTGAAGATTCGATATTTTTTACGCATTTCCAGAAAGAGCTATGGTCTAAATTAGAACGAGGCCAAAATGTTGCTGTGTCTGCGCCAACTTCAGCCGGAAAGTCATTTGTTATTAAAAAATTCATCTATGAGAGGGTGATAAATGCTAATTTTGGTTATTTTGTGTATGTAGTGCCGTCTAAAGCTTTAATAAATCAAGTCGGGAATGAGATGGCTAGAGAGTTGAAGGATATAGCTACTATAATGACGACCTATAAAGAAATGGAAGATGGTTGTTCTAAAGTTGTGTTTGTTTTAACTCCTGAAAGATGTATGAAACTGTTGCACGAAAAAGGTGATGAAGCGCCTAGTGTGGTTTTTTTTGATGAGATTCAAAATTTAGAAGATAGCAGCAGAGGAAATGTTTTTGAAAACGTAATATATAGGATGACAAGCACTTGGAAAACCACGCAATTTATTATGGCTGGGCCTTATATTAAAAACTTACATGGTTCGCTTGATAAGATTGTTGATATTGATCTTGTTGAACAAAAAACGTCTGCTACACCCGTTTTTCAACTGAAGATTATTTTGACTATTCACAAAAATAAAAAAAATGTTAGCTACAAGTTGGTAAGCCCTGTTGGAGGAGTTATTGCAGGTGATTATAACATTGGTAGGTCGCTATACAGTAAGTTATCTTCATCAAAGGGAGCTGCATTAAAGTATATCACTTCATTATTAAATGAAGATGAGCAAAATATCATTTATGCGCCTAAAAAGAACTTAGCAGAGGGCTGGGCTTTAGCGATATCCAGTACAGATGAAGAATCAGTATCTATTGAAGGGAGTGTTTCTAATAAAAACTATGATGCTAGGATTGAAAATCTATGCTCATTCCTTGAAAACGAGATACACCCTCTTTATTCGTTAGTAAGAAGTTTGAAAGAGGGGGTTGCATTTCATCATGGTGGTCTTCTAGATGTGGCAAGGCTGGAAGTTGAAGATTTATTCGCAGACGGCGTCATTAGAAACTTAGTTTGTACATCAACACTATTACAAGGAGTGAACTTACCTGCCGACAGAATGATTGTATTATCACCAAGGATTGGTGACTATGAGCTGAATCATTTTGATTTTCTAAATCTTATTGGGCGAGCTGGCAGGATTAATACATCACTATATGGAGAGGTTTTTTGCATTCAGCTAGTTGATGAGCAATGGGCTGAAGATAAAATAGATTCAAAAGAAATTAAAGAGATTGAATCCGCAGTATTAAAAAAGCTTAATGACCATGGTGATTCCGTTGTAAGCTATATCGATATGGTGGGGAAAGATGTTTTATCTAATCAGGGTGATTATAAAGCTATAAATCTTGCATCATATCTTCGTAGTCAGTTTCTTGTGGATTTAAAGCACTTTGAGAAAATAATTAGCAATTCTAATCTCACCGCCAATCAAATTAGAGTGATGAACAATAGGTTGGAAGTTTTATCTGAAAGCTTAAGCGTTCCAAAAGACATAATTAAAAAAAATCCATTCGTTGATCCGATTTTAATTGATGAGCTTTTCTATATGGTTTCCAGAGATGGTCTTGCTCAGTGGTGTATAAATAAATACCCAGGAAGAAAATCAGGAGAAGTAAGTGATGCCTTTGATTTTCAACGAATGAGTTACTACAATCAATATAAAAGTGTTATAACGCGCCTAAACGATATTTTTGAAATAGAAAAAGAAATTAATTTCAAAGAGGATGGAGAAACTAGAAAATCTCAACACTATGTTGGTATTAATAGATTGATATATGATTCACACAAATGGATGTTAGGGAAAAAGTATAGGTTTTTTATCGATTCAATGGTTAATAATAAGTTTCAGAAAAAAGGAATTGCTATTGATTATAAGAAAATTGATGGCGTTACCAACTTTATAACTACTCACATTAATACTAATCTAACTTTTATTTTGGTTAAGTATCTTTCATTGTGGGCGGATGTTATCGGTTCATTCATGACAGAAGAAGAACGAACCGAGAAATCATTTTTCTTGAATATTTCGTCAATGCTGGAAATGGGAAGCTATGACCCACTAGTCCTTGAAATTATGGCATATGGGATCAATAGGAGTACAGCTATCGAACTATTGAAAAAGCAAAAAAAGAATGATGCTATGTCAGTGGGGCAATATTTAGCTAAATATGATTTAGATAAATTATTGCCACTACACAGAAAGTATTTATCTAGAGCTGGCTTTGGGAAATAAAAATCAAAAGCCAGCTTTTCAGAGTTTAGTGAGTGTTTAACTTCTAACGTAACTTCCCCACCAAGTAAGCAAAGCTTGCCTCTGGGGAAGGTAAGTAGAGCGATTATAGGCTCTTCTTATTTCATTTTTATCTACATGAGCCAAAGCTGCCTCAATGATATCCGCATTAAATCCTTCCTCATTTAAAGCTGTACTAGCTATTGACCGTAGTCCATGCGCTACAAGCTTACCGCCAAAACCAATTCTTTTTAATGCTGCATTAGCTGTTTGGCTATTCATTGACACTTTTGGATCGCTTCGGCTAGGAAATACGTGTTCACGATGAGCACTAATAGGTTTCATTATGCTCAATATTTCTAAAGCTTGAGGGGATAAAGGAACAATATGCTCACGTTTTGCTTTCATTCTTTCTGCTGGAATAATCCAGAGGTTTGTATTGAAATCAATTTCGGCCCATCGTGTACCAGACGCTTCAGATGGCCTTACAAGTGTCAAAAGCTGCCATTCAATTAAACAGCGAGTTGAAACGGATAAATTAGACATCATCAGAGATCGCATCAATTCCGGTAATTCTTCAGGTCGTAGCGTAGGCATATTTTTCTTCTTAGGCTTTTCAAAAGCCATCCCCACGCCCGAGGCAGAGTTAGCATCAATCAACCCAGTATTGACAGCATAAATCATAATCTCGTTGATACGCTGTACAAGACGCCGAACTGTTTCAAGAGCACCACGGGCCTTGATCGGCTCTAGTGCCTCTACGAGTTTGCGAGCTTTAATTTCCTGCACCGGAATCTCTCCAATCGAAGGAAAAACGTCTTTCTCAAGAGAACGCCATATATCTTTGGCGTAATCTGATGTAACGCTGGTCTTCTTCAAGGCAAACCAGTTAGCAGCTACGGTTGAGAAGATGCTGTCTAACGTAATCTGATGCTGTTCTGTGGCCTGCTCGGCTTGCGTCTGTGGATCAATGCCATTAGCGAGTAATGAGAGGTAGTCAGCACGGAGGCGTCTGGCATCGGCCAGCGATAGAGCAGGGAAGGCACCGAGGCCCATCATAGTGCGCTGCTTTGTTGCTGGCCGCTGGTAGCGAAAACGCCAGAGCTTCTTGCCGGTGGTTTTTACAACCATAAAAAGCCCGTCGCCATCATGCAGGGTTATATCTTTGTCAGTGGCTTTTGAGCGAAGCACTTCAGTGTTGGTTAAAGGGCGTGTTGTCCTTGCCATACGGGGCTTTCCTACGAAAATTGGTATACGTTTTTAGGATACATCTTACCGTATACCAATACGTATACCAATTATCACTGGATTCAGGCGGATCGTCTCGGAGGGTTACAGACACAAAAAAGCCCGCAAGGCTTGTGCCGTGCGGGCTCTTAGGACTTCTGCGGATGGCACTGGAACCATCTTTGAAGAATTTTGGTGGAGCTGGCGGGAGTTGAACCCGCGTCCGAAATTACTACACCGTCGGCACTACATGCTTAGTCAGTTTTTACATTCGCCGGTTAGCTGCGAACAGACACGCCACTAACAGACTATCCTGATTGGATTTAACGCTTCAACCCCAGGCAAGGCATCCACGCGATCTCTTTTGGGTTTGACTTCTCTTGATCCCCGTCTTAAGAGCGGAAGCTAGGGAGAGAAGGCTAAGAGCAGGTTATTAAGCTGCTAAAGCGTAGTTTTCGTCGTTTGCGACTATTTTTTTGCGGCTTTTTACGAGGCAAACCGCCCCTCGGCATGCTCCTAAGGCTTCACAATCCCGTCGAGTCCAGAATCAGCCCCAGAACTTTAAATAATAGCAACAAAACAAATGAAAATCCAGTGCTTAACGCTTTGAATTCTTCATGATACGTGCTTTGTCTAACTGCCATTCGCGGTCTTTGATATCGTCGCGCTTGTCGTGCTCTTTCTTACCGCGTGCAACACCAATCTTCAGTTTGCACCAGGCATTCTTCCAGTACAGCGACAGTGCCACGATGGTGTAGCCTTCGCGGTTAACGCGGCCATACAGGGAGTCGAGTTCACGTTGCTTCAGCAGCAGCTTACGGCTGCGCGTTGGGTCACAGACCACGTGGCTGGAGGCAACGGCTAAGGGTTGAAAGGTTGAACCGAACAGAAAGGCTTCGCCATCGCGCAGCAGAATATAGCTGTCGCTGATGTTGGCTTTACCGGCACGAAGTGACTTAACTTCCCATCCTTGTAACGACAATCCCGCTTCATACTCCTCTTCAATGAAGTACTCATGGCGGGCGCGTTTGTTCATGGCAACAGTGGCAGAACCGGGTTTGTGTGCTTTTTTCTTTGTCATAGTGCGGCGTATTTTACATCACTTAGTCGGTTATCGCATCCCCAGTCCAGCGGGGCAGCAGGAAACGGGATATTCTAGCACACCCTCACTCGGGGACATTTTTGTTTAATCGCTGAAAATGCTATTATTCAGCGGTTTTGTGATGAACAGGAACCATTATGGCTCAGATTAGTCGTTCGGCGCTGGTCCCGTTTAGTGCCGGGCAGATGTACCAACTTGTAAATGACGTGGATGCCTATCCGCAATTCCTGCCGGGTTGTACCGGAAGCCGCGTGCTGGATGCGTCTGATAATCAGATGACGGCATCCGTGGATGTGTCGAAAGCGGGCATCAGCAAAACGTTTACCACCCGCAACACCCTGACGGATAACCAGAGCATTCATATGCAACTGGTTGATGGGCCGTTCCGCAAGCTGACCGGCGGCTGGACGTTCGTCTCGCTGGGCGATGACGCCTGTAAGGTTGAGTTAAGCCTGGAGTTCGAATTCACCAACATGCTGGTAGAGATGGCCTTTGGACGTATCTTCAAAGAGCTTGCCAACAGCATGGTGCAGGCCTTCACTCAGCGTGCCAAAGAGGTTTATCGTGCCTGATATCTCCGTCGAGGTAGTCTATGCCTTGCCTGAAAAGCAGTATCAGCTTTACGTGAAAGTGGAGCAGGGCAGCACGGTAGAGCAGGCCATCCTGAAGTCAGGCCTGCTGGAACTGCGGCAGGAGATTGACCTCGCCAGCAACAAAGTCGGCGTCTACAGTCGACCAGTGAAGCTGGATGATGTGGTTCAGGAGGGTGATCGTATTGAGATCTATCGTCCGCTGATTGCCGATCCTAAAGAGTTGCGTCGTCAGCGCGCAGAGCGAGCGGCAGAAAGTAAAAAATAAGTCGTTATATCGCCTGAAATAGCGAATAACAGGCATAAAAAAGGCGCTCAATGCGCCTTTTTTGCTGTCTTTAAAACGGTCTGTCGTGAAATCAGTCGTTGTTCTTAGACAGATTCTGCTTGTTATCGATGTTGGTCAGAACACCGTTGCCATCAAAGGTCAGCGTCAGCGTCTGCTGCTTCACGCTCTCATGGCCTGGCTCCTGACGGAAAACGTAATACCAGACGTTGCTGCCAAACGGATCTTTCATCATCGGCGTACCGAGCGTGTAAGCCACCTGCTGCTGTGTCATACCGGTATGGATCTTGGCCACATCGTTGGCAACCAGATAGTTACCCTGGTTGATATCAGGACGATAGACCACGCGCTCTAAGGTGGAACATCCGGCGGTCATCATCAACATTACCACTGCCGCGGCAGTCAGCGTTTTACAGCGCATCTATACATTCCTTTTCCGGGGCCAAACGCCTTTAACAGGCGGCTTTCTTGCCATCAAAATCTGAACTCTGCCTGCGGCAGGCTTTATTACTCTGACAACATAAGTGCCGATGATAATAAACCTTTTCGCCGTTGGAAACCTCTACAGAGCAAGCATATGACCACGGTACGTTAAAAAAGTGCGCTGCTATGCGGCTAAAAGTTCTTTTGCGTTGGCCAGGGTATTGCGTGTCACCTCGCTGCCGCCCAGCAGTCGCGCCAGCTCCTGCAGACGCGCTCGCTTGTCCAGCGGCTGCATATGAGTTTCGGTCATCGCGCCATCGGTCTCTTTACTGACATAGAAGTGCTGATGTCCGCAACCGGCAACCTGCGGCAGGTGGGTGACGCACATGACCTGGGTCGATTCACCCAGCTGACGCAGCAGTTTACCGACGACGGCAGCGGTCGGGCCGCTGATCCCGACATCGACTTCATCGAAAATCATCGCCGGCGTTTCCATTTTCTTCGCGGTGATCACCTGAATCGCCAGCGCGATACGTGACAGTTCACCGCCCGAAGCGACTTTGCCTAACGGCTGCAGTGGCTGGCCTGGGTTGGTCGTCACCTGGAAATCGACGCGGCTTGCACCGTCTGCCGTCAGCTGATCCGGATTAAAGGTCAGCGCGATTTTAAACTGGCCGTGTGGCATTGAGAGCAGGTGCATACTCTGCGTAATCAGCTGCTGCAGTTCATCAGCAAAGTGGCTGCGCTGCTGATGCAGTTGCTCTGCACTTTGCAGTGCCGCCTGGTAATGTTCACCCACCAGCGATTGCAGGCTTTCCTGATCGCTTTCGTGCTGTGACAGCAACTCCGCTTCCGCCAGCAGTTGCTGATGCAGTTCAGGCAGCGCTTCTGGCGTGACGTGATGCTTACGCGCCAGCGCAATCTGGCGGGAAATACGCTTTTCCAGTTCGTACAGGCGATTGGGGTCCAGATCAAGGCTGTCGCAGTAGTGACGCAGTTCGTCGCTGGCTTCGCTCAGCTGAATCGCCGCCTCTTCCAGCAGGTTATGAACGCCGTTCAGTTTCTCATCCAGCGAGGTCAGTTCTGAAATCATCTCACGCGCAGTGTAGAGCAGGCTGTTGAGATTATTGTCATCGCTGTCTGCTAACAGCTGCAGCGCCTGCTGGCTGGTCGACAGCAGCTGTCCGCTGTTGGCCAGGCGCTTGTACTCTTCGTCAATCTGCTCATATTCGCCCTGCTGCGGCGCGAACTCGTTCAGCTCTTTAAGCTGATACTGCAACAGCTCGCGACGTGATTCGCGCTCCTGCGCCTGCTGCTGATGCAGCGCGAGGGTGCGACAGCTCTGGTGCCAGGTCTGATAACTGGCGCGCATTTGCTGCAGGAGATCGTCGTGACCGGCATAAGCATCCAGCAGGTGCTTCTGATGATCGGGTTTGAGCAGAAGCTGATGGGCATGCTGACCGTGAATCTGGATCAGCAGCTGGCCCAGATCGCGCAGCTGAGAAAGTGGCACCGCTGTACCATTGATAAAGCCACGGGAACGACCATCAGCACTGATCACCCGGCGCAGCAGGCACTCATTGCCATCGTCGAGTTGATTATCCATCAGCCAGCGCTGAGCAGAAGGGGAGGACTTAAGCTGGAAGCGGGCACAGAGGTCAGCCCGGCTGGCACCCTGACGCACCATGTCAGCATCGGCACGGCCGCCCAGACATAATCCCAGCGCATCAATCGCGATAGACTTACCGGCACCGGTTTCACCAGTGATTGCCGTCATGCCGCGTTGGAAATCAATGTCGAGCTCACGAACGATAGCGAAATTACTGATGGTCAGTTGGGCCAGCATAGGTTCACCTGTACGAATAAACACATATGGTTTTTCATACAGTATAAACTGGTTTTTTGTCCAGTAAAGAGGTGAGGCCGGTTTTCAGAACAATTTTTTTGACCAGCCCAGTTTTGAACTCAGCGTATTGAAATAGCTGTAGTTTTTAGGATGAATTAAATCAAGATGACCGGCACTGCGCCGAATCAGTACATCCTCACCTTCCTGAATTGGCAGCGCAATCTGGCTATCACAGCTGATTTCCAGGTCGCTACGGCGTGAAGAAAAGCGCAGACGGATGGTACTGCTGCTGTTAATGACCAGTGGCCGCGCTGACAGCGTATGCGGGAACATTGGCACCAGCACAATCGCTTCGAGTGATGGCGTCAGAATCGGGCCACCCGCAGAGAGGGAATAGGCGGTAGAGCCGGTGGGGGTCGAAATAATCAGCCCATCAGAGCGCTGGGAAAAGGCGAACACTTCATCAATGTAGACTTCAAATTCGATCATGTGCGCGACTTTACCGGGATGCAGCACCACTTCGTTGATGGCGGAGCCAATTCGTGGTGAGCAGTCAGATTTGCACACCTGCGCTTCCAGCAGAAAGCGGCTCTCGACGAAATAGTTACCCTGAAGCACCTCATCCAGCTGTTGCTGCGCATTGTCCGGGTCAAGGTCGGTGAGAAAACCGAGGTTACCGCGGTTAATGCCAATCACTTTGATATCATAGCGCGCCAGCACTCGCGCTGCGCCCAGCATGTTACCGTCACCGCCCACGACGACCGCTAAATCAGCCTGCTGACCAATCTCCGCCAGCGTGCCGGTCTGCACGTCGTGAAGCGACAGCTCCTGCGCAATCTGCTTCTCCACGATCACTTGATAACCTTTGGCTGTCAGCCAGCGCCAGAGCATCTCATGCGTGGTTAACGCGGTGGGATGGCGCGGATGACCCACGATACCAATGCAGTTAAAGTGTTTGTTCATCTGGTCGGTGTTCCTTATAAGCCAAAACGGCAAGGCAATGTGATAGGTTCCCTTGAATCCGTCATACCAATCCCCATAATAAGCCAACCAGCGAAATGAATGTGCAAAACGCGGAGAAATTCATGAGTAGTAAAGAACAGAACACCCCAAACGAGCAAGTCTCAGACGAAATTCAGCAGGATCAGCAGCAACCTCAGGAAGCGGAGACAGCAGCAGAGGTGGATCCGCGTGATGAGCGTATTGCTCAGCTCGAAGCTGAATTAGCGCAGTCGCAGACCGGTGTACGCGATGCCCAACTGCGTGCGCAGGCTGAGGTTGAGAACATTCGTCGTCGTGCCGAGATGGACGTTGAGAAGGCGCACAAGTTTGCGCTGGAGAAGTTTGCCAACGAACTGCTCCCGGTCATCGACAGCCTGGAACGTGCGCTGGAAGTGGCCAATAAAGAGGACCCACAGCTGGCATCCATGATCGAAGGGATTGAACTGACGCTGAAGGGCCTGCTCGGTGCCGTGCGTAAGTTCGGTGTTGAAGTGGTCGGCGAAACCGGCGTGCCATTCAACCCTGAAGTCCATCAGGCGATGTCGATGATGGAGTCTGAAGAATTTGAACCTAACCATGTCATGCTGGTGATGCAGCGTGGCTATACGCTGAATGGTCGCCTGCTGCGCCCGGCGATGGTTGCGGTTTCTAAAGCTAAAAGCTGATTCAACCTGAATCCTGTTACACGGCCGCGCACTGACGCGGCCGTGTGCGTTTGGGCGCTATTCAGGTAAGACCGGCGTCCAGTCCACCGGCTTTTTACCGGCAGCGCTCAGCAGTTCATTGGTCGTTGAGAAGTGTTTGCTGCCGAAAAATCCACGGTGCGCGGAGAGCGGCGAGGGGTGCGGCGCCTGCAGCACATGATGGCGCTTGCGATCGATAATGCTGCCTTTCTTCTGCGCATGTGAGCCCCACAGCAGGAAAATCACCCCTTCACAGTGCTGGTTAATCGCCGCAATCACGTTGTCCGTAAAGGTCTCCCAGCCAAAACGAGCATGGGAATGGGCTTTACCCGCCTCAACCGTTAACACCGTGTTCAGCAACATCACCCCCTGTTTTGCCCAGCTCTCAAGAAAGCCGTGATCGGGTTTCCGGAAGCCGGGAATATCCTGCATCAGCTCTTTATAGATATTCTGCAGTGAGGGCGGTACCTGAACGCCCGGCAGCACCGAGAAAGCCAGCCCGTGCGCCTGATTCGGCCCGTGATAGGGATCCTGCCCCAGAATCACGACGTTGACGTCACCGAGTTCCGTCAGGCGAAACGCATTGAACACATCTTTCTGCGGTGGATAGACGGTTATGCCCGCGGCGCGTTCATCGGCGACCTGCTTCAGCGTCTCAATAAAATAGGGTTTCTCTTTCTCTTCAGCCAGCACGTCGTGCCAGGTCAGCTTTTCAGCCATGTTTAACTCCCTTAACGTTAGTGGAGTAAGCTTAGCCGTTCCTGTTGCTGACCTGAAGGCAAAAATAATTTGAAAAATAAAAATTATTTTTAGCTGGCAGGCATTTTGAGATCAATGGTTTAGCTAAAAAGCGCGCTGAATGGCTGATTAATATTGATACAGGTCAAGGCTGTGTCGAATGAATGATGGTATACCGGGGCCTCAAATTTGATTTATTCACGTATTATCCGGGAGACGCAATCATGATCACTGGTATCCAGATCACTCAAACTAACAATTCACAACTTCTGAACTCTTTCTGGCTGCTGGATGAAGAGAAAGCTGAAGCGCGTTGCCTGTGTGCAAAAGCGGGCTATGAAGAAGATCAGGTTGTCGCCATCAGCGAACTGGGCGAATTCGCTTACCGTGAAGTGCCGGTTGAAATCAAACCTCAGGTCCGCGTTGAAGGCGGACAGCATCTGAACGTCAACGTTCTGCGTCGCGAAACACTGGAAGATGCGGTAAAACATCCTGAAAACTACCCGCAGCTGACCATTCGTGTTTCAGGCTATGCCGTGCGTTTTAACTCACTGACGCCAGAGCAACAACGCGACGTGATCACCCGTACCTTTACCGAAAGTCTGTAAGCCGCCTGAATTATCGGGTGCTGAAAATTAGCGCAAAGCGCACACAGCAATTTTTATTAATATTATGAAAGAGATAAGCAGTTAATTACCCGGCATGCGGATGCCAGTGTTGTGAAGAAAGGACACTGGTAGAAAAAACATTCTGAAAAGGCCGTAACTGATTATCAGATAAAAAAAATCGCCTCCTGTGAGGCGATTTTTTTATGCGTGTGATGTTTTATTCCGCATTCTCATTAGCTGGCGTCGTGCCGCTTGCCTTGCGGCGTTTGCCGACGTTTTTGGCATCACGATGGCGTTTTTTCACGCGCGGTTTTTCTGTTTCGCTCGCTTTCTTCTCAGCACGCTTTGCCAGCACCTTTTTCGACGGTTTACCCGTAGTTTTAGCACCAGGCGCACGCGTTTCAGGGCGCAGCTCATCAATCACACGCGCTTTGATCGGCTCGTTCACATAGCGTGTGATTTTGCCCAGCAGCACGAAGTCATGCGCTTCAACCAGCGAAATGGCGATGCCTTTACGTCCCGCACGACCGGTACGACCGATGCGGTGCAGATAGGTGTCGGCGGTACGCGGCATGTCATAGTTGAAAACGTGGCTGACATCTTCAACATCAATACCACGGGCTGCGATATCCGTTGCTACCAGCACGTTAACGCGTCCTTCACTCAGACGCTTAATCGCTTCGTTACGCTTGGCCTGAACCATTTCACCTTCAAGATAGCTGCTACGAATCCCCGCTTCGTGCAGCCAGCTCACCAGTTCATGCAGACGTTCACGCTTACGTACGAACACAATGCTGCGCGTTACATCCGGCTGCTGCAGCAGATGAATCAGTAATTTGGTCTTGTGCTGCAGATCATCAGCGCGATAGTACCACTGCTGGATCTTTTTGCGCTCGCGACGACTCGGATCCGCTTCCAGTTCAACCGGTTCGTTCAGCAGACGCTCGGCGAAGTCACGGATATTGTCGCCTTCCAGCGTGGCGGAAAACAGCATGGTTTGCTTGCGCCAGCGCGTTTCAGCCGCGATGGTTTCGATATCCTGAGCAAAGCCCATATCAAGCATGCGGTCCGCTTCATCCAGCACCAGCGTTTCTACGGCGCGGCAGTCAAAGTTTTCTTCTTTGATGTACTGCAGCAGACGTCCGGTGGTCGCGACCACGATATCCTGGTTTTCGCTGAAGACTTCGGCATGGTTCATGTAAGCCACGCCACCGGTGATCGTGGCGATGTCCAGATGCGTATGTTTCGCCAGCTCACGCGCATGATCGGCAACCTGCATCGCCAGTTCACGGGTCGGGGTCACAATCAGGATGCGTGGCGGCCCGGATTTCTTGCGCGGAAAATCAAGCAGGTGCTGCAGCGCCGGTAACAGATACGCGGCGGTTTTCCCGGTTCCTGTAGGTGCCGAACCCAGAACGTCACGGCCCTCCAGCGCGGGCGGAATTGCAGCAGCCTGGATCACTGTTGGGCGCGTAAAGCCTTTTTCCTGCAACGCTTGTAGCAGGCTTTCGTCGAGTTCGAGTTCGGAAAATGTGGTTACTGTCATGGTCTACCTCAGTTTGGGGCGCTGATTATAGACAGATCAGACTGAATCTTCATCTGTTAATCCGTTTCCGCTGCGCCTGGGGTTGTCTGCTGCGTGAATTCCCACTGTCGTCACGTTACACTCATGCGCTGCCGTGCGGCAGGAAAAAACGATGGTAGTGACGAATGATGCAGGATAAGCCGCGTGAACGGCCTCAGTTAAACAAGAACGGATTTACCTTTAAACAATTTTTTGTTGCCCACGATCGCTGTGCGATGAAAGTGGGCACCGATGCCATTCTGCTTGGTGCCTGGGCGCCGGTCGCCGGAGTCAGACGCATTCTGGATATTGGCAGTGGCAGCGGATTAATCGCACTGATGCTGGCGCAGCGCACGCCGTCACAGGTCCAAATCGATGCGGTGGAGTTAGAACCTGAAGCCGCACAGCAGGCGCAGGAGAATATGCAGCAGTCGCCGTGGCCTGAACGTATTCAGGTTCATCAGCAGGATATCGCCAGCTGGGCTGAGCAGTGCGATAAACGTTACTCGCTGATTGTCAGCAATCCCCCTTATTTTACGCCGGGCGTAGCCTGTTCTACCGTGGCACGGGACAATGCACGCGCGACAGCCTCGCTCGATCATCAGACGCTGTTACGCAGTGCAGCCTTATTAATTGAAGAAGAGGGGATGTTCTGCGTGGTGCTGCCCGTCGATATTGGGCAGACGTTTATCACCCTGGCGCAGGCCGATGGCTGGCATTTGCGTTTCCGGCTGGACGTGGCGGAATATGCCCATCGTCCGCCGCACCGCGTCGTACTGGGTCTGTCGCCGCAGGCTGGGGAAACGCTGCTGGAGCGTCTCGCAATCCGCGCACCAGACACCCGCTATTCCGATGAGTGGTGTAGCCTGACGCAGGACTTTTACCTCTTCATGTAACCCAGCGGGGTCAGAATAGTCGGCAGCGCTTCTGGCAGTAAGTCCGGATAGTCACGGATATAGTGCAGGCCGCGACTCTCTTTTCGCTCCAGCGCGCAGCGTACCATCAGGTCAGCGACCTGCACCAGATTCCGCAGCTCCAGCAGATTATTGGAGAGGCGGAAGTGGTGATAATACTCATCGATTTCCTGCTGAAGCAGATTGATGCGGCGCAGCGCCCGCTCCAGCCGCCGGGTGGTGCGGACGATGCCCATATAATCCCACATGAATAACCGCAGCTCGTGCCAGTTATGCTGGATCACTACGCGTTCATCGGCGTCATCAACCTGACTCTCATCCCATGCAGGAAGGGCAGTGACGGCTTCGATGCCGGGCAGGGTACGCATCAGCTCCTCTGACGCGGACCAGCCATACACCAGGCACTCCAGCAGCGAATTGGAGGCCATGCGGTTAGCGCCATGCAGGCCGGTATAACTCACTTCACCAATGGCATACAGGCCACTGACATCGGTCTGACCATGCTGATCGACGACGACGCCACCGCAGGTGTAGTGCGCGGCGGGCACGATCGGAATCGGCTCTTTGGTCAGGTCAAAGCCAAAGGTCAGCAACTTCTCATAGATCATCGGGAAGTGTGCGCGCACAAATTCTTCAGGCTGGTGGCTGATATCCAGATACATACAGTCCACACCCAGCCGTTTCATCTCGTGGTCGATAGCGCGGGCAACAATATCGCGCGGGGCCAGTTCGGCGCGTTCATCGAAGTCGGGCATAAAACGACTGCCATCGGGACGTAACAGCCAGGCACCTTCTCCGCGTAACGCTTCGGTTAACAGGAAATTCTGCGCCTGAGGATGAAACAGGCAAGTCGGATGAAACTGATTAAATTCCAGATTGGCTACCCGGCAACCCGCGCGCCACGCCATCGCGATGCCATCACCGGAGGCGATGTCAGGGTTAGTAGTATATTGATAGACTTTGGCGGCACCGCCCGTTGCAACGACGACGGCCCGCGCCCGACAGGTTTCGACCTGCTCGCGATTGCGATTCCAGATCCACGCACCCACCACCCGCCGAGCGCCAGGCAGGCCGATTTTATCTGAAAGAATCAGATCGACCGCGTTGGTGCGCTCCAGAATCCGGATGTTAGGGTGGCTTAATGCCTGGCTCACCAGCGTGGTTTCTACCGCGTGGCCGGTGGCGTCAGCACTGTGCAGAATGCGGCGATGACTATGGCCGCCTTCGCGCGTCAGGTGATAACGCATGTCACCCGCCGCCTGCGGATCGAGATCAAACGCAACGCCGTTGTCGATCAGCCACTGCACGCAATGCCGGGCATTACTGGCAATAAACGACACTGCCTCACGGTCGCATAATCCCGCGCCGGCAATCAGGGTATCTTCGATATGTGACTCGATGCTGTCCGTCTCATCAAATACCGCAGCAATACCGCCCTGCGCATAAAGGGTTGCCCCTTCATTGACCTGCGCTTTACTGAGGACGGTCACCTGATACTGTTTTGCCAGCCGTAACGCCAGCGACAGTCCAGCCGCACCGCTGCCCACAATCAACACATCACACTGATAATCCGGGTTCGCATTCATCATAATGTTTAATTTACTAAACAAGACCAGGACTGAGCATAAGCCTAACAGGGATTTCTGTGAAGTATTTTAAACATCAGATGCGCGCGTTAATCTGACAATTATCTAAAGTCACCTATAATCAGTAAGTTAAAAACAGGCCGTTTCAGCCGTGGTTTTTTATAGCAAACTTATTAAACCTAAAGGATTTAATGATGAAAAAGCTGTTGTCATAGGTTACTCTGCCTGCGATTTACGCTCCTGACACTGAACGAAAACGAACAACCTGTGTTATCTCCATCGGAGCGGTAAATATCACGGCGGGAAGTGAACTTCGCACCACATCACAACTCTAAGCGCATGCTTGCTCAGAACATGAGATGTGCTGGCAGTTACTTTATGCATATGAAAAATTTGGGGAGACATTACCTCGGATGAGCGAGCAGTTAACGGATCAGGTCCTTGTCGAGCGGGTACAGAAGGGAGATCAAAAAGCGTTCAACTTACTGGTGATTCGTTACCAGCATAAAGTGGCGAGTTTGGTTTCACGCTATGTTCCCTCGGGCGACGTGCCTGATGTAGTACAGGAATCGTTTATTAAAGCGTATCGCGCACTGGACTCTTTCCGGGGCGATAGCGCGTTTTATACCTGGCTGTACCGCATTGCGGTAAACACAGCGAAAAATTACCTGGTTGCTCAGGGGCGTCGTCCGCCATCCAGCGATGTGGATGCGATTGACGCAGAAAATTTCGAAAGTGCGGGTGCATTAAAAGAAATTTCGAACCCTGAGAACTTAATGTTGTCTGACGAATTGAAACAAATTGTCTTTCGTACCATCGAGGCGCTACCCGAGGACTTGCGTATGGCAATCACCCTCAGGGAACTTGACGGTCTGAGTTATGAAGAGATCGCCGTCATTATGGATTGCCCGGTAGGCACTGTTCGATCACGTATCTTCCGTGCGCGAGAGGCCATTGATAACAAAGTTCAACCGCTTATCCAACGTTAGTGATAACGGCTACTGGAAGGGTACATAGGCATGCAGAAAGAAAAACTTTCCGCTTTAATGGATGGTGAGACCTTAGATAACGAGCTGTTTTCCGCCTTGTCTAAGGACGCAGAACTACAGAAAAGCTGGGCGAGCTATCATCTTATTCGCGATACCATGCGCGGTGATGTGGGCGATGTCCTGCATTTTGATATCTCTGCGCGCGTCGCTGCTGCTATCGAAAAAGAACCGTTGCGTACGGTTACCACGCTGATCCCTGAAGCTCAGCCAGAACCTTCCCGCTGGGAAAAAATGCCGTTCTGGAAAAAAGCGCGCCCGTGGGCTGCGCAACTGACTCAGGTGGGCGTAGCTGCCTGTGTGTCACTGGCCGTGATCGTGGGTGTTCAGCACTACAACCAGCCGCAGGGTAGCGCCACGCAGACCTCTGACTCTCCGGTGTTTAATACGCTGCCGATGATGGGTAAAGCTTCACCGGTGAGCCTGGGCGTGCCGTCTGATGCCTTTGACACCAACAGCTCAAATCAGCAGGTTCAGGATCAGCGTCGTCGCGTAAACGCCATGCTGCAGGACTATGAACTGCAACGTCGTCTGCATGCTGATCAGCTGCAGTTTGAAACCGATGCGCCAAAACAGGCGCAGGTTGATGTTCCCGGAAACCAGTCATTAGGACAGCAGCAGCAGTAATGAAGCCGCTTTGGTATGCTGTTAGCCTGCTGACAGGCAGCCTGTTGTGGTCATCTGCCGCCCCGGCGCAAACTACTGCGTCCGGGGCGCTATTGCAGCAGATGGAGCAGGCAAGTCAGAACCTTAACTACGAATTTGCCTATATCAACGTCTCGCGCATCGGCATTGAATCGCTGCGTTATCGTCATGCTGTGATCGATAACCGGATATTCGCGCAGCTGTTGCAGATGGATGGGCCACGTCGGGAAGTGATCCAGCGTGGCAACGATATCAGCTACTTCGAACCCGGCCTTGATCCTTTCTCGCTCCCTGGCAATCACATTATTGACGCTTTGCCGTCGGTGATTTTTGCTGACTTCACCAAGCTCGCCACTGCCTACGATTTTATTACCGTGGGACGCTCGCGCATTGCCGATCAGATGTGTGATGTGTTGCGCATCGTGTCACGCGATGGCACGCGTTACAGCTATGTGGTCTGGCTGGATGTCGATACCAAGCTGCCGCTGCGCATCGACCTGCTCGATCGTGATGGTGAAACGCTGGAGCAGTTCCGCGTCATCAGCTTTGCGGTGGATGAAGGGGTGCGCAATCTGATGCAGGGGCTGGAGAAAGCGAATCTGCCACCGTCGCTGTCCGTGCCGAAAGGGGACGCGGTTACCGTTGCCTGGCAGCCAGGCTGGATACCCGCAGGCATGTCGCTGGTGTCGCAGAATCGTCGCACGCTGCCGGGGCTGAACAAAAATATTGAGTCGAAGCTCTACAGCGATGGTCTGTTTAGTTTCGCGATCAACGTGACGCCAGCTGATAAAAGCAGCACAACCCAGACATTGCGCACTGGGCGTCGTACGGTCCAGACCGTTGTGCGCAATAATAACGAAATTGCGGTGATCGGCGAATTACCGCCCTCAACCGCAAAACGTATTGCGGACAGCATCGACCTGGGGTCACAAAAATGATGAGAGAATGGGCCACCGTGGTGGCATGGCAGGATGGCATTGCCACACTGCACACTGAAGCAAAAACGTCCTGCAACAGCTGCCAGGCACGCAAAGGCTGTGGCAGCCATATGCTGAACAAACTCGGTCCGAAGAATGCTCACGTGATGCAGATTGCCAGCAGCAAGCCGCTGCAGCCGGGACAGCGCATTGAGTTAGGCATCAAAGAGAGCAGCCTGCTGGGTTCAGCGCTGCTGGTCTATATGACGCCGCTGTTTGGCCTGTTTGTGGTTGCCGGATTGTTTCAGTCGCTGTTCAGCAGCGATCTGGCGGCCGCCTGTGGCGCACTGCTGGGCGGCATCGGCGGTTTTATTGTCGCGAAAGGCGTTTCAATGAAATTTGGCGATCGCGAAGCCTTTCAGCCGGTCATTCTGAACATTGCCCTCCCTCCCGATGCGCTGCGTGTTGAAAGCGAAGCGTAATGTACGTCCAGGCCGCGCATCCCGCGGCCTTTGTCCGTTCTGCCTTGCGCAGATATCTGTTTCGCTTCCACCACGTTCCATTCTTTTATGCGCGGCGTTAACAGTGTAATATGCGTCGTCATTAATGAGGCTGACAGGATTGTGGGTAAAGAGCGATCTTCCTGAATGTGTCTGTGCTCAGATTTTCAACTGAATTTTAAGCGAAGATATCCCTATAAATGAAGCACATAAGAAATTTCTCCATCATCGCTCATATCGACCATGGTAAATCTACGCTCTCTGACCGCCTTATTCAGATCTGCGGTGGCCTCTCTGACCGTGAAATGGCTGCGCAGGTTCTTGACTCTATGGATCTGGAGCGGGAGCGTGGCATTACTATCAAAGCACAGAGCGTCACACTCGATTACCACGCGAAAGACGGCGAAACTTACCAGCTCAATTTCATCGATACTCCGGGCCACGTAGACTTCTCTTATGAAGTTTCCCGCTCACTGGCTGCCTGCGAAGGTGCATTGCTGGTGGTGGATGCGGGTCAGGGTGTTGAAGCGCAGACACTGGCGAACTGCTACACCGCGATGGAGATGGATCTGGAAGTAGTGCCGGTTCTGAACAAAATTGACCTGCCGGCCGCCGATCCCGATCGCGCTGCGCAGGAGATTGAAGATATCGTCGGCATCGATGCGGCTGATGCGGTGCGCTGCTCCGCTAAAACCGGCGTCGGCGTTCCGGACGTGCTGGAACGCTTAGTGCGCGATATTCCGCCGCCGGAAGGCGATCCGGAAGGCCCGCTGCAGGCGCTGATTATCGATTCCTGGTTTGATAACTACCTGGGCGTTGTCTCGCTGGTGCGTGTGAAAAACGGCACCATGCGTAAAGGTGACAAGATCAAAGTCCTCAGCACCGGCCAGGTTTATAACGCTGATCGCCTGGGCATCTTTACCCCGAAACGTGTCGATCGTAATGAACTGAACTGCGGTGAAGTCGGCTGGCTGGTCTGCGCCATCAAAGATATTCTCGGCGCACCGGTAGGGGATACCCTGACCACCGCCCGCAACCCGGCAGACAAAGCGCTGCCAGGCTTTAAAAAAGTGAAGCCGCAGGTTTATGCCGGTCTGTTCCCGATCAGCTCTGACGACTATGAAGCGTTCCGTGATGCGCTCGGCAAGCTGAGCCTGAACGATGCTTCGCTGTTCTATGAGCCAGAAAGCTCAACGGCGCTGGGCTTTGGTTTCCGCTGTGGCTTCCTCGGTCTGCTGCACATGGAGATCATCCAGGAGCGTCTGGAGCGCGAATACGACCTCGATCTGATTACCACTGCACCGACGGTAGTGTATGAAGTCGTGACCACCGGCGGCGAAATTGTTCATGTCGACAGCCCATCCAAGCTGCCGCCACTGAATAACATCGAAGAACTGCGTGAGCCGATCGCGGAATGTCACATGCTGCTGCCGCAGGAGTATCTGGGCAATGTTATCACGCTCTGTATTGAGAAGCGTGGCGTGCAGACCAACATGGTTTACCACGGCAATCAGGTTGCACTGACGTATGAAATTCCGATGGCAGAAGTGGTCCTCGACTTCTTTGACCGTCTGAAATCCACCTCGCGCGGTTATGCCTCGCTGGATTACAACTTCAAACGTTTCCAGCCTTCAGACATGGTGCGCGTCGACGTACTGATTAACTCTGAACGTGTGGATGCGCTGGCGCTGATTACCCACCGCGACAATGCGCCTTATCGCGGCCGCGATCTGGTTGAGAAAATGAAAGAGCTCATCCCGCGTCAGCAGTTTGATATTGCGATTCAGGCTGCGATTGGTAACCACATTATCGCGCGTTCAACCGTTAAACAGCTGCGTAAAAACGTTCTCGCCAAGTGTTATGGCGGTGACGTCAGTCGTAAGAAGAAACTGTTGCAGAAACAGAAAGATGGTAAGAAGCGTATGAAGCAGGTTGGTAACGTTGAGCTGCCACAGGAAGCGTTCCTCGCCATTCTGCATGTCGGTAAGGACAGCAAATAAGGATTTCCAATGGCTAATATGTTCGCCCTGATTCTGGCGATAGCGACACTGATTACTGGCATCGTCTGGGTAATTGATCGTTTCAAATGGGCACCCGAGCGTCGCGCGAAACAGGCGGCGGCGCAGGCCCAGACCGGTAATGCGCTTGACAGCAAAACGCTGGCGAAAGTCTCTTCACAGCCAGGCTGGGTTGAGACCACCGCGTCTGTATTCCCGGTGCTGGCCGTGGTTTTCATCGTGCGTTCGTTTATTTACGAACCGTTCCAGATTCCCTCTGGCTCGATGATGCCAACACTGCTGATTGGCGACTTTATCCTGGTGGAGAAGTTTGCTTACGGCATTAAAGATCCGATTACCCAGACGACGCTGATCCCAACCGGTCAGCCGAAGCGTGGCGACATTGCGGTATTTAAATACCCGAAAGATCCGAGCCTGGACTACATTAAGCGCGTTATTGGCCTGCCAGGCGATAAAGTCATCTATGATCCTTACAGCAAAACGCTGACGGTGAAACCGACCTGTGGTGATGATAAAGCCTGCGACACAGCGTTAGCAGTGACTTACACCGACGTTGAGCCAAGCAATTTTATTCAGACCTTTAGCGGCTTTGATGGCAACGAAACCGGCAACGGTTTTTATCAGGTGCCACAGGGCGATACCCTGCGCGGTGGTCTGCGCCTGGGAACCCGCAAAGAGACAATCGGTAACGTGACGCATGACATTCTGCTGGTTAACGAAGCGCAGAGTCAGGCAGGCATGTATTATCAGCAGCCAGGTCAGCCGCAGGCGAGCTGGGTCGTGCCGAAAGGGCAATACTTCATGATGGGCGACAACCGTGATAACAGCGCCGACAGCCGTTACTGGGGCTTTGTCCCTGAGCGTAATCTGGTCGGCAAAGCGGTCGCTATCTGGATGAGCTTTGAGAAACAAGAAGGTCAGTGGCCAACCGGCGTGCGATTCAGTCGCATCGGCGGTATCCACTAATAATTTTGTCTGATTAACAGGCAAATCGGGTGGCCTCCTCAGGGAGGCCACTGCACACCAAACGGAACGTGTTGGACTGCCAGCCCCGTTTGGTATGCAGAGTCACAGACGCAACAAAGAACTGGAATCGCATGAACCCCATCCTGATTAACAAGCTTCAGCGCAAACTGGGCTACACTTTTACTCATTCGGAACTGTTACAGCAGGCCCTGACTCACCGCAGCGCCAGCAGTAAGCACAACGAACGCCTGGAATTTCTTGGCGATTCTATTCTTAGCTATGTGATTGCGAATGCCCT
>Ga0157367_1000066_pt1 | contig 50547 bp, 46 predicted proteins | sample AttbisABBM2_FD_113142 | JGI IMG/M metagenome (GOLD analysis project Ga0157367, IMG submission 113142) | Fungus gardens microbial communities from leaf cutter ant in Botucatu, State of São Paulo, Brazil - Atta bisphaerica ABBM2 | ecosystem: Host-associated > Fungi > Mycelium > Unclassified ... | reverse complement strand
GACGACGTCAGCTACAAGCCGCTCGACGATCCGAACCTCGTGTCGCCGATCATCATGAGCATGCGGATGCTCGACGAATCGGAGGACATCCGCGCGATGCAGGCGCTGATCTATCGGCTCTACGACGAAGCGAAGATGGATTACCTGCCGCCGCAGCAGGAGTGACGGCGGCGCGACGACGACGTGATTGCCGATGCCGTGAACGCGTCAGGCGCGGGGCAGCGGCGGCGTGCATGCTTGACGGGTTGCCCGTCGCCGCGCCAACATGGCCGCCAACTTGCCGGACCGCATGCGTCCGGCCGCGTTCAAACATCCGACACACCGACATGACCGATATCGTGACCGAGGAGACCTGGATCGCGACGCCGCACGGGCGTCTCTTTGCGAAACGCTGGCGCGGCGCACCTGCGCCCGCCGCCGCCGCGTGCCCGATCGTGCTGCTGCACGATTCGCTCGGCAGCGTCGCGCTGTGGCGCGACTTTCCGGAACAGCTCGCGCAGGCGACGCGCCGCGACGTGATCGCCTACGACCGGCTCGGCTTCGGCGAGTCCGATCCGCATCCGGGGCAACTGTCGCCGACGTTCGTGCGCGACGAGGCCGACCATGCGTTTCACGCGCTGTGCGAGCAGCTCGGCATCGCGTCGTTCGTCGCGTTCGGCCACAGCGTCGGCGGCGGGATGGCGGCGGGGGCGGCCGCCGCGTATCCCGCCCGGTGCCGCGCGCTTGTCACGGTGGCCGCGCAGGCCTTCGTCGAGGCGCGCACGCTGGACGGCATTCGCGAGGCCGGGCGCCAGTTCGCGGAGCCGGGCCAGCTCGAGCGGCTCGCGCGCTATCACGGCGACAAGGCGGAATGGGTGCTGCGCGCGTGGGTCGATACGTGGCTGTCGCCGGCGTTTCGCGACTGGAGCCTCGACGACGTGCTGCCGCAGGTGCGCTGCCCGACGCTCGCGATTCATGGTGCGCAGGACGAGTACGGCTCGTCCGCGCACCCGGATCGCATCGCGTCGCGCGTCGCGGGGCCGTCGTCGGTCGTGATGCTGAAGGCGTGCGGGCACGTGCCGCATCGCGAGCAGGCAGGCGTCGTGCTCGATGCGGTGAAGGATTTTCTGGTGCGGCACGGGGTGTGAGCGATTCGATGCGCTATGCCCAATGGACCCGGACGATCGTTGCCGCGGCGTTGCTCGCATGCGGAGGCGCGGCATGCGCCGACGATGCGGGCAATCCGTTGCACAAGCTGGAGATCGGCCGCCTCACGGTTTTCCAGAAGTATTCCAAATACCTGCGGTTCGAACTGGCCGACGGCCGGCGCGTTGCCGTAACCGATACGGCAGGCTTCTATTGGCCGCCGGTCAACGCCGACACGCAAGGGCGCTTCTACGTCGGCAACAAGGTCATCGATAGCGTCAGCGGCCGCATGGTAAAAACCGACCCGGACCGGCACGCGATCGTCCTCGGTTCCCGCTACACCGTGTCGGCCGACGACGCCCGTCATGCGGTGAAGATCCGGCGCGGCGCGCACGTATGCGAAGTCGACGTCAGGAAGCTGGGCCTCGATTCGGCGGACGAGCGTGCCAGCGCGTTCCTGCACGGCGCGATCCGCTTCGTGGATGCGGACGGGCCGCTGGTGGGCCTGGTGACGCTGCGCGGCTGGGACGCTGGCGATACCCGGTACCTCGCCGTCCGCATTGCGCCCGATACCTGCGCGGTCACGTCGACCGATCTCGGTAATCCGGATTTTCTCGTCGAACTGGGATGGACACCGGACGGACGCTGGTGGATCACGGGCGCGACCGAGGGAACGCTGATTCGCTCCGACGACGGCATCACTTGGACCACGACCAAATTGCCCGACCGCATTTCGCAGATGGTCAGTGCGTACGTGGTCGATCCGCGGCATGTGTGGCTCGCCGCCAATCATTCGGACATGACGAACGAGGACTACCCCGAGATCGTGTATTCGGAGGATGGCGGCAAGACGTGGACGCCGCTCACTTGGCAAAGCAAGCTGATGTCGCGCGTTCCACCATACTGGCTGGAAGGGCAAATGCGTGCGCGCGGCAAACCGGTGGGGAACGCGCCCAACGCGCGCTGACGCGCACGCCGGCGTATTCCCGCACCACCCGGGCGCCTGAGCGCCCGATCCGGCGGCGGTCAGAACGCGAGCTGAATCGCGAGATCGACCGCCAGCAGCGCAATCGAACAGCCGATGCCGAGCATCACGTTCGGCAGCCGGTGCTCGAAGTCGCGATCCTTGCGCATCGCCGCGCCGAGCAGGAAGACCGCTTCGACGACGATCTGCGCGCCGACGAACAGCAGCATCAGCAGATACTCGTAGCCCATCCCCTTGAAGCCGGCGAAGTGCATCCCGTGATCGCGGATCCACTGGCCGACGCGCAGCAGTTCGTAGACGAACAGCGCGGCGGGAAACAGGTAGCTGATGAAATAGGTAGGCGCGCCGGCGTGCCGTAGTTCGAAGTGGAAATGATGCGTGGTGGCCATCACGAATCCTCCTTGCAAACGGGGTTGCGATCGCGACGGCGTGCGCGTCCGAGGGTTTGCCCGGTGCACAGTGCGCAGCCGTACGCCACCAGCATACTGCCGCGCGGCGGATTTGGCATGAGCGGTGTATCGCAATGGCGACGCCGGCTTACGATTGCCGTACATCGGCTGCGATATCACGCCGCTTATGCACGTCGCGCGCCTTTCGACGGCGCCTTCATCTCCGCCCCTTCGACGAAAAACTTCGCGACCGCCTGAAACTCCCGCTTCAGCGACAGCCCCGGCGCGTTCAGCCAGCGCAGCATCGCAGCGAGATACAGGTGATGGAACCACGTCGCGAGCTGATCGGCAGGCAACGACGGGTTCAGTTCTCCCGACTGTTGCCCCGCGGCGATGAGCTGCTGCCACACGAGCGCGATGTCGCTGCCGTGCGCGTTGCCGCCTTCCGGTTCCGCCGCGTCGATGGTCAGGAAGCGGTGCTTCAGATACGCGAGCAGGTAGACCGGATGCTGCTCGCACCACGCGGCCGATGCGTCGAGCACGCACGCGATGCGCGACGCGAACGTCTTGCGACGCGCGACGTCGCGTTGCAGATGCGCGAGATCGCGTGCCAGCTCGCCTTCGAGCCAGTGCGCGAGCACGGCTTCCTTGGTCGGGAAATGGTTGTACAGCGTGCGCTTCGCGACGTCCGCGTCCGCCGCGATCTGCTCCATCGTGACCGTGTCGTAGCCGTGCGCGTCGAACAGGCGCGCGGCGGTTTCGGCGAGATGGGACAGCATCTGGATGCGCTTGCGCGCGCGGCGGCCCGGATCGTCGGAGGTGGATTCCATGGCGAAGGTCTTTACAGAAAGTGTACGAGTTGCATTAGTATACGACGTGCATTTTTGTGATGCCATTCCATCGTACTGCGTTCACGGAGTCCAGCATGAAGCTCGTCATCGTCACCTACGGCACCGAAGGCGATGCGCGCCCGCTTGCAGTGCTCGGCCGCGCGTTGATCGACGCCGGCCACGACGTGCGGCTGCTGGCCGATGCCGCGACGCTCGGCTCGGCCGCCGCGCTCGGCGTGCCGTCGGCCGCGCTGTCGGGCGACATCCGCCGCGCGCTCGCGCCGGGCGAGGCGTTGTCGGATGCGGTGAACGGACGGGGCGGCTTCAACGACACGTCGAAGGCGCTCGCCGCAATCGCGAATGCGAACACCGCCGCGTGGATGCGCGAAGTCGCCGACGCGTCGGCCGGCTGCGACGCGATCGTCGCATCGGGGCTCGCGGCGTTCGTCGGCCTGTCGGTGGCCGAGTATCGCGGCATTCCGGCGATCGGCGCGGGCCTCATCCCGATCACGCCGACGGCGGAATTTGCGTCGCCGTTCCTGCCGCCCGGCAAGCTGCCGCGCTGGCTGAACCGCGCGAGCCACCGGTTCGTGAATGCGCTGCTGTGGCATGCGTTCCGCCGCGCGACCAATGCAGCGCGAGCGAGCGTCTGCGGGTTGCCGCCGCGCAAGCGCGTGTGGACCGAACATCCGATGCTGTACGGCGTGTCGCCGGCGCTATTGTCCGGCCCCGCCGACTGGCCGGACCACGCGTGCGCGTGCGGCCAATGGAGCGTCGACGATCCGGCGTGGACGCCGCCGCCCGAGCTCGCCGCGTTTCTCGATGCCGGCGCGCCGCCGATCTATGTCGGCTTCGGCAGCATGGCGGGGTTTGACCGGCCGGCATTGGCCGGTGCGCTGGCAAAGGCGCTCGACGGCCGCCGTGCGCTGTTCTATCCGGGATGGAGCGGGATCGACGCGCGCACGCTGCCGGGCAATGTGTTCGTCGTCGGCGACACGCCGCATCGCTGGCTGTTGCCGCGCACGTCGATGGCGATTCATCACGGCGGATCCGGCACCACGCACTCGGCGGCGCGCGCGGGCGTGCCGTCGGTCGTCGTGCCGTTCGCGGGCGACCAGTTCTTCTGGGCGCACCGGCTGCGACGGCTCGGCGTGGCCGGCGCGCCGGTCGCGGGCCGGCGGATGCAGGCCGCCGAACTCGCGCGCGGCATCGCGTTCGCGGAACGCGCCGACACGCGGGCGCGCGCCGCGGAACTGGGCGCGCGAATGGCACGGGAGGAGGGGTTGCGGCGCGCGGTGGCCGCGCTCGAGCGCTGGGGCGCCCGCGTCAGAAATGCCCGGTAAAGCGATACCGGCTGCCCGGGTGCCACAGGTTGACGGTCGATGCGACCGCGCCTTGCGACCATGTGCGCCGGTGCAGCATCAGGCACGGCTCGCGTTCGTCCATCGTCAGCAGGCTGCGCGTTTCGGCGTCGGGCATCGCGGCCTCGATCCGGTATTCGACGCGCTGCAGCGGCGCGACGCGCATCAGGTACTGGTTCGGCGTGGTCGCGGTGAAGTCCTGCAGCGCGTATTCGGGCGCGCAGGCCGGATTGACCCAGCGTTCCTCGAGCTGCACGGGGGTGTCGTTCTCGAAGTGCAGCACGCGCGAATGGAAGATCGGGCTGCCCGCGTCGAGCTGCATCTCGTCGGCGAGCTTCGCATCGGCGACGCTCGCGCCGACCAGCAGCACCTGCGCACGATAGCCGTGGCCGCGCGCGGCGACTTCGTCGGAAATGCTGCGGATCGCGACGAGCGTCGATTCGTACTTCGGCGACGCGACGAACGTGCCCGAGCCGCGCGTGCGCGTCAGTACCTGCTCGGCGGTCAGCTCGCGCAGCGCGCGGTTGACGGTCATCCGCGCGACGTTGAATTCGCGCGCGAGCTCGTTCTCCGACGGCACCTGGTCGCCTTCCGCCCATTCGCCGGCATGAATGCGCGCGAGGATGAAATCCTTGATTTCCTGATAGATCGGTGTGGTCATGGGGATCGCAATTCCAGAGACGGCCGCCGCCCGCCACCGAATGCCGGCCCGGCGCGCGCCCGGCGCCGAGTGTACCGGTTTCCCGGCGGCACCGGCGCGAATTCCTGGATGATCCCTTGTCGGGCGGCGCGCGTCCATGCGGGATTGCACAGAGGCGCGCGCCCGCCGGTCAGAACCGGTGCCGCATGCCGACAGTGCCGACCACCTGCGTATTCGTCGACGACGCCGCCACGCCGTTGATGTTCGCGAAGCCGAGCGTCGCGCCCGACGGCACGCCGAACTGGTGCTGGTACACGCCTTCCACGTACACGTCGGTGCGCTTGCTCAGCGCGTAGTCGGCCATCAGCGTGACCTGGTGCCACTTCGGGCGGTGGGTGCCGGTGGCGTCGTCGTAGCGGCCGTTGGTGAACGTATACGCGCCGGCGAACGATACCGCCGGGTTCAGCGCGTAACGGGCGTTGACCTCGTAGTTGTCGAAGCGCAGCGAATTCACCGCGCCCGGCAGCGACGACGCGGCCGTTTCGTCGAACATCGAATGGGTCCACAGCGCGCCCACCGTCAGCCGGTCGAACGCGTAGCTGCCGCCGGCGCCCACCACGCGCTGGCGCGCGGCGGGGAAGTTCGGCGCGTCGTTGCTGGACAGCGCGCCGGCGAGCGTCGTGCCGCCGCGATTGAGCTGCAGGTAGGCCGCGCCGAGGTTGACGGGGCCGTTCGCATACGATACGCCCGCGCTGTACGCGCGGTTGTTCGAGAAGCCGGGCTGGTTGCTGAAGCCGTACAGGCCGCTGAACTGCACGCCGGCGATCGTCGGGCTCGTGTACTTCACCGCGTTGTCGATGTAGAACGAATCGTCGACGTTGTCGTTGTCGAACGGGTGCGCGGCGAGGTTGTTGCCGTCGCCGTTGTTCGACATCGCGAGCGGGCCGAGCATGTCGACGACGGAGTCGTATTGCCGGCCGAGCGTCAGCGTGCCGTAGCGGTCGCTCTGCAGCCCGACGTATGCGCGGCGGCCGAACATCGTGTTGCGGTACGACTGCGTGCCGTTGTTCAGGCTGAACCCGCTCTCGAGCCGGAACAGCGCATGCAGGCCGCCGCCCAGATCCTCCGCGCCGTTCAGGCCGAACACGGTGTTCGACAGCAGCCCGCTGCCCTGCTGCCAGGCGCTCTTGCCCGACTGGTTGTTCGTATAGGCGATGCCGGCGTCCAGCATGCCGTAGAGCGTGACGCTGCTTTGCGCGTGGGCGGCCACGCTGAACATGGCGAGGGACAGCGCGCCGACGACTTCTTTTTTCATTTTCGACTTCCTGGAAAGACCCGTTGCGACGGGGAACGACGAATGACGGAGATCCCGTCCTGAACCTGGCGGCGATTCTAGGAATTGCGGTGAAGAGACGGTGTATAGACTGTCGGCGCGTTTGAAAAAATCACATAAAGGCGAGAATTGCGTCGAATGCGTTTTTTACGGGTTTTTTACTCCACGCCCTGAAATTGAACACCGCTTTGATACGCGGATTCCTACACTGGCGCTTCCCATTCTCCCGTGGAGCGTGGGGTGTGACGGTGCCGCGGATGACCCGCGCACATCAAACAAAAACAGGGGAAAGCGATGTTGTGGATTTCCGGAGCCCTATCGGCCGTGCTCTTCATCTATCTCTTCCATGCGTTGATCAGGCCCGAGCGGTATTGATTCGCGCGATTCGACAGGAACAGGAAAATATCGGTGAATCTATGAGCGATCTGGTTTTCATACTGGTCACGCTGGCGTTCTTCGCGTTGACGGCCGGTTTCATCAACGGTCTGGACAGGATTTGAGCGAGCGTCGACATGTTCAATAATTTCATTCAATTCGCGATCGTCCTGGCGATCATGCTGGCGCTGGTGCCGGTGGTCGGCAAATGGCTCGCGCACGCGTTCACGAGCCCGCGCCATGCGTGGCTGGAGCGCCGCACGTACGGCCTGCTCGGCATCGATCCCGGCGAGACGATGTCGTGGAAGCGCTACGGGATGGTGCTGCTGCTCAGCAACGCGGGCATGATGGCGCTCGGCTACCTGCTGCTGCGCGTGCAGGACGCACTGCCGTTCGACGCACTGCATCGCGCCGCGCAAAGCCCCGATCTCGCGTTCAACACGGCGGCGTCGTTCATCACGAACACCAACTGGCAGGCGTATGCCGGCGAAAGCAGCCTGTCGAACTTCTCGCAGATGGCGGTCATCACGTTCCTGATGACGGTGAGCGCGGCAACCGGCGTCGCGGCGGCCGGCGGCTTCATCCGCGGCCTGAGCCGCAAGAGCGCGGCCGACATCGGCAACTACTGGGTGGACTTCACGCGCGTGACCTACCGCGTGCTGCTGCCGCTCTGCTTCGTGATGGCGCTCGTCTACGTGTGGCAGGGCATGCCGCAGACGCTCGCGTCCGACGCGTGGGCCACCACGCTCGAAGGCGCGCGCCAGCAGATCGTCACGGGGCCGGTGGCGAGCCTCGAATCGATCAAGCACATCGGCACCAACGGCGGCGGGTTCTTCAGCATGAACGCGGCGCATCCGTTCGAGAACCCGACGCCGCTCACCAACACGCTGCACATGCTGAGCATGCTGCTGATTCCGTCGGCGCTGACCTATGCGCTCGGCACGATGATCGGCCGGCGCCGCCAGGGCTGGGTGATCCTCGCCGCGTTCGTCGTGATGTTCGTCGGCTTCCTCGCGGTGATCTATCAGGCCGAGCAGCACGGCAATCCGCTGCTCGCGGGGCTCGGCGTCGACCAGCAATGGAGCGCGGAGCAGCCGGGCGGCAACCTGGAAGGCAAGGAGATGCGCTTCGGCATCGCGCAGACGAGCCTGTTCGCGACCGTCACGACGGCCGCCACCACGGGCTCGGTCAACGCGATGCACGATTCGCTGACGCCGCTCGGCGGGCTCGTGCCGCTCGCGCAGATGATGCTGAACAACGTGTTCGGCGGCGACGGCGTCGGGCTGATCAACCTGTTCACGTTCGCGATCCTGACGGTGTTCCTGGTCGGCATGATGATCGGCCGCACGCCGGAATTCCTCGGCAAGAAGATCGAGGCCCGCGAAATGAAGCTGGTGATGCTCGCGGTGCTCGCGCACCCGTTCAGCATTCTCGGCTTCACCGCGCTGGCCGCGCTGATGCGCGCGACGCCGGACAGCCTCGCGAACCTGGGGCCGCACGGCTTCAGCGAGGTGCTGTACGCGTACACGTCGGGCACGGCCAACAACGGCTCCGCGTTCGCGGGCCTGAACGCGAACACGCCGTTCTTCAACACGACGATCGGCCTGGCGATGCTGGTCGGCCGCTACCTGACGCTGCTGCCGATGCTGGCCGTCGCCGGCTGCCTCGCCGCCAAGAAAAGCATCCCCGAGAGCGCCGGCACGCTGTCGACGTCGACGGGCCTGTTCGCCGGCCTGCTGATCTTCGTGATCCTCGTCGTCGGCGGCCTCACGTTCCTGCCCGCGCTCGCGCTCGGCCCGATCGTCGAGCATCTGATGCTGACGAGCGGCCAACTGTTCTGAGGAAACCCACATGGCTCAAAGCAATCGCCACGCGGCGCCCGCCGCCGCACCGGCACCCGGATCGTCGCTCGCCGACGCGACGCGCGGCCTCGTCAGGCCCGTGATCGCCTCGTCGGTGCTGTTCATGCTCGTCACCGGCCTCGCGTACCCGCTGCTCACCACCGGCGCCGCGAACCTGCTGTTCCCGTCGCAGGCGCGCGGCAGCCTGGTCGTGCGCGACGGCGTGACGGTCGGCTCCGCGGTGATCGGGCAGAACTTCACGCGGCCCGAGTATTTCCATCCGAGGCCGAGCGCGACGGTCGGCACCGATCCCGCCGATCCGGCCAAGACCGTCGACCAGCCGTACAACGCGGCCGGCAGCGGCGCGAGCAACCAGGGCGCCACCAGCAAGAAGCTGCTGGCGGACGTCACGGCACGCACGCAAGCGTACCGCCAGCAGAACGGGCTCGCGGACGGCGCGCCGGTGCCGGTCGACGCGGTGACCGCATCCGCGTCCGGGCTCGATCCGGACATCTCGCTCGCGAACGCGCGGCTGCAGGCGGCGCGCGTCGCGCAGGCGCGCGGCGTGAGCGTCGAACAGGTGATGGCGCTGGTCGGGCAGGTCGCCACGCCGCGCCAGCTCGCGGTGCTCGGCGAGCCCCGCATCCGCGTGCTCGAACTGAACATGGCGCTCGACCGCTCGCTGGGCCAAGCGGCCGGCGCGCGCTGAGAGAACGCAAAGGAGTCGTTTCATGTCCCCTATCGAAACTTCGATCAACCCCGCGGCCGCGCCGATCGGCGACGTGCCGCCGATGCGCTGGACCGCGGTGCTGCGCGACGCGTTCCGCAAGCTCGCGCCGCAGGTGCAGTGGAAGAACCCGGTGATGTTCGTGGTCTACCTCGGCAGCATCGTCACGACGGTGCTGTGGCTGCAGGCGCTCGCGGGCAACGGCGACGCGCCGGCCGGCTTCATCTTCGCGGTGGCGTGCTGGCTGTGGTTCACGGTGCTGTTCGCGAACGCGGCCGAGGCGCTCGCTGAAGGGCGCGGCAAGGCGCAGGCCGAGGCGCTGCGCTCGTCGCGCAAGCGCGTGGTTGCGAAAGTGCTCGACGAGCCGAAGCGCTACGGCAGCACGACCCATCGCGTGCCGAGCGACGAGCTGGCCGCCGGCAGCGTCGTGCTCGTCGAGGCCGGCGACACGATTCCGGCCGACGGCGAGGTGATCGACGGCGTCGCGTCGGTCGACGAATCGGCGATCACCGGCGAATCCGCGCCGGTGATCCGCGAGTCGGGCGGCGATTTCTCGTCGGTCACGGGCGGCACGCGCGTGCTGTCCGACTGGATCGTCGTGCGCATCACCGCGAACCCCGGCGAGGCGTTCCTCGACCGGATGATCGCGATGGTCGAGGGCGCGAAGCGCGGCAAGACGCCGAACGAAATCGCGCTGTCGATCCTGCTGGTCGCGCTGACGATCATTTTCCTGCTGGTGTGCGTGACGCTGCTGCCGTTCTCGACCTTCAGCGTGCTGCTCAACGGCGCGGGCTCGGCCGTGAGCCTCACCGTGCTGATCGCGCTGCTGGTGTGCCTGATTCCGACGACGATCGGCGCGCTGCTGTCGGCGATCGGCATCGCGGGCATGAGCCGCATGATGCGTGCGAACGTGCTGGCAACCTCGGGCCGCGCGATCGAGGCGGCGGGCGACGTCGACGTGCTGCTGCTCGACAAGACCGGCACGATCACGCTCGGCAACCGCGAGGCCGTGCAGTTCCGGCCCGCGCCGGGCGTCGACGAGCGCACGCTCGCGCAGGCCGCGCTGCTGTCGTCGCTCGCGGACGAGACGCCGGAAGGGCGCTCGATCGTCGCGCTCGCGAAGCAGCGCGCGGTGTCGCCGCTGCCGGACCTCGACGGGCACGTCACCGTGCCGTTCAGCGCGCGCACCCGGATGAGCGGGATCGATATCGGCGCGCGCCAGGTGCGCAAGGGTGCGGCGTCCGCGATCCGCGCGCACGTCGATAGGCTCGGCGGCGTGTTCCCGGGCGACGTCGACGCGGCCGTCAACGACATCGCGCGCCGCGGCGGCACGCCGCTCGTGGTGACCGACGGCGGCAAGGTGCTCGGCACGATCGAGCTGAAGGACATCGTCAAGCACGGCATCAAGGCGCGCTTCGCCGAGCTGCGCAAGGTCGGCGTGAAGACCGTGATGATCACCGGCGACAACCGGCTGACCGCGGCCGCGATCGCGGCGGAGGCGGGCGTCGACGACTTCCTTGCGGAAGCGACGCCGGAAGACAAGCTGCGCCTGATCCGTGAGCACCAGGCGAAGGGCCACCTCGTCGCGATGACGGGCGACGGCACCAACGACGCGCCGGCGCTCGCGCAGGCCGACGTGGCGGTGGCGATGCACAGCGGCACGCAGGCGGCGAAGGAGGCGGCCAACATGGTCGACCTCGACAGCAGCCCGACCAAGCTGATGCAGGTGGTCGAGGTCGGCAAGCAGATGATCATGACGCGCGGCGCGCTCACGACGTTCAGCGTCGCGAACGATCTCGCGAAGTACTTCGCGATCATTCCGGCGGCGTTCGTCGCGACCTATCCGGCGCTCGGCGCGCTGAACGTGATGGGGCTGCACAGCCCGACGTCGGCGATCCTGTCGGCGGTGATCTTCAACGCGCTGATCATCGTCGCGCTGATCCCGCTCGCGCTGAAGGGCGTCAAGTACCGCGCCGAGCCCGCCGAGAAGCTGCTGTGGCGCAACCTGCTGATCTACGGCGTGGGCGGCGTCGTCGCGCCGTTCATCGGCATCAAGCTGATCGACATGCTGCTGACGCCGTTCGTCTGACCGATGCGCATCCGGCCACGCGTCGCGCCCGAATCGGCGCGCGCGTGGCCGCACCGCATCCGACTTGCCGGGAGGGCGATTGAACGAGAACGCGATGCATCGACATGGGGACGACCTGAACGCGGTCGCCGAACCCGATACGGCCCGCAAGGGCCGCAGTCCCAGGCGTCCGTTAGCGCGGTTTTTGAGCGCCTGCGCGGGCGTCGTCGCGCGGATCGCCGGGGCCGAGCCCGGCAGCGGCCCGCCCGCGCACGTGCGCCGGCGGGCATCGCCGTATGTCGCGCCGCTCGCGTGGGCGACGCTGATCTGCGGCCTCGCGACGCTCGCGGCGAACGCGCTGCTGCGCGTGTTCGACCTGTCGAACGTGGTGATGCTGTTCCTGCTGACGGTCGTGCTCGTCGCGCTGCGCTTCGGCCGCGCGGCCGGCGCGTGGGCGGCGTTCGTGTGCGTCGGCTGCTTCGACTTCTTCTTCGTCGAGCCGCGCTGGTCGTTCGCGGTGTCCGATACGCAGTACGTGTTCACGTTCGCGCTGATGCTCGCGGTGGCGCTGGCGGTCGGCCAGCTCGCGGCGCGGCTGCGCGCGGAGGCGTGCGCCGCGCGCGCGAACGAGAAGCGCTCGGCGGCGCTCGCGCGGGTCGCGCGCGACCTGTCGGCGGCGATCGAGACCGAGCAGATCGCGTCGATCTGCACCGGCACGATCGGGCCGCTGCTCGGCGTGCACGTCGCGCTCGTGCTGCCCGATGCGGACGACCGGATGCCGGCCGCGCACGACGCCGGCTTCGTCGATCCGGTGGCGGCCCGCTGGGCCTACGAGCATGCGCAGCCGGCCGGCCGCTGCACGCAGGCGCTCGGCGATGCGGTGGCGCAGTACATGCCGCTGAAGGCGCCGATGCGGGTGCGCGGCGTGCTCGCGCTGCACGCGGGCGCGCAGCCGCTGCCGACCGATCCGGACGACCGGCGCCTGCTGGCCGCGCTGTGCTCGTCGATCGCGATGGCGCTGGAGCGCGTGCATTACGTCGAGGTCGCGCAGCGCACGCTGGTGCGCATGGAAGGCGAGCGGCTGCGCAACGCGCTGCTGTCCGCGGTGTCGCACGACCTGAAGACGCCGTTGACGGCGATCCGAGGCCTCGCGGAAACGCTCGAGCGGCCGGAGCGGCTCGCGCCCGGGCAGCCGGCCGGGCTGGCCCGCTCGATTCGCGACCAGGCCGAGGCGCTGCACCTGCTCGTCGTGAACCTGCTCGATCTCGCGCGCATGCAGAGCGAAGGCGTGCGGCTGAACCGCGAGTGGCACATGCTCGACGAGATCGTCGGCAGCGCGCTCGCGCATTCCGCGCACACGCTGGCCGGCCGCGACGTGAAGGCGGACCTGCCCGCCGACCTGCCGCTGATCGACGTCGACGCGCTGCTGATCGAGCGCGTGCTGATGAACCTGCTCGACAACGCCGCGAAATACGCGGGCGCCGACGCGTCGGTGTCGGTGCGCGCGCGCGTGTTCGGCGAAACGATCTACGTGTTCGTCGAGGACGACGGGCCGGGCTTCGTCGTGCGCGACCCCGAGCCGCTGTTCGCGCCGTTCGAGCGCGAGCGGCAGGTGTCGTCGATTGCCGGCGTCGGGCTCGGGCTCGCGCTGTGCCGCAGCATCGTCAATGCGCACGGCGGCTCGATCCGCGCGATGCCGCTCGAACCGCACGGCGCGCGGTTCGAGATCCGTCTGCCGTTGGGCGCGCCGCCCGATATCGAACACGAGAGTCATTCATGATCCGTTCACGCGTGCTGGTCGTAGAAGATGAAGCCGACATCCGGCGGTTCGTGCGGATGGCGCTGGAGCAGGAAGGGATGGATACGTGCGAGGCGTCGACGGCCCGCGAGGCGCGCATGTATGCGTCGAGCAGCAAGCCCGATCTCGTGATCGTCGACCTCGGGCTGCCCGACGACGACGGCAAGGCGTTCATCCGCGAGCTGCGCGAATGGTCGACGGTGCCCGTCATCGTGCTGTCCGCGCGGCAGCAGGAAGTGGAGAAGGTCGCGGCGCTCGACGCGGGCGCGGACGACTACCTGGCGAAGCCGTTCGGCGTGCCCGAGCTGCTCGCGCGCGCGCGGGCGCAGCTGCGCCGCGCGGCGTTCGTGTCGGCCGAGGACGGGCAGTCGTCGTCGATCGTGCGCTTCGGCGACGTGGTGGTCGATCTCGGCAAGCACGAGGTGGTGCGCGGCGGCCAGCCCGTGCACCTGACCCGGCTCGAGTTCCGCCTGCTCGCCGCGCTGATTCGCGGGCGCGGCGGCGTGATCGCCGCGCGGCAACTGCTGGCCGAGGTGTGGGGCATCCACGATGCGGACCGCGCGCACTACGTGCGGGTCTACATGACGAACCTGCGGCAGAAGCTCGAACAGGTGCCGGCCGCGCCGCGGCACCTGCTGACCGAGCTGCAGTTCGGCTACCGGCTGGTCGGGCTCGAGGCCGTCGGCGCGAAGCGCGGGGAGGGCGAAGGGGTGCCGGCGTCGCGCACGGTCTAGACAAGCGTTCTGTCGCCATCGGCGCGGGCCGCGCGGCGCCGGCCCGCGCATGTTTAGCTCGATGTCATGTATATGTAATTGAAATTCAAGGGGTTTTATTCTGAGATAGGCAATGATCAGACAATTAGTGATAAACACGGATTGCTGATGGAATCGGAAAAACGGCAAAGTTGTATGTACAACTTGAGCGACCGATCGGATGGCGCGCAGGTTGGGCGGGCGGGTGCCCGTCGTCTTCCCGACATCACAGGAACGCCATGAAGAAACTCGCGCTCAGTATTGCCCTTGCCTGCATCGCGGTCGGTGCCCACGCCAAGGATTGGTCGACGATCCGCTTCGGCGTCGACGCCAGCTATCCGCCGTTCGAATCGAAGGGCGTCGACGGCAAGGTGGCCGGCTTCGACGTCGACCTCGGCAATGAAATCTGCGCGCGCCTGAAGGCGAAGTGCGTGTGGATCGAGAACGACTTCGACGGGATGATCCCGGCGCTGAAGGCGAAGAAGTTCGACGGCGTGCTGTCGTCGATGTCGATGACGGCGCAGCGCGCGGAACAGATCGCGTTCTCCGACAAGCTGTTCAACACGCCGACGCGCCTCGTCGCGAAGAAGGGCGCGACGGTGCTGCCGACGGCCGACGCGCTGAAGGGCAAGTCGGTGGGCGTCGAGCAGGGCACGATCCAGGAGACTTACGCGAAGGCCTACTGGGCGCCGAAGGGCGTGCAGGTCGTGCCTTACCAGAACCAGGACGGCGTGTATGCGGATCTCGTGTCGGGCCGCCTCGATGCCGCGCTGCAGGACGCGGTGCAGGCCGACGTCGGCTTCCTGAAGACGCCGCGCGGCGCGGGCTTCCAGTTCGCCGGCGGCGACATCGACGATCCGAAGACGCTCGGCAACGGCGCCGGCATCGGCCTGCGCAAGGAAGACGCCGACCTGAAGGCGAAGATCAACCAGGCGATCGCCGACATGCTGAAGGACGGCACCTACAAGAAGATCGAGAAGAAGTACTTCACGTTCGACGTCTACGGCGGCTAATCGCATGGCGGCGCGCCCGGCTCAGGCCGCGGCGCGCCGCACGCCTTTCTGGAGTGGAGACGCTCACATGTTTTTCCATGGATTTGGCCCGCTGCTGTGGGCCGGTACGGTCGAGACCGTGAAGCTCGCGGTGCTGTCGCTGGCCGCGTCGCTCGTGCTGGGGCTCGCCGGCGCGGCCGCGAAGCTGTCGGCGAACCGTGTGCTCGCATCGGTCGGCACGTTCTATACGACGCTGATTCGCGCGGTGCCCGACCTCGTGCTGATGCTGCTGCTGTTCTACGGGATGCAGATCCTGCTGAACGACGTGACCGACGTGCTCGGCTGGGACCAGATCGACATCGACCCGTTCGCGGCCGGCGTCGTGACGCTCGGTTTCATCTACGGCGCGTATTTCACCGAGACGTTCCGCGGCGCGTTCCTGTCGGTGCCGCGCGGCCAGCTCGAAGCCGGCTTCGCGTACGGGATGAGCGGCTGGCGCGTGTTCCATCGCATCCTGTTCCCGCAGATGATGCGTTTCGCGCTGCCGGGCATCGGCAACAACTGGCAGGTGCTCGTGAAGGCCACCGCGCTGGTGTCGATCATCGGCCTGGCGGACGTCGTGAAGGCGTCGCAGGATGCGGGCAAGAGCACGCTGAACTTCTTTTTCTTCACGCTGGCGGCGGGCGCGATCTACCTCGCGATCACGACGGTGTCGAACGTCGTGCTGCACCACCTCGAGAAGCGTTATTCGGTCGGCGTCCGGAGGCTTGCACTGTGATCGAGATCCTCAGCCAGTACTGGCAAAGCTACCTCTACACCGACGGCTACCGCTTCAGCGGGCTTGCGATCACGCTGTGGCTGCTGGTCGTGTCGATCGCGCTCGGCTTCGTGCTCGCGGTGCCGCTCGCGATCGCGCGCGCGTCGAGCAATCGCTGGGTGTCGGGGGCCGTGTGGTTATACACGTACGTGTTTCGCGGCACGCCGCTCTACGTGCAGCTGCTGATGTGCTACACGGGCATCTACAGCCTGCAGGTCGTGCACGATCACGTGCTGCTCGACAGCTTCTTCCGCGATGCGATGAACTGCACGCTGCTCGCGTTCACGCTGAACGAGTGCGCGTATGCGACGGAGATTTTCGCGGGCGCGATCAAGTCGACCGCGGCGGGCGAGGTCGAGGCCGGGCTCGCGTACGGGATGTCGCGTTTCAAGCTGTATACGCGGATCATCCTGCCGTCCGCGCTGCGCCGCTCGCTGCCGAGCTACAGCAACGAAGTGATCCTGATGCTGCACGCGACCACGCTCGCGTTCACCGCGACCGTGCCCGACATCCTGAAGGTCACGCGCGACGTGAACTCGGCCACGTACATGTCGTTCCAGGCATACGGGATCGCGGCGGTGATGTACGCGGTGGTCGTCTTCGCGCTCATCTGGGCGTTCCGCAAGCTCGAGGCGCGCTGGCTCGCATTCCTGTCGCCCCGCGGTCATTAACGCATTCACGCATTCGCGCATTCGTAAGGAAACACAAGCATGTACAAGCTCATCGTCGAGGACCTGCACAAGAAGTTCGGTGACAACGAAGTGCTGAAGGGCGTCTCGATGCAGGCGAAGGCCGGCGACGTGATCAGCATCATCGGGTCGAGCGGCTCGGGCAAGAGCACGTTCCTGCGCTGCATCAATTTTCTCGAGCAGCCGTGCTCGGGGCAAATCACGATCGGCAGCGAGGCGATCCAGACCACGCGCGACAAGCACGGCGCGCTGCGCGTGGCCGACCAGAAGCAGCTGCAGCGCATGCGCACGAAGCTCGCGATGGTGTTCCAGCACTTCAACCTGTGGGCGCACATGACGGTGCTGGAGAACGTGATCGAGGCGCCGATGGCGGTGCTCGGGCTCGGCAAGGACGAAGCCGTGTCGCGTGCGCGCAAGTACCTGGAGAAGGTCGGGCTGCCGGCGCGGGTCGAGGGGATGTATCCGTCGCACCTGTCGGGCGGGCAGCAGCAGCGCGTCGCGATCGCGCGGGCGCTGGCGATGGAGCCGGAAGTGATGCTGTTCGACGAGCCGACGTCGGCGCTCGACCCCGAGCTCGTCGGCGAGGTGCTGAAGGTGATGCAGAAGCTCGCCGAGGAAGGCCGCACGATGGTCGTCGTCACGCACGAGATGGGGTTTGCGCGCAACGTGTCGAATCACGTGATCTTCCTGCATCAGGGGCGGATCGAGGAGCAGGGGCATCCGCAGGAGATTCTCGTCAACCCGAAGAGCGAGCGGCTGGGGCAGTTTTTGTCGGGGCGGTTGAAGTAGCGCAGGCGGTCGCGCGGCGGATGCGTCGTTGTTCCCCGCCGCGCTATAATCCGCGCCATGAAACTCCTCCGGACCTTCATCCTCCTGCTGCTTTGCGCGGTGCTGCCCATCAGCGGGCTGGCTGCGAGCGGCTTGACCGGAGAATGTCCGATGCAGCATTCGATGTCCGGGGCGGGCGACGCGGCGATGTCCGTCGACATGCCCGGCTGCGAGTCGATGAAGTCGATATCGACGTCGCCTGACAAGGCGAAAGCCAAGGGCACGCTCTGCAAGGCGACGGCCCAATGCCAGTTCGGCAGCCTCTACCATCCGGCCCCTCGGGCCGACATCAGCCGCCCGGCCGCGTTCGCCGGTCCGGTCGTGTTCCACTACACCCAGTCTCTGCCGAACCGCGACCCGAACGGGTTGTGGCGACCTCCGCGTCTCAGCTGATCCCAATCTGACAGGTTCACCGCGCTCGCGGTGAGGTTCGTCCTATGCCAGGACGTGGAATCCCTTTGGGATTTCGCCGTTGGGGTTAGATCATGCCAATCATGTCTGGCACGCCGCTGCGCCGGCGTGCCCGTTGGCGCGCGCGCACGCTGTGCGCGGCGCTCCTTGTCGCGGGCGTCGCACATGCCGAGTCCGCGCCTTTCACGCTCGACGCCGCATTGCAGTCCGCGACCGACCGTTCCACGTCGATGGAGGCCGCCCAGGCTTCCGTGCGCGCCAGCTCGGAAGCGGCCGTCAAGGCCGGCCGCTTGCCCGACCCGATGCTCAAGGCGGGCATCGACAACCTGCCGGTCAACGGCCCGCAGCGCTTCACCGTCGGCCAGGATTTCATGACGATGCGCCGTATCGGCATCGAGCAGGAATGGGTGTCGGGCGACAAGCGGCGATTGCGTTCAGCGCTCGCCGGCGAACGGGTCGGCCGCGAGCGCGCCGGCTATCTGATGCAGCTCGCGACCGTGCGCCAGCAAACCGTATCGGCGTGGCTGAACGCCGTCTATGCGAAGAAGGCGCTCGCATTGCAGCAGGCGCTGCTCGATCACATGACGCACGAGCTCGCCGCCACGCAGGCGTCGTATCGCGGCGCGCGGGCCGGCGCCGCCGACGTGGTGCAGGCGCGGGCCATGCTCGCGCAGGCGCAGGACCAGCTGCTGAAAGCGCAGCAGACCTACCGGACCGCGCTGATCGGCCTGTCGCGATGGACGGCCGTGCCCGTCGCCGACGTGGCCGGCGAACCGCCCGCGCCCGAATCCTATGTGCCGTCGCTGCCGCCGGACGAACTGCGGGCGGCGCAGCCGACGCTCGCGGCCGCCGCGGACGATATCGCGGTGGCCGAAGCCGATGCGGCGGTGGCCGACAGCGAGCGCCGCCCGAACTGGACGTGGGAGATCGCGTACCAGCAGCGGGGCGGCGCGTATTCGAACATGGTGTCGGTGGGCGTCACGATCCCGTTGCCGCTCGATCGCAAGAACCGCCAGAACCGCGACGTCGCCGAGAAAACCGAACTCGCGACCCGCGCGCGCCTGCTGTACGAGGACACGCTGCGGCAGGTTCAGGCCGACATCCGCATGCAGGCCGCGACGCTCGCGAGCGGCCGCGAGCGCATCGCGCAGCTGAGCACGACGCTGCTGCCGGCCGCCGAGCAGCGCGTGCAGCTCGCGAACGCCGCCTACCGGGCCGGCACCGGCTCGCTCGCGGATACCTTCGCCGCGCGGCGCGCGCAACTGGAGGCGCAGCAGCAGGTGCTCGACCTCCGGCGCGACGTGTCGCAGACATGGGCCCAGCTCGAATACCAGGTCGTGCCGTCGACGATGGCCGCCGTCCAGTGAAGGAGAACACGATGATCAAGCAACCCCTGGCGCGCGTCGTCCTGACGGTGTTCGCCGGCGCGGCGCTGCTCGGCGCGGGCTATGCCGTGGGCGTTCGCCACGCGTCTTCCGATGCGACGACGACACCGGGCGCCGCCGCCATGCCCGGCGACAACGTCGATCCGAAGACGGGGCGCAAGGTGCTGTACTGGCACGACCCGATGGTGCCGGACCAGCATTTCGACAAGCCGGGCAAGTCGCCTTTCATGAACATGCAACTGGAGCCCGTCTATGCGGATGACGGCGGCGGCGCCCCCGGCATCAAGATCGACCCGGGTCTTCAGCAGAACCTCGGCATTCGCTATGCGACCGTGCGCCGGCGGGACACGACGGGCGGATTCGATGCCGTCGGCACCACGCAGTTCGACGAGTCGCGTGCCGACGTCGTACAGTCGCGCGTGACCGGCTATATCGACCGGCTGTATGCAAGCGCACCGATGCAACGCGTCGCGAAGGGCGCGCCGATCGCGTCGCTGTTCGTTCCGGAATGGCTCGCGCCGCAGGAGGAGTACCTCGCGCTCAAGCGTGGCGGCATGGACAGTGGCCTGCTCGACGCATCGCGCGCGCGGATGCGCGCACTGTCGATCCCCGGCGGCATGATCGCTGCGCTGGACCGCACCGGCAACGCGCAAACGCACATCGTGCTGACGGCGCCGGAAGCGGGCGTCGTCAGCGAACTGAACGTCCGGAATGGCGCGATGGTCGCGCCCGGGCAGACGCTCGCGAAAATCTCGGGCCTGTCGACGCTCTGGCTCATCGTCGAGATTCCGGAAGCGCTCGCGCTGAACGCGAAACCCGGCATGACGGTCGACGCGACGTTCTCGGGCGACCCGACGCAGCATTTCACCGGGCGAATCCGCGAGATCCTGCCGGGTATCAGCACCACGAGCCGCACGCTTCAGGCGCGCCTGGAGATCGACAACGCCGCGCTCAAGCTGACGCCGGGCATGCTGATGCGCGTGCGCGTCGACGGGCAACACGCCGTGTCGCGGCTGCTCGTGCCGTCCGAGGCGGTCATCACGACCGGCAAGCGCTCGGTCGTCATCGTGAAGAACGGCGACGGTCGCCTTCAGCCGGCATCGGTGACGGTCGGCAACGACGTCGGCAGCGAAACCGAAGTGCTGAGCGGGCTGAACGACGGTGACACCGTCGTCGCGTCGGGCCAGTTCCTGATCGATTCCGAAGCGAGCCTGAAGTCGGTGCTGCCGAGGCTGGCAGGCGGCATGGGGGCGAGCGCAACCGAGACGGCATCCGCATCCGCTTCGCAGACCTACGAAACCACCGGCAAGGTCGAGAAAGTGACTACCGCGGACATCACGTTCTCACATCAACCGGTTCCGGCACTCGGTTGGGGCGCGATGACGATGACGTTCAACAAGCCGGCACCCAACGCTTTCCCGGACGTGAAGTCAGGACAGACGGTTCACTTCGTCTTCAAGCAAACGGACGACGGCTACCAGCTGACGAAGGTCGAACCGAGCGGAGGCGCCCAATGATCGCGCGCGTCATTCGCTGGTCGATTCGCAACCGCTTCCTCGTGCTGCTCGCGACGCTGCTGGTGACGGCATGGGGCATCCATTCGCTGAAGCAAACGCCGCTCGATGCGTTGCCGGACCTGTCGGATACCCAGGTGATCATCAAGGCGTCGTATCCGGGCAAGGCGCCGCAGGTGATCGAGGATCAGGTGACCTACCCGCTGACGACGACCCTGCTCGGCGTGCCCGGCGCAAAGACCGTCCGCGCGTATTCGTCGTTCGGCGATGCGTTCGTCTACGTGCTGTTCGACGACCGCACCGACCCGTACTGGGCGCGCTCGCGCGTGCTCGAATATCTGAACCAGGTGCAGAGCCGGCTGCCGCAGGGCGCGACGGTGTCGCTCGGGCCCGATGCGACCGGGGTTGGCTGGGTCTACGAGTACGCGCTCGTCGACCGCACCGGCCGGCACGATCTCGGCCAGCTGCGCGCGCTGAACGACTGGTTCCTGAAGTTCGAGCTGAAGGCGGTGCCCGACGTCGCCGAGGTCGCGAGCCTCGGCGGCATGGTGCGCCAGTACCAGGTCGTGCTCGACCCGGACCGGCTGCGCGCGACCGGCATCACGCAGGCCGCGGTGGCCGATGCGCTCGGCAAGGCGAACCAGGCATCCGGCGGCTCGGTCGTCGAGCTCGCCGAGTCGGAGTACATGGTGCGTTCGTCCGGCTATCTGCGCTCGCTCGACGATTTTCGCCATGTCGTGCTGCGCACGAACGACGCCGGCACGCCGGTGCTGCTCGGCGATGTCGCGCGCGTGCAGATCGGGCCGGAGATGCGGCGCGGCATCGCGGAGCTGAACGGCCAGGGAGAAGTCGCGGGCGGCGTGATCGTGATGCGCTCGGGCAAGAACGCGCTGACCACCATCGACGCGGTGAAGGCGAAGCTGGCCGATCTCGGACGGTCGCTGCCGCCCGGTGTCGAGGTCGTCACGACCTACGATCGATCGCAGCTGATCGAGCGCGCGGTGGGCAACCTGAAGGACAAGCTCGTCGAGGAGTTCGTCATCGTCGGGCTCGTCTGCGCGGTGTTCCTGTTTCACCTGCGCAGCGCGTTCGTCGCGATCCTGTCGTTGCCGCTCGGCGTGCTCGCCGCGTTCATCGTGATGCGCTATCAGGGCGTGAACGCGAACCTGATGTCGCTCGGCGGCATCGCGATCGCGATCGGCGCGATGATCGATGCGGCGATCGTGATGATCGAGAACGCGCACAAGCACCTGGAAGCGTTCGCGCATCGGTTTCCCGGCACACGGATGACCGCCGCGCAGCGCTGGGAACTGATCGCGACGTCGGCCGCCGAGGTGGGGCCGGCGTTGTTCTTCTCGCTGCTGATCATCACGCTGTCGTTCATTCCGGTGTTCTCGCTGGAAGGGCAGGAAGGCAAGCTGTTCTCGCCGCTCGCGTTCACGAAGACCTACACGATCGCGGCGGCGGCCGGGTTGTCGGTCACGCTCGTGCCGGTGCTGATGGGCTACCTGATTCGCGGCCGGATTCCACACGAGCACGCCAATCCGATCAACCGCGTGCTGATCCGGCTGTATCGTCCGTTGCTCGACGCGACGTTGCGCCGGCCGTGGTTCGCCATCGGCGTCGCCGTCGTCGCACTGGTGCTGACCGCGGTGCCGATCGCGCGTCTCGGCGGTGAATTCATGCCGCCGCTCGACGAAGGCGACCTGCTGTACATGCCGACCGCGCTGCCCGGCATCTCGGCGGCGAAGGCGAGCGAGCTGCTGCAGCAGACCGATCGCCTCATCAAGACGGTGCCCGAAGTCGCGACCGTGTTCGGCAAGTCGGGGCGGGCCGATACGGCGACCGATCCCGCGCCGCTCGAGATGTTCGAGACGACCATTCGCTTCAAGCCGCGCGATCGATGGCGGCCGGGCATGACGCCCGAGAAGCTGATCGACGAACTCGATCGCACGGTGAAGGTGCCGGGGCTCTCGAACGTGTGGGTGCCGCCGATCCGCAACCGGCTCGACATGTTGTCGACGGGGATCAAGACGCCGGTCGGGGTCAAGATTTCCGGGCCGGACCTGACGCAGATCGACCGCATCGCGACGCAGGTCGAGGCGGCCGTGAAGCGCGTGCCGGGCGTGACGTCGGCGCTCGCGGAACGGCTGAACGGTGGCCGCTACATCGGCGTCGACATCGACCGGCTCGCCGCGGCGCGCTACGGGCTGGCCGTTGCGGACATCCAGTCGGTGGTGTCGTCGGCGATCGGCGGCGAGAACGTCGGCGAGGTGATCGCCGGCCGCGAACGCTTTCCGATCAACCTGCGCTATCCGCGCGAGATACGCGACTCGCTCGAGAAGCTGCGCGCGCTGCCGATCGTCACCGAGCGCGGCGCGCAGCTCCGGCTCGGCGACGTCGCGAACGTGACGATCGCCGACGGCCCGCCGATGATTCGCAGCGAGAACGCCCGGCTGTCCGGTTACGTGTACGTCGATATCCGCAACACCGACCTGCGCTCGGCGGTCGACGCGATGCAGCGGGCCGTGGCGCGGGAGGTCCGCCTGCCGCCCGGTTATGCGATCGCGTGGTCGGGGCAGTTCGAGTACCTGGAGCGGGCGGAGGCCAAGCTGCGAACGGTGATTCCCGTGACGCTCGCCGTGATCTTCGTGCTGCTGTTCCTGACCTTCGGCTCGGCCGCCGACGCGTTGCTGCTGATGTCGACGGTGCCGTTCGCGCTGGTCGGCGGCTTCTGGCTGATCTGGCTGCTGGGCCATGCGGTGTCCGTCGCGACGTCGGTCGGCTTCATCGCGCTTGCCGGCGTGGCGGCCGAATTCGGCGTCGTGATGCTGCTGTACCTGAAGGGCGCGCTCGATCGGCGGCTCGCGAGCGGCGAACCGCTCACCGAGGCGCTGCTGCTCGACGCGATCCGCGAAGGTGCGGTGCTGCGCGTGCGGCCGAAGGCGATGACGGTTGCCGTCGTGCTGGCCGGCCTCGTGCCGATCATGGTCGGGCACGGCGCGGGCTCGGAGGTGATGCAGCGCATTGCGGCGCCGATGGTCGGCGGGATGGTGACGGCGCCGCTGCTGTCGATGTTCGTGATTCCCGCCGCGTGGTTCCTGTTGCAGCGACGTCGCGCGGTGCATGCCGACGCCGCCCGTTTTACCGATGCAGTTCCCGCCGGCACGCAGGTGCCGGTTCAACCTACTGGAGAAACTCAATGAAGAAACTGATCGTGGTATCCGTCGCATTGGCTTGCGTGCTGGCAGCGCCGGCATTCGCCGGCAATGACATGGCCGGCATGGACATGTCGTCGAAGCCGTCCGCGATGAAAGCGGCGCCGGCGCATGCGCTGACCGACGCCGAAGTGCGCAAGGTCGATCCCGCGACCGGCATGATCACGCTGAAACACGGCGCGCTCGACAACGTCGGCATGCCCGCGATGACGATGGCGTTCAAGGCGAAGGACGCGGCGATGGTCCGGCAGGTGAAGGACGGCGACAAGGTCAGGGTGCGCGTCGAGGAAGTGGGCGGCACGATGACGATCGTGAGGCTGGAGAAGCGCGCGGGGTGAGGCGGTGATGGCAGGCGCGCGGGGTGCGCCTGCATGCTTGTTTCAAATCGTCCCTCACCCTATACTCGCCGAGCTCGCGCTGGGATCAAACACTTGTTGCGCTCTCGCTCATGCGACAGACCTCAAGTGCCCAGACGCCAAAGAAATGAAAGGCCGCCTCGTGCGGCCTTTTGCTTTTCCGGGCCATCCAGCCGTTTGTTTTCCACGGATGGACATCAAACGGTGGATCGGCACCCATCGCATGATGCGCGGTCTGGCATCGAAGCGGCACTTCTCCAATCGGCCTATATCGGTCGCCGACCGGGGGCGTTCGATACGTGATCGACAATATGCCGGACTTGATCGGTCTCGTCGGCCGGCGCGCTGCGCGCCATCAAGTCGACATCGCCCCCGTCGTCTCCGTTCCGCCTGCCGCTCGCGCATCGAGCAGCGCTCGCAGCGTCACAAACTGCGTGCCCACCGCATCGCCTTTCGCATCCACCGTACGATCGTATGGCTCGTTGTCGTGGATCGTCGCGCGTACGAGCGGATAGATCTGCGTTTCCCAGCGATTCCCGTTGAACACCCCGTAGTGCCCGACGCCCGTCTGCACATGATGCGTCTTCAGATACGACGGCAGCCCCGAACACAGCTCCTGCGCGGCAACGGTCTGGCCGACCGCGCAGATATCGTCCTTCTCCCCCTCGACCGTCAGCAGCGCCGTGCGATGAATCGCGGCCGGCTCGACGAGCCGCCCGCTCACCGTCAGTTCGCCGCGCGCGAGCGCGTACTGCTGGAACACCTTCTCGACGGTTTCCAGATAGAACTCCGCGGTGAGATCGGCCGTCGCGAAGTATTCGTCGTAGAAGTGCCGCAGCGCATCGGCTTTCGCGGGGTCGCCCTTCGCGCGCTCGTAATACAGGTCGGAAAACGACGACGCATGCCGCTCCGGATTCATCGACATGAACGCGCCCACCTGCACGAAGCCCGGATACACGCGCCGCTGCGCGCCCGGAAAACCCGGCGGCACGACGCTGATCAAATGCCGCGCGAACCAGTCGATCGAGTGGCTCGTCGCGAGCATGTTGACCTTGGTCGGATTGACGCGGCAATCGATCGGGCCCGCCATCAGCGTCAGGCTCGCAGGCTGGGCCGGATCGCCGCCGGCGGCCATCAGCGCGACCGTCGCGAGGGCGGCGACGGTCGGCTGGCAGATCGCCAGCACGTGCGCATCGGGGCCGATATGGCGGATGAAGTCGATCACGTGCTCGACGTATTCGTCGAAACCGAAGCGCCCGGCCCGCAGCGGAATGTCGCGCGGGTTGTGCCAGTCGGTGATGTAGACGTCGTGCTCGGCGAGCATCGTGCGCACCGTGCCGCGCAGCAGCGTCGCGAAATGCCCGGACATCGGCGCGACGATCAGCACGCGCGGCTGCCGCGCGACCGGCTTCGTCTTGCGAAAGTGCAGCAGCGTGCCGAACGGCGTGCCGGCCGCCGCGTGCTCGACCACCGGCACCGTGTCGCCGTCCACGACGACCGCGTCGATGCCGAACGGCGGGCGGCGATGCGAGAACGCGCAGCATTCGAGCAGTTCGCACAACGCATCGAGCATGCGGCCCGGCGGCGTGGACGCCGCGGGCGGCCACATCGACATCGACAGGCGCGTGCACGAAGCCCACGCGCGCGCCGGGCGCGTGCATTCGGCCATCCACTGATAAAACGGGTACGCAAGCAAATTCATGGTTTCGCGCCTCGCGGTGCGTTGAGCGAGGCAAGCCGTGTGCCAGTTGGCGGCTGGCACGCGCGTTGCACGCTGCACGGGGCGAGACGGCGTGTGCAGCAGCCTGCCCGCGGACAGCCGCGTGCGGTGCGACGCAATACGTTTCAGCGGTGCAACGCGCGGCGGCGCTGCGCCGGGCCGGCGCATGCACCGCACAGCAATGGTGCGGCGCGTGCGGTGCGGTGGACGTTTTCGGTGCACGTGCACGACAGGCAACCTCAGGGGGCGATATGAATTCCGCAGACGAAACCACGCTGACGATCAGCAGCCGGAACTACTCGTCGTGGTCGATGCGCGGCTGGCTGCTCGCGAAGCTGAGCGGCCTGCCGTTCGACACGGTGATGGTGCCGATCGACGCCGCGTCGCGCGCCGAGCTGCTGCTGCTGTCGCCGTCGATTCTCGTGCCGTGCCTCACGCACGAGGGCAGCAAGGTATGGGACACGCTGGCGATCGCGGAGTACCTGAACGAGATCCGGCCCGACGCGCGGCTGCTGCCGCAGGCGCGGCACGCGCGCGCCCATTGCCGCTCGATCTGCGGCGAGATGCATTCGGGCTTCAGCGCGCTGCGTTCCGCGCTGCCGATGAATCTGCGCGCGCACTTCCCGAACTTCCGCATCTGGTCGCGCGCGCAGCACGACATCGAGCGGATCGTGACGATCTGGCGCGAATGCCTCGCGCAATATGGCGGGCCCTGGCTGTTCGGCGAGATCGGCGTGGCCGACGCGATGTATGCGCCGGTCGTCATGCGCTTCCTGACCTACGACGTGAAGCTCGAACCCGATATCGCCGAGTACTGCATGCGCGTGCTCGCGCAACCGTTCGTCGCGGAGTGGATCGACGCGGCGAAGGCGGAGCAGGAGGATATCGACGAACTCGACATGGAGTTCTGAGCGAACGCATGCAGGCAGCGGATGCAAGCACGCCATGCATGTCGCATCGATCATGTTTCATGGGTGCAACGTCGCGTTCAAATATCGAATGAATGGCGTCTGCTCAGGATGCGCTTAAATCGGAGGAATCGAACACGCCACGCACGCTCCCGTCACAGCGGCCCTCGCACGCGAAAGGGGTAAATCCCGCGAGTGCTGTGCCGATAAAGCAGATCCAGTGACCTGGAGTGAAACAGTGAAGCCGTTTGTCATCTTTCTTGTCGCAGCCGCGCTGACCGGCTGCGCCCAACTTCAAAGCGGCCGCCCGGACGTGAATGCGCGCAACGACGCATTGTCCGCCTCGACGGCGCTCGTTGATTTCGTCATCCCCGCCGATGCGCTCGGTGCGCGCGATCCCCAACTAACCGCCGTGCTCGCGAAAGTCGGCGCGCTGGCGGCCAGACAATCGCAACCGATGACGATTCGCGTGGCCGCGCTGCCGCAGGATTTCGGCTACCTGAACCAGTCGATCCGGCGCGGCATGCCGTCGCAGCGCGTCGCGTCGGTGCGCGTCGAGAACGTCGCGGCCGGCGGCTGCAAGCCGTACAGCGTTCAGCTCGGCCCGACGCAGTGATGGGAGATCTCGCGATGCTACGACTGTCGATCTTCTGTTCGGCCCTTCTCGCATGCGGCGCGGCCTTCGCGGCTCAGCCGGCAGACGGCGCGCCGTCCATGGCGGCTGCGTCCAACCAGGTGTTTCCGCCGCTGCCGCCGTTTGCGTCGCTGCCGCCGGGCGCGGGCGGCGACGACGACGTGCCCGCGCCGGCCGCCGGCGTGCGCCACGGGAAGAAGCTCCGCCATGCGCCGCCCGCGAAGAAAGCGCCGGCGGAATTCCAGGTGCGCATGGTCGTGACCGACGCGTCGCGCGCGGCGCTGGCCGCCGTCGACAAGAAGCTCGACGAGGCGCTCGACAAGAGTGCACGCGAACGCCGCCCGGCCGGGAACGGCGCGGCCGCGCTGGCGATGTCGCAATGAAGCGGCTCGATCGAATCAAGGGGCATGCGATGAAGAACCTCCTGGCGGCGTCGATGCGGTTCGGCTGGATGGAATGGCTGCTGTTCGCAATGCTGCTCGCCGCAGCCGTCGTGACGCCCGCGCATGCGGCCGACGCCAAACCCGACGACGCGTGCTTCGAGCACGCGGCCGGCTACCAGGGCGTCAACCCGCAGATCCTGCGGGCGATCGCGTGGTACGAATCGAAGGGCAACCCCGGCGCCGTGCATCGCAACGCGGACGGCAGCATCGACGTCGGCCAGGCCCAGATCAACTCGGTGCACTTCGGCGAGCTGCGCCGCTACGGCGTGCCGCCGGGCGCGCTGCGCGATGCGTGCGTGAACATCTACGTCGCCGCGTGGATGCTGAAACGCAAGATGGTCCGCTACGGAAACACGTGGCAGGCGATCGGCGCGTATCACTCGGAAACGCCGCACCTGCGGGACGAATACGCACGCAACATCCACGCGGTGCTCGTGTCGTGGGGCGTGCGCGAGTGAGCGGCGGAAGGCCACGTGTGAACGCGTGGCTGAAGGCATTTCGTAACTTGACGTTCGATTCACGAGTCAACCCGACCGATGCGTGCATTGCGCCGCGACGTCTCGTTTTCCCCGATGAACCGCGCGCCATCTGCCGCGCAAACGATACATGTCAAGCTCCGGCCACGGCCGTGCTGCGCGCCGTTAAAGAACCGTGTTTCCGATGTCGTAAACGGAAGCACGGGGAACGACTGTCGACCCACGTCCGAAACGTGCGGCGCAGTCGAACAAGTAAGTCAGCGCTGCAGGGGGAACATCGTGAATCGTCAACAGTCGTGGTCGCGCACAGCGGCACCCGGCGAAGTCATCTATTCGGAAGGGTTCGGGGGAGAGGCGGTCATCTATCTGATCGCGGACGGCAAGGTCGAACTGTCGACCCGCTGCGACGACAAGAAAGTCGTCGTCGCGACCCTCGGCCGCGGGGAGTTTTTCGGCGAGTCGGCGCTGCTCGCCTCCGAGCCGCGCGGCCACACCGCGAAGGCGCTCAGCTTCTGCCAGCTCACGGTCGTGCCGGCGAGCATGCTCGACGAGGAAATCGAGCGCGTGTCGGCGCTGCTGCGCCACATCGTGCGAACCCTCGTGCGCCGCGTGAAGCGCAAGGACGATCTGCTCGCCACCTACACGCATGCCGATTTCCTGCCGGGCGTGCTCTCCTATGCACACGTGCTCGCGCTGATGGCCGGCGGCGAGCGGCGCGGCGGCGACGACGCATGGGCGCGCCGGCCGATGCAGATGCAGGCCGAGCAGGCGGCGGTGCCGCTCGCCGACGTCATCAAGAAGTGCCGCGCGATCGCCGGCCATTCGCGTCCGCACGTGATGGCGATGCTGCGCCGCATGGAGAAGCTCAATCTCGTCACGATCGAGGCCGCGCAGGGCGAGCAGCTCGGCGGCGCGTCGAGCGACTACGCGGCGTCCGCCGATGCGCGCCAGGTCGTCACGTTCGACGCCGCGCGCATCACCGATCGCGCGCAGCAGGTCGCGGATCACGAGCTCGACCTGTCGATCAACAGCGAACTCGAGCTGATCGAGCTTGCCGATCTGGAATCGCTGATCGGCGTCGAGAAGAAGCTGCTGCTCAGCAAGCTGTCGCATGGCGAGATCGCGGAGGACGTGTTCGCGTTCCGCAAGTCGAAGGTGCTCAGCTACGTCGAGCAGAAGGGCGTCGCGTACTTCTCGCGGCGCACCGTGCGGCGCGGCGAGATCGCCGCGCTCGAGGATCTGGCGTGGGTCGACCAGCGCACGCTGTTCGAGGTCGTCAGCGCGTTCGATACGTACGACCTCGCAAAGCTGATCGCGAGCACGGACGACCTGGCGGTGGTCGACCGGCTGTTCTCGGTGATGACCGAGACGCGGCGCAACGAGGTGTCGTGGGTCACGCGCCGCGATCTCAAGCTCGACCCGGTGGAAGTCGGCGATATCGAGCAGCGTTTGCTGGACGCGGTGCGCGCGCTGAAGGCGCCGGCCGCGGCGGCCGTGCCGGTGCCGGATTCCGCGGCTTGAGCGCAAGCGTCGCGACGACGCACTGACGACGATGCCGGCTGCCGAACGCGCGCAGCCGGCCGGAGAGAGACATGGATCTGTTGACGCTGTTCGGCGTGATATTCGGTGGCGCGGCCATCGTGTTCGGCTTTTCGCTCGAGGGCGGGCATTTCTCGACGCTGTTCCAGTTCGAGGCGCTGGTGATCGTGCTGGGCGGCACGCTCGGTGCGGTGATGATCCAGAACACGTGGGCGCGGTTCTTCGATGCGGTGAAGCAGCTGCGGCTCGCGTTCGTGCAGGCGCGGCAGGTCGACCGGCAGAGCCTGTCCGACCTGCTCGAGTGGGGCGATCGCGCGAAGCTGAACGGCTTGCTGGCGTTCGAATCGATGGATGTCAGTGGCATTCACCCGTTTGCGCGGCGCGGGCTGGAACTGCTGGCGAACGGCGTGTCGACGGCCGTGCTGGAGGATGCGCTGCAGCGCGAGCTCGATGCGTACGAACGCAGCCACATGGCGGCCGCGCGCGTGTGGCAACAGGCGGGCGGCTATGCGCCGACGTTCGGCATCCTCGGGTCGGTGATGGGGCTGATCCAGGTGACGAGCCATATTCTCGAACCCGCGCAGCTCGGGCCGGGGATCGCGCTTGCGTTCGTCGCGACGCTGTACGGGCTCGCGCTGGCGAACCTCGTGTTCCTGCCGCTGTACGGGAAGCTGCGCGCGCAGCTGGAGAGCGAATTGCGGTTTCGCAAGCTGTATCTCGACGGCTTGCTCGCGATCTCGCGCAAGGAGTCGCCGCATACGATCGAGACGCGCCTGACCGGCGACGTGCGCGGCCGCGCGGCCGAATCGCTGGCGTGACGCCGCGGATAACGAACACGGGTTCCAGGCTATGCACGCGCAATCTGGCAGCAGGCGACCGGCGAGGGATGCCGCCGAACACGACGACGACGGCGACGGCGCGCAGTCCGGCCGCTGGCTGATTTCCTATGCGGATCTCGTCACCACGCTGATGGTGCTGTTTCTCGCGCTGTACGTGTTGCAGCTCGCGAAGTACAACGCGCTCGATGTGCGGTATCAGACGCTGTCGCAGCAGGCGGCGGGGAAAGGGAAGGCGGGCGCCGCACAGGAGCAGGCCGCGCAGGCGTGGGCGTCGCTGCTGAAATCGCTGAAGGAGCAGGGGCAGGTGACGGTCGTGAACGCCGCGCATGGCGTGGAGATCGGCATCAACGCGAAGATCCTGTTCAATGTCGGGGATGCGCGGTTGCTGCCGGATGCGTCCGATGTGCTGGCGCGCATCGCGGGCGTGTTGAAGGCGCATCCGGCGAGCAATATCCTCGTCGAAGGGCATACGGATAGCGTGCCGATCGCGACGGCGAAATACGAATCGAACTGGGAGCTGTCGTCGGCGCGGGCGGGGGCGGTCGTGCGGTATCTGGTCGAGCGGGGTGTCGAGTCGCATCGGCTGGCCGCGATCGGCAGGGCGGACAACCTGCCGCTGGTGGTCGGCGACGATGCCGCGGCGCGGGCGGCGAATCGGCGGGTGACGATACTCGTGCAGTATTGATGTGCAGGGAATTCCGCGCTGAAATGCGGTGATGAAGGACGGGCAGGGGGCGTCGATGAAAGTCGTGTTGTCCCGCAAAGGATTCGATTCGCAGTTCGGCGGCATGCCCAGCCCGATATTGCCGGATGGCCGTCTTGTCTCGTTGCCGATTCCGAGCGAGCACGACGACGGCACGTTGGCGGATCTGGATTTCGCGGATGCAACGCTCGATCAGTTGATATCGGCCGTGTCGGCCGGCAAGCATGGGCCGCAACGGCGTGTCCATTTCGATCCGGACCTGGGCGGAAGGCGCGGCGCCAACCTCGCGAACTGGCGCCCGGCGCTCGGGCAGACGGGTGCCGCGCAAAGCCATCTGAGCCGGCACGGCGTTGCGGCGGGCGATGTGTTCCTGTTCTTCGGCTGGTTCCGGCTGACCGAGTATGTCGGCGGCACATGGCGCTACGTGCCGCGTGCGCCCGATCTGCACGTGCTGTTCGGATGGCTGGAAATCGATGAGGTCTGGCCGATCGTGACGCAGCGCGACGACGCGCTGCGGCGGCATCCATGGATCGCCGCGCATCCGCATGTCGTCGCGCCGGACCGGTACACCGATCCGCGCAATACGCTCTATGTCGCGCGCGAGCGATCGGCGTATACGCAAACGAAGGCCGCGGGCGGCGGCCGATTTCCGTTGATGCACTCCGAACTGCAACTGACGTGCCCCGGGCAGCCGCGCAGCATCTGGCTATTGCCGCGCTGGTTCGCGCCCGATGGGCGCGAGCCGATGAGCTACCACGCGAAAGCGAACCGATGGGCGATTCGGGAGGACGGGGTCATGCTCCGATCGGTTGCCAAGGGGCAGGAGTTCGTCATCGACGGCGCGCTTTATCCGGAGCTCGAGCCGTGGGTGGCGGGGCTGATAAGGAGGCATGCACGAAGCTGCTCAAGTACGTCATGACAAGCGACTCGGGACTTGCGCCGAATCCCTATTTCGGCGTGTGTTCACTGGCGCTGTGTACGCCGAATCACATGAACGCCAAACTGAAGCCGGGGGACTGGATCGTCGGGCATTCGTGCAAGGCGACGGGACATCGCCTCGCTATCTGACTGCAATCGATCCGGAACCTGTGTGGCTCGATGGGGGCGCGGACGAGGATCCTGCTCGTACCGTGGTGTCGCGATGCACGCGTCGCGTGGCACGACCGCGCGGCAGCAAGCGAGGCTGCTGAGCGGGCAACGTGGAGGGTCACGGGCGCCTGCAGGCGACCACGATCCGCGCGGGCGGGATATTCGCCCAGACGACGGACGTCCCCGCGGTCACGAGGCCAGCGTGTCCGATCGCATGGCGTCCCGGCGGCCGGAGGTCGTAGGTGAACTGGATCATCACGCCATGCCCGGATAGCAACTGGTGACATTGATCGACGATCGCGATCACGTCGCGCTGCGGCAGCGAGCGCAGCGGCAGGCATGAAACGATGGCGTCGATTCGCGCATCGTGCGGCAACAGCTTCACGAGCCGTGTCGCGTCACCTTCCACGATCGCGACGCCGGGAAAACGGACCCGCAAATGTCGCACGAAAGCGGGAGAGCGCTCGATCACGATGAGGCGCTCCCGCGCGACGCCCTGGTCAAGCAGTGCTTGGGTCACCGCTCCCGTTCCACCGCCGAGCTCGATCACCAGTCCGTCTCCGGCCGGGACCGCACTGGCCAATCGGCTCGCGAGTTGGGGTGAACTCGGGCAGAGCGCGCCGACGGTGGCGGGGCGGCCGAGCCACTCGCGCAGGAACAGTGCGGGGATGCGGAAGGCGTTTGGCCAGATCATTGAGCCCCCTTGATCTGTCGTGCCGTCACACGGACCATCGCGGGTTGGGCACCCGGATCCTCGTATCGAGCCCGTGCCGAAAGAACCGGACTGGCAAGCGTGAGCGCAATGATCGTCTTTTTCATCGAAATCCTCGGAGATGAACAGGTCGAGCTGCGATGGCGACAGAACGGATTGTAGGAAACGGAGACTTAAGAGCAGGTGAAGGCTTCCGTGGAGGGGCAATCATCTGCACTTTGGCGCAAGCGCCGCGTTAGCAAGTCGATCGATATCCCGGACGTGCTGGGATAGTGCGCCCGGACTCGATTCAGGGCAATGCGGGGAGATGCCGGGAGATCGGCGAGGTGGGCGACAGCGCGGAACGATATTTGTGTGTTTTGACCCGAGTTCGGCTCAAGGGCCGCTTGCGGCTGCCGAGATAGCGTCGCTTGCCGATGACGGCGAAAGGGAAAATCCGGAAGTTCGAACTGAGCGCGCGATCGATTCGGAAGTTGACGAGTCGATCGCGCGCGACGTTCGGGCGCGCTGGGTTGCGCACGCCCGGGCTTCAGATGCGTTGGCTGTCTCGCACCGGGGTGTCGCCGTTAACCGCGCGTGTCGACCCAGTTGCGTGCCCAGCGTGACGAGTGCTGCAGCGCCTGCTCTTCGCTCGTGAAGTAATCGAGCGAATAGAACCGGTAGCGGCCTTCGGCGCACGTGCTGCCGGTGCGTTCGAGCAGCAGGTTGGATGAATAACTACCGTCGGGCAAACGATGCGCCGAGGGTTGGACGGCATAGCCGTTGTATTGATGAATTTGTTTGTTTTGCATTTTAATTTTAATGATGTACGAGTGCGCGCGCGCCGTGCGAAACATGCACGGGTGCGCCGATTCAAAGCCATTGCGAGCCGAATCCGAAGCAGTCGGAAAGCGAAAAAAAGGGGCGCTGCAGCCAGGGGGAGAGTGAAACGCAACGAGGCGTGTGGCGCTTGGCAAGCTGCTGAATGAACAGATGCAGCTAAGAGCGATCGCGCCAACTTTGGGAGACAACGCTCCGCGAGGGTGTCGCTGCAACCCGGCCTCCGTCGCGGGACGGCCGGGCCCTTCAAACGTTACAGCGGCGTGATGTTGGCCGCTTGCAGACCCTTCGGGCCTTGCTTCGTTTCGAAGCTCACCTTCTGATTTTCAGCCAGCGTCTTGAAGCCGTCGGCCCTGATTTCGGAGAAGTGCGCGAACAGGTCGTCGCCGCCCTTGTCCGGGGTGATGAAGCCAAAGCCTTTGCTGTCGTTGAACCACTTGACGGTACCGGTATCCATGAAGAATCCTTGATGAAAAAAATAGGAAATTTGCTCTGTTGAAGAGCGCGTGAAGCGTCAAGGAGGGAGAGGACAACGAATACCGCTGAGAGGCGAGCAATTGATGAACAGCAATCGAACTTCTTGAACTTCGGGTGACACACTAACCGCCGGGGCGTGTCGGCGTCAATCGTTATCTTGTAACTGTTTCACCAGGCGGTGGGTTTTGAGGATGAAGCGATTCGGCCATGCGTGGCTGCGCGCCTTGCCTGGTATGGCGCGCAGGTCAGGCAGAGCCTTGTGCGGTCGTGGCGCTGAACGGCCTGTGGCAGCCGGTCGCCCGTGCACACATGCGAGGACAGCTAACAGAGTGACCCCGTCCCGGGGCAGCTTTACGGAGCCAGCCGTTCGCCGATACACGGCAATTGCGGTGCCGCACGGACCGGAGCAGCAGTGATGACCGCTCCACTCTGGCACCGGCCCTTGGGATTATGATGACTCGATCGGCAGCCTTCGCTTGCGGCATGATTGCACGGCCTGTTCTGTCGGTTGGCCGGTGCCCGCTTGCAGGCGCTTCCCCGATGCATCTGCCGTAACACGAGGCGGCAATCTCTAGTGCCGCGACTGGGGCGAACCATGGATCAAGGCGGAGACTTTATCGTGCGCACCATGTCGGCCGGCGAGGTGGCCATGTCGGTCGAATGGGCGGCTGCAGAAGGGTGGAACCCCGGCCGACATGACCCGTACTGCTTCAGAGAAGCGGATCCGGCCGGTTTCTTCGTGGGCGTTTGGCGTGGCGAGCCGGTCGCGTGCCTCGCCGCCATCGCTTATGACGAACGCTTTGGCTTCATCGGTCTCTACATCGTGAAACCCGGGTTTCGTGGCAAAGGCTTCGGCATGCGAATCTGGCAGCACGGCATGCGTTATCTTGGAGACCGCAACGTCGGTCTCGACGGTGTCGTCGCCCAGCAAGCGAACTACAGGAAGTCCGGGTTCCGCCTCGCGTACCGCAACATCCGCTATCAGGGGCGCGTGGACGGCATCGGGTGCGCGCATGTCGCGGCAGCGGCCGATGTGCCGTTCGAGCAGTTGCTTGCCTACGATCACCAGTGTTTTCCCGCGGCGCGCGAGCGTTTCGTCTCCGTCTGGATCGCGCAGCCGGATGCCGTTGCGCTTGCTACGTTCGACGCCGGCCCTGTCGCCGGATACGGTGTGGTGCGCCGCTGCAAGGCGGGCTGCAAGATCGGCCCGCTCTTCGCGGATGACGCAAGCGTCGCCACCGGGCTGTTTCGCGCGCTGGCGGCGAGCATGCCCGGCGAGGTCATCGTGCTCGACGTGCCGGAAACGAATCCTGCGGCCGTCGCGCTGGCGGAACGACACGGCATGACGAGCGTCTTCGAAACCGCGCGGATGTACACGAAAGGCGCGCCCCCGATCGCGATAGATCGCGTGTTCGGGGTGACGTCGTTCGAACTGGGGTGATGGGGCGGATGGGCTGGGCGATTTCATCAATGCGTTGCATCGACGGGTTGAATCCGCAGCCGTGACCTGCCGTCCGCTCGACGACAGATCGTCCACTCCGCCCGAATAACCGCCTGCACACCCCGTCACCTTCGCGGCGGAACGCACCGCCAGGTCAGCGCCACGACCGTCAGAAACGCCACATACACAACAGCAAACACCCACCCCGGCAGATCGTAGTACATCAGGTTACCGACCCAGCGCTGCACGAAGCCTTGCGGGCCTGATGCGCCAATACGCAGCCAGTCCTCCAGAACGGTGAGCGGGCACGGTACATCGAGCGCGGCGAGCGCTGCGACGATGCCGATGGCTCCGAGATGCACGATCCGGAACAGGCGATTGCGCACCCAGCCAAGTTTGAACGCGGCCCCGACCCAGATCGCACACAACCCGCCCACGATGAACAGCACGAGCAATGCGTGCAGCACGAGAACCGTATTGGCCAGCCAGATCATGATGTCCTTGGCGAGATTCAAGGAAGCCACACATCGATCGCCGCCCGATCAGTTGGCGTATGCTTGATTGTCGATACGTGATGGATGAAACCTCACGAACAGCGTATCGGAAAAGTCTGGAGCGGATGACGAATACGCCGATGATCGATCGAAGCACGGCTGCCGCGATCATGCTGCGTGTCGCCGTCGCGTGTCTGGTCGCATTCACAGGAGTCGCTGTCGTGCAGGACCGCCTCATCTATTTCCCCGAGAAAGCTGCGATCGACGACATCGTATCCAGCGAGCTTCGTGCGTGGCCATCGCAGGAAGATTTTCGCGGTCTGCTTGCCGAGTCGCCCGAATCCACTCGCGGCACGGTGATCGTTTTCCACGGCAACGCCGGCCATGCCGGCCACCGCGCGTACTACGCCGCAGCACTTGCTCGAATCGGGCTGCGCGTCATCCTCGCCGAGTACCCGGGCTATGGCCCGCGCGATGGCACGCCGAGCGAAGCGAGCCTGGTCGCCGACGCACAACGGACGATCGCAACCGCGTATCGCCAATACGGCGCACCGCTCTTGCTCATCGGCGAATCGCTCGGCGCAGGCGTCGCCGCAGCAGCAGGCGCGCACGAGCGCGACAAGATCACCGGCCTGCTACTCATCACGCCATGGGATTCCCTCGAGCACGTCGCCAGCCACCATTACCCGTGGCTGCCGGTGAAATGGCTGCTGCGCGACCGCTACGACAGCGCCGCGCATCTCGCGTCGTTCGGCCGTCCTGTCGTGGTGGCGGTCGCCGAGCGCGACAGCATCGTTCCTGCGCGCTTCGGCGAAGCACTCTACGACGCGCTCGCCGATCCCAAGCGGCTGACGGTCATGAAGTCCGCCGAGCACAACGACTGGATCAGCGTGGTAGACGAAGCATGGTGGCGTCACGCGATCGGCTTCCTGCTCGCGCCCACTCATTGAAATATGAACCCCCGCCCCATCACCGCGAAGCCGCGACGCTTCTACATCCTCGACGCGAAGGACACGCCCGTCGAAGTCTTCGACCAGGGCGCGTGGTCGCGCTGGATGTCCGAGAACGAACTCGTCTTCCGGCGCACCGTACTCGACGAATCGGGCGTGACGATCACGACGCGCTTTCGCGGTGTTTCCGATGCGAAAACCGGCGATGCCTGGTTGTTCGTGACACGCATCGCCGGCACGGAAGCGCCGGACATCCAGAGCTATGCGGCGCGTACGCTCGACGAGGCGCTGGATCAGCACGAACGCATGCTGCAGGCGATTCTCCGGAAGCTGACCGGAGGGTGATCGCCGTCGGCCGTCAATCGCCGATCGCGTGGCCGATCAGGCCGCCGGCCGCGGCGCCGCCGATCGTGCCCGCCGTGCTGCCGTGCGAGAGTTCGTGGCCGGCGACACCGCCTGCGGTCGCGCCGAGCACCGTGCCGCACGCGGCGAGCGTCAACAGGGAAAGACTGCAGAGCAAAACTTGCAACATCCTTTTCATCAGGGCACTCCTACCGATGGTTGGAACATGCCTGTTTGACGAGTGACGTTCAAAAAGTGTCCGACGCGTTTGTCACTGTGTGTTAGCGGATCCGACCCGATACCGATAGCGCAGCAGATGATCCGTGCCCGATTCGGACAACCAGACTTCCCCCGGCCGGCGCCATCATCTGGCGCACGCTCGCATGCGCACGCGGCAGCGCGAGCACGTCGAACTTGCCGGATCGCGGGTCGAAACGCACGAGCGCGTTGGCGCTCCATTCGCTGAGCCAGACGATGTCGCGCTCGTCGACGACGATCGCGTAGGCATGCGGATCACGGCCGGGCAGAGGCCCGGAACAGATGGCATCGTCGTCGGATTTGATACGGTTTCCGAATGAATGCACAGACGCCATGCTATTGCAACACCTCAATCGGAAAACGTCCCGTGACGTCCTTCCCCCGCGCTGAAGCGCGCGGCACCGGCAACCCCCTCGGCAAACACGACCGGCGCGCCATTCGCGCCTTCCCGGCGCAGCGCTTCCGCGAGCGGCAGGTCCCATTGCTCGTATGCCGAGCGTCGGTCCGCGAGCATGCATTGACGGGGAAACGCGGCGATCTGTCGGGCGATGCGCGTCGCATGCGCGAGCGCTTCGCCGTTGGGCGCAATGGCATTGACGAGCCCCATGCCCTTGGCTTCCTGCGCGCCCACGGGGCGGCCGGTCAGGATCATGTCCATCGCGTGTCCCATGCCGACGACGCGCGGCAGCCTCACCGTGCCGCCGTCGATCAGCGGTATACCCCAGCGCCGGCAGAACACGCCGAATACGGCATCTTCTTCCGCGACGCGGAGATCAGCCAGCAGCGCGAGTTCGAGCCCGCCCGCGACCGCATGGCCGGCGACCGCCGCGATCAGCGGCTTCGACAATGCCATGCGGCTTGGCCCCATCGGGCCCGGGCCTTCGCCTGTCGGGTCGACGCTGTTGCGCAATGCCGGATCGCCGACGGCCTTCAGGTCGGCGCCGGCGCAGAAGTTGCCGCCGGCGCCCGTGAGGATCGCGACCGCGAGCGCGGCATCGGCCTCGAAGCGATCGAATGCTTCGCTGAGCCGCAACGCGGTGGGGCCGTCGACGGCGTTGCGCCGTTCAGGTCGGTTGAGGGTGATCGTGCAGATTGCGCCATCCGTCGCGTAAATCACGTCGTCCATCGTTTCCCCCTGGAAAGCCGGCATGTGCGTGCGCGACACGAGCGCGACATGCCGGCAAACATCGAGCGATACGCATGCCGGGCTTCATTGTGACGCAACGGTGGGGACGAGGTGCGATCTCACCGGTCGGGCAGGCGCGTTCTACCGGAGGTGCGTCCGAGCGTTTCTTCCTGACACCGACACGTTGAAGCCGAACGCTTGGGGCAGGCCGTCGGGTTTGGAATCGCCACGGTGTCGAGGAATGCCGGTGCGGGTAAACACCGGCTGCGGGACACGCGGCGAAATCGTTCGATGGAGTGTAGTGACGTGCCTCGGATCGAGGTATCACTCATGCGCCCGGAAACCGGTTGTCAACGACACCGGTGCGACGCGCCTGATCATCGGGATCGAGACCATGCATACCCCTGCTCGAAGGTTTCTCGCGATCGGCCTGAGCGCCGTCGCGCTGTCGCTGGCCGGCGTGCCGTCGCATGGCCAGCAGGTCGTCAGGATCGGCGCATCGAGCCCGCTCACCGGCATCAGCGCGTCGAACGGCAAGGATCTCGAGAACGGTGTCCGGCTCGCGGTCGAAGAGGCGAATGCGCAGCACATCAAGCTCGGCGGCCAGGACGTCCGCTTCGAACTCGATACGGTCGACGACCAAGGCGACCCGCGCATCGGCGTGCAGGTCGCGCAGAAGCTGGTCGACGACGGAGTCGTGGCCGTGGTCGGCTACTACAACTCGGGGGTCGCGCTGCCGTCCGCGCCGATCTTCGCGAAGGCCGGCATTCCGCTGATCGATCCGGCGGCAACCAATCCGGCGATCACGCGTCAGGGTCTGAAGACGGTCTTTCGCATCATCGCGACCGACGCGCAGAACTCCGGCAATGCCGGCACCTATGCGGTCACCGTGATGAAGGCGCGGCGCATCGCGGTGATGGACGACCGCACCGCGTTCGGCCAGGGCGCGGTGGAGGAATTCAAGAAGGCCGTCATTGCCGCGGGCGGGCGGATCGTCGCGGCCGAATACACGAACGACAAGGCCGTCGAATTCAATGCGCAGCTCACGAACATCAAGGCGGCGAACGCGGACCTGCTGTACTTCGGCGGCCTGGACAACCAGGCGGCGCTCCTCGTCAAGCGGATGAAGCAGCTTGGCATGCGGGTGCAGTTCGTCGGCAGCGGCGGCATCGCGGACAGCATCTTCCTCAACGTGGCCGGGCCAGCGGCCGAAGGCGCGATGGCGTGGGAGTACGGGCGGCCGATCGACACGCTGCCGCAAGGCAAGGCGTTCGCGCAGAAGTTCAGGAAGCGCTTCGGCGCGGAGATGCTCACCTATTCGCCGTTCTCGTACGACTGCGTGCGGGTCGTGATTCATGCGATGCGGCAGGCGAATTCCGCGAAGCCGGCCGAGTTCCTGCCGGCGCTGCGCGCGACGCGCTACGAAGGCATCACGGGGCAGATCGCGTTCGACGCGAATGGCGATCTCGAGCACCCGACGTCGACCCTTTATCAGGTGAAAGGCGGGCGCTGGGCGCCGGTGACGACGATCGGCACCGAATGACGCGCCGGCGGTCGGGGCGGGTTTTTCGGCACGCGGACACGGCGCATAATGACCGGATGCCGACGCTCGGCAGGGGAAGGGTGGCATGCACTGCGCAAACTGCGGATTCGACAACCTCGTCGGGGCCAGATTTTGCGAAGCGTGTGGCTCCCCGATGTCGCGCACCTGTCCGCATTGCGGGCACGACGCGAGCCCCGCAGCGCGCTTCTGCAACGCGTGCGGCGCACCGCTTGCCGATACGGCCTCCGGCACACCACCGCCACCGAGCCCGAAGCCGGCCACCGAGCTTTCTCCCGCACCGATCCACTACACGCCGCACCATCTCGCCGTACGCATCCGCGCCGAACAGGCCGCGATGGAAGCGCGCGGCGAAACCGCCGGCGAACGCAAGACCGTCACCGCGTTGTTCGCGGACATGGCGGGCTCCACCGCGTTGATCCACGACCTCGATCCGGAGGAAGCACATCGTCTGATCGAGCCCGTCGTCGCGCTGATGATGGAGGCGGTCCACTACTACGAAGGCTACGTCGCGAAGTCGCTCGGCGACGGCATCCTCGCGCTGTTCGGCGCGCCGATCGCCCATGAGGATCATCCGCAGCGTGCGCTGTTCGCGGCATTGCGGATGCAGCAGGCGATGCGGCGTCACGGCGATCGCATCCGTCTGGAGAAAGGCATTCCGCTGCAGATTCGCGTCGGCGTGCATACGGGCGAAGTGGTCGTGCGCTCGATCCGTACCGATGATCTGCATACCGACTACGATCCGGTCGGCCACACGATCCACATCGCGTCGCGCATGGAAGGCATTGCGGCGCCGTCGTCGATTCTCGTCAGCGATTCGACGCACAAGCTGGCCGAAGGCTATTTCGAGTTCAAGGCGCTCGGCGCGACGCAGCTCAAAGGCATTCCGGAGCCGCTGTCGGTGTACGAAGTGCTGGGCCTCGGCGCGCTGCGCACGCGGCTGCAACTCGCCGCGCATCGCGGCCTCGCCCGCTTCGTCGGCCGCGATGCCGAGCTGGAGCACCTGCAGGATGCGCTGGAGCAGGTCAGGGCGGGGCACGGCCGGATCGTCGGCGTGCGCGGCGAGGCCGGCGTCGGGAAGTCGCGGCTGTTCCATGAATTCAAGGAGCGTTCGCGGCGCGGCTGCCTGCTGCTGGAGACGTTTTCGGTGTCGCACGGCAAGGCGTTCGCCTACCTGCCGCTGATCGAGTTGCTGAAGAACTACTTCCAGATCACCGCGCAGGACGATGAGCGGCGTTGCCGCGAGAAAGTCATGGGCAAGGTGCTGACGCTCGAACGCGGCTTCGAGGATCTCGTGCCTTACCTGCTGTACCTGCTCGGCATCGGCGAACCCGGTTCGGCGCTGTCGGAGATGGACCCGCGGATTCGTCGCGAGCGGACCTTCGATGCGATCATCCAGCTGCTCGCGCGCGAGAGCCGCGACCAGCCGGTCGAGCTGCTGTTCGAAGACCTGCAATGGCTCGATCGCGAGACGGAAGCATTCCTCGCGCACCTGAGCGAGCGCGTGCCGACCACTCGAATCCTGCTGCTCGTGAACTACCGGCCCGAGTATCGGCCCGTGTGGACGCGCGCAGGGCATGGCCTCCAGCTTCGTCTCGAACCGCTCGGCCCGGCGGAAGCACAGGGCCTGCTCGCGGCGCTGCTCGGCGACGATCCGTCGCTGATGCCGCTCAAGCGGCTGATCCTCGAGAAGACCGAGGGCAACCCGTTCTTCATGGAGGAGGTCGTGCAGACCCTGGCCGAGGAGCAATCGCTGCTCGGCGATCCGGGCCGCTACCGGGTCGGGCGCACGCCCGCTGCGCTGCATATCCCGACCACCGTGCAGGGCGTGCTGGCCGCGCGTATCGATCGGCTTCCGGTTGCGGAGAAGGAGCTGTTGCAGACGCTCGCGGTGATCGGCAAGGAGTTTCCGTACAGCCTGATCCGGCGTATCTGCGGCGGCGAACCCGCGTACACCGACGACGATCTGCGTCGGCTGCTCGCGCATCTGGAAGCCGCGGAATTCATCTACGAGCGGCCGGCGTTTCCGGAGGTCGAGTATTCGTTCAAGCACGCGCTGACGCAGGAAGTGGCCGGCCATTCGCTGCTGACGCATCGGCGCAGCGCGCTGCACGAGCGCACCGCGCAGGCGATCGAGGCGCTGTTCCCGACCCGCATCGCGGATTACTGCAGCGAACTTGCGCATCACTACAGCCTGAGCGGCAATCTTCCGAAGGCCGTCGAGTATCTGCACCAGGCCGCGCAACAGGCGCTCCGCCACGCCGCACACCTGGACGCGATGCAGCACCTCGGCACGGCGCTGGAGCTGCTGAAACAGTTGCCCGACACGCCGGCGCGCGCGCATCAGGAACTGGCGCTGCTGCTGTCGCTCGGGCCCGCGTTGATGGACGTGCGCGGCTATGGCGCGCCAGAGGTGGCCGCCACCTACAGCCGCGCGCTGACGCTGTGCGAGCAGACCGGCGAGACGTCGCAGCGCTTCGCCGCGCAGCTGGGGTTGCGGATCCACTACCTGACGCGCGCCGAATACGCGACCGCGCGCGACCTCGGCAAGCAGATGCTCGACGTGGCGACGCGTGCGAAGGATCCGGGCTTGCTGATGGAGTCGTATGGCGCGCTCGGCGCGTGCCTGTTCCTGCAGGGGAATCTCGACGCCGCGCGCACGCATCAGGAACAGGCGCTGGCGATCTACGACCCGGAGCAGCATCAGGCGCACGTTTTCGCGCATGGCGTGGACCCCGGCATTCGCGCGCTGAATTTCCTGACGCTGACGTTGTGGTTGCAGGGCTACCCCGACCAGGCGCTCAAGCGAAGCATGGAGGCGTTGGCGCTTGCGCAGAAGCTTGCGTATGGCCCGACGCTGGCGTTTACGCTTGCGTATGCGTCCGAGCTGCATCAGCTTCGGCGCGAATCGTCGCTGGCCCGCGAACACGCGGAAGCCGTCGTGACGCTGTCGACTGAGCACGGCCTGCCGTACTGGCTCGCGTGGGGTACGTTCTTCGGGGGCTGGGCGCTGACCGAACGCGATCATCTCGCGGAAGGGATCGCGCGGATGAGCGAAGGCCTTGCCGCTGATAGAGCCGCGGGCGGCGAGGATCAGCGCTCGTATTTTCTGGCGCTGCTGGCCGATTGCCATCGGCGTGCGGGTGATCGGGAGACGGGCATGCGGCTGCTCGACGAAGCGATGGCGATTCTGGACAAAGCAGGGGAGCGTTGCTTCGAAGCCGAGTTGCATCGGCTGAAGGGCGTCATGCTGATCGATGAGTCGAACGATGACGTTTCCGTTTCGATCGACGCAGCCGAAGCCTGCTTGCAAAGGGCGATCGAGGTGGCGCGTGCCCAAGGTGCCAGGTCGCTGGAATTGCGCGCCGTGACGAGTCTCGCGCGGCTGTGGCGGCGTGTGGGGCGCGTCGCCGAGGCCAGGCAGGCGTTGTCCGAGATCTATGGCTGGTTTACGGAGGGTTTCGACACCGCCGACCTGCGTGAGGCGAAGGCGTTGCTCGAAGCGCTTGCATCCGATCAGACGGATCGATGACGCCGCGTCCCGAGTGTGGCCACGAGACGGGGCGGTAAAACTCAATCCACGCTTTCCGCATGCGCCTTGTGCTGCGCCGCCAGCCGCGCCTGCTGGGCCGGCGGAACCGGATCGTAGTGGCTCAACTGGATGCTGTAATTGCCATGCCCGCCCGCGATCGCATTCAGGCGCGACTGGTAGTCGTTGAGTTCGGCGAGCGGCACCTTGCCCGCGACCACCATTGCATGACCGCCGACCGTGCGTGTGCCGTGCACTTGCCCGCGCCGCGACGAGAGATCGCCGATGATGTCGCCCATCGCCGTTTCCGGCGTCATCACTTCGATGTCGACGATCGGTTCGAGCACCATCGGCTGGGCTTTCAGCACCGCGTCGATGAAGGCCTTGCGCCCGGCCGTGACGAACGCCACTTCCTTCGAGTCGACCGGATGGCTCTTGCCGTCGTACACGGTCACGCGCACGTCCTGCATCGGGAAGCCCGCGAGCGGCCCGCTGTCGATCACCTGCTGGATGCCTTTTTCCACCGCGGGAATGAACTGCGTGGGAATCGCGCCGCCCTTGACCGCGTCGACGAACTCGAACCCGTCGCCGCGCGGCAGCGGTTCCACGCGCAGCATGACTTCGCCGAACTGGCCGGCGCCGCCGGTCTGCTTCTTGTGGCGATAGTGGCCTTCCGCCTTGCCGCCGATGGTTTCGCGCCACGCGATCGTCGGCGGCCGCGTCACGACGTCGAGCTTGTACTGGTCGGTGAGCCGCTCCAGCATGAAGCGCAGATGCAGTTCGCCGAGCCCGCGCACGACCGTCTCGTTGGTGCCGACGGGGTGGCCGATCACGAGGCACGGATCTTCGGCCGCGAGCTTCTGCAGCACTTCCCACAAGCGCTGTTCGTTGCCGCGCCGCGCCGGCTCGATTGCGAGGCCGTAGATCGGCGTGGGGAAATCGAGCGACGTGAGGTGGACGTTGCCGTCTTCGGGGGCGTCGTGCAGCACGTCGTCGAAACTGATGTCGTCGGCTTTCGTGACCGCGCAGATGTTGCCGGGGCCCGCGCGCAGCACGTCCGTGTGTTCCTTGCCCTGCAGCATCAGCAGGCGCGCGACCTTGAACGGCTGGCGACCGTTGCCGATATAGAGCTGGCTGTCGCGCGTGACCGTGCCCTGATGGATGCGAAATACCGCCATCTTGCCGATGTACGGGTCCATCACGATCTTGAATACGTGCGCGAGTACGTGCTTGTCGGCGACGGGCTGCGCGTGCACGGTTTCCACCTTGCCGTCGACTTCGCGATAGAACAGCGGCGGGTTGCCTTCGGTGACGTTCGGCAGCAGCCGCACGAACACGTCGAGTAACTGGGCGATGCCCGCGCCGGTGGCGGCCGACGTGAAGCAGACGGGCACCAGATGCCCTTCGCGCAACGCGCGTTCGAACGGCGCGTGCAGTTGTTCGGGGCGGACCGCTTCGCCCTGTTCCAGATACAGCTCCATCAACTCGGGATCCAGTTCGATCACCTGATCGATCAGCGCGTTGTGCGCGGCTTCCACCGAGTGGAAATCGGATTCGCCGGACGGGTTGAAGAAGCAGTCGACGACGTCGCTGTTGCCTTTCGCTGGCAGGTTGATCGGCAGGCAGGTCTTGCCGAACATCTCCTGGATCTCGGCGAGCAGCGCGGGGAGGTCGACTTTTTCGCCGTCGATGCCGTTCACGATGATCATCCGGCAGAGCTTGCGTTGCTGCGCGAACGTCATCATCCGGCGGGTGGTCATTTCGATGCCGGTGCGGGCGTTAATCACGATCGCCGCCGTTTCGACGGCGGGCAGCGCGCTGATCGACAGGCCGGCGAAGTCGGGGTAGCCGGGGGTGTCGAGCAGGCAGATGCGGGTGTCCTGGAAATCGAACTGGGCGACGGCGGAGCTGAGCGAGTGGTGGTATTTGCGTTCCAGTGGGTCGAAATCGCACAGGGCGGTGCCCTTGGCGACGCTGCCGGGCGCGTGCAGCGCGCCGCCCTGGTGCAGCAGTGCTTCGGCAAGCGAGGTCTTGCCGCATCCGGCGTGCCCGACCAGTGCGATCGTGCGGATGGCTTCGGGAGGGTAGTCCATGGCCGCCATCGTCCAGGAGTGGGTGTGGGGGAATTATTGGCGAAATTTGGGTGGTGTGCCAATTATGGAGAGCGAGGGGGAGGGGCTGGCTGGAGGGTGGGATTTGGGGAGCGGGTCGCTGCGGTGCGGGATTTTTGGGGATGTTGGCTGAGTGTTGGGGCTTGGGTGCCAACGCCGCTGCACTTCGGGCCGGATGGTGCATATTTTCGCGCCGCAGCGTCGATGCGCGTGTGCTAGCTTGAAAGCGTCAATCGTGCGGTAGGGAGGAACGCGAAATGTCCATCATTGCTCCAGACGAAAGGGCGGATTTTGTCGCCGTGTTGCATCGGCATAACTTGGTCGAGTCGGACTTCACGATCCAGGAGACGGTAGCGCCGGAGGTTGTTGACGAGGTCTATCCGCTGGTTGGGTACGTCACAGTTATTCGCTGCTCGACGCTCAAGGAGAAAGGGTATCGGGTCGGGCATGGCACGGCTTGGACGGTGGAGTTCGATAGGGATTTGACGCGGGGGGCGTTTGGGTGAGGGGGGACGTAATCGGATTGCGCAGCGATTCTGGTGGGGCGCGGGATCTTTTACTGCGCCGCTGGAACTAGACCGACACGATTGTTCACGCTTTGCCGCGCGTGCGGCCGAAATCCTGTCGAGCTGTTGTTCGCTCATGAGCTCGTGAACGGCCGGCATGGGCGCTTATTTGCTGTGCACATTGTCTGAAGTGGGGGGCGGATCACGCAATCTTCGACATAACACCTGCCACCGACGGCGACTATAGTGTTTAAGTGCCGCAGACAAGGAAATCCAAACCGGGGGGTGGTATGCGTATCGAATCAATTCGCATCAAAAATCTCAGAACCATCAAGGACACGGTTGTTGCTGTTGATCGATACAACTGTTTCGTCGGCCCGAACGGCGCGGGGAAATCCACCTTCTTGTTTGCACTGAACGTATTCTTTCGCGAGACCGACGGTGTGTCCACGGATGTCGCAGTTCTATCCGCAGAGGATTTTCACCGCAAGGACACTTCTGAACCCATCGAAATTACAGTTACTTTTTGCGATCTTGGCGACGAAGCAACGCAGGAATTCAAAGAATATTTCCGGCAAGATCGCCTTACGGTAACGGCGAAGGCGACGTTTGACCCGGCGTCTGGCAGAGCTGAAGTTCGACAGTTCGGTGAACGACTCGGGATGGCCGAGTTCATGGATTTCTTCAGGCGCCAGGGCGACAAGGCCAAAGCCGAAGAGCTCAGAGAGATTTACGGCAGGCTCCAGACGCAGTTTGACCTGCCGAAAGTCAACACGGTTGTAGCTATGGCTGACGCGCTGAAGAACTTCGAGGCGAATCGCCCGGACGCCTGCATCCTGATTCCGAGCGAGGACCAATTCTATGGAGTTAGCAAGGGCACCAATCGCTTACAGCGGTATTTGCAATGGGTCTATATTCCCGCCGTCAAAGACGCAACGGTCGAACAGTCCGAAGGAAAAGCCACTGCGTTGGGCAAACTTCTTGCACGGACCGTCCGGTCAAAGGTGAATTTCTCGGAACGTCTGAGCGCAGTGGCTCAGCAAGCTCGCGCTGAATACCAGAAGCTTCTGGATGAAAGTCAGGGTGCTCTTGCTGGCATATCCGATTCTCTTCAGAGCCGCTTGATGCAGTGGGCGCATCCTGACACGAGTTTGCGTGTGAGCTGGCAACAGGATCCCGATAAGTCGGTCAAAGTCGAGGAGCCGTTCGCGAAGATAGTTGCTGGCGAAGGTACGTTCGAGGGAGAGCTGGCCCGTTTCGGTCACGGATTTCAACGTTCCTTCCTGCTGGCCCTGCTGCAGGAGTTGGCGAGTCAAGGAGAGACAACTGAGCCCCGACTCATTCTTGGGTGTGAAGAGCCTGAACTGTACCAGCACCCACCGCAAGCTCGACATCTCGCGGGTGTTCTAAATGCGTTGGCGGAAGGCGGCTCACAAATTCTGGTCACGACTCATAGTCCGTTGTTCGTCTCTGGAAACTCGTTCGAAAGCGTGCGACTTGTCCGTCGCGATTCGACTACAAAGGCTTCGTACACGACACGGCCCATACCGTCGAAAATCGGTGACGAGTATGCTCGAATTACGGGCGAACGACCTATTGACCCTCGTGGAAGCCTTGCGCGAATCGCACCGATACTTCAGCCAACACTGACGGAAATTTTCTTCGCGCAGAGAGTCATCCTTGTCGAAGGGATTGAAGACGCAGCCTACATCAACTCATGGATGACGCTGACCGACCGCATGCAGGAATTTCGCAGAGCCGGTTGCCACATCGTTCCTGTCGACAGCAAGAGCAACATTTTGCGTCCAGGAATCATAGCTCAGCAGCTTGAGATCCCGCTTTTTGTCATCTTCGACGGTGATTCGGATTGCAAGGAGGAGCACAAGCATCATCATGTGCGAGACAACACTGCCCTGTTAAAGCTCCTTGGAGGCGAGGACAAAACTCCAATCCCAGCCGAAACCGTGTGGGCTAGTAGCTACGTGATTTGGCATACGAACCTCGGAGATACGGTGGACGCCGAACTCCGGGGGGCTATGGGTGCTGAGGCATATGAAAGCGTGAAAAACCAAGCTCACGCATCCTACGGTAACGCCAAAGGGTTGCACAAAAATCCACTGCTCATCGGGGCGAAACTCGCTCTAGCGGTCGACAATGGCGGTAAGTCCGCGTCGTTGGATAGGCTGTGCGATCTGATTATTGAGTTCGGAAAATGCTGACGCGGTTGAAGGTCGCCGTCGGTAAAAAGTAACGGCAGTTCGGCAGTTGTATGACAGCACCGGCCCCGACGGTTTCCCGCGAACGTAACTCTGCGACCAGATCTCGCCGTCCCTCATGCTGGTGAACTTGAACGCCCGACAGGCGACGTTGGCGACCGAAGGACGTGGTGAACCATGATCGCCCCAGACCAATTCCCGAAGTATTCCGTCAAGTTCCGAACTGGAAGGCGTACATGGGTAGAAGCTGGTCAGCGCTCGCTCTGCGTGTGAGAGCGTATCGCCCACGTCTGGAGTCAACCGCATTCCTCGGCCGGTATCGGCGAGCCTTCCTTGCGCACCATCAAGTTCAAGGGTAATCGTCAGATTCGGGCTATAGCTAAATTCCACAACGGATACGGCTAGCAAGTGTGCGCAGACATCCGCCGGCGAAAGCCGCTGAGAAAGCCAAAAGATTTCATCATGGTCCCTTGTTCTCTCGGGGTTGCGCGACGCGGTCGATTGTCATCGATCCTGCGTGTCGAGTCGACTGGCTGCTGATGGCAGGGAAACGTCACCGTCATATAGAATGACGCGCTTTGCCCGTCCTCCTATGTGGTTCAAGAATCTTCAGCTTCATCGTCTTCCGGCACCTTGGGCCGTTACCCCCGATCAGATGGAAGAATGGCTGGCGCCCTACGCGTTTCAGCCGGGCACCAGCGTCGAGATGCAGCGTTTCGGATGGGCGTCGCCGCGTGACGACGGCGCGCTTGTGTATTCGATCAACCGGCAAATGCTGCTGGTGTTTCGTGCCGAAAAGAAGCTGCTCCCGGCGTCGGTCGTCAATCAAGTGACCAAGGCTCGGGCGCTTGAAGTCGAGGAGCAGCAGGGCTTCAAGGTGGGACGAAAACAGCTGCGCGAACTCAAGGAGCAGGTTACCGACGAACTGCTGCCGCGCGCGTTCACGATTCGCCGCGATACCCGCGTGTGGATCGATACGGCGAACGGCTGGCTCGTCATCGATGCGGCTGCACAGGCGCTTGCCGACGACGTTCGCGGCCTGCTCGTCAAATCGATCCCTCAATTGCCGCTCGCCAGCGTTCAGGTAGCGCTTTCGCCGGTCGCCGCGATGACGGATTGGCTGCTGTCCGGCGAGGCGCCGGGCGGCTTCACCGTGGACCAGGACGCCGAGTTGCGCTCGAGCGACCAAGGTGGCGCCACGGTGCGATACGTCGGCCACG